>JACLAD010016035.1_pt1 | contig 10454 bp, 5 predicted proteins | sample 8027901 | NCBI WGS metagenome assembly JACLAD01 (sample SAMN15725071, study PRJNA655200) | protist metagenome | isolation source: fluorescence activated cell sorting (FACS) single amplified genomes of... | place: Spain: Blaines Bay Microbial Observatory, Mediterranean Sea | collected 2016-07-05
GGCGTCTTGAGCCCCACGAGGACTGCATCGCGTCCGTCACCATCGAAGGCTGGGGCTGCGCCTTCCCGAACCGCTCTCGAGGACGACACACGGCATCCGAGGCCAGAGGACATCGCGGTGGCCTTCAGCTCGAGCACGCGCGAACACACAACCGTGGCTATGTGCGGGCTCTCGGGAGTTCCCCACCGCTCACAACCGGGTGGCCGGACCGAATATCTGCGGGGCGGCTGGTTCCGTAGGGACCGGGGATACCGGGAAGGTGTCCGGTGACACATCGTGGCGTGGATGGGTGCAGCCACGGGTCCCCACAACAGCCGCTTGGCGGAGATCCGCCCGTCGGTGGACTTCACCTTCGCAGCGACCAGGTCAGCGACCCCGTCGTAGTTGTGCTCGCGGACCACCGGCCGGCGGGGCTGGCCCGTCTCTCCGTTGCGGTGCCGCTCAACGGCTCGGATCACGGTGTGGTGATCCACACCGCACGCTCGAGCCGCAGCCCGATACGAGCCCAGCTCGTAGTAGCTGTCAACGAATGTTCATTTCGTCCTCCGGTGAGATCATGGGCGCGTTCCTCCGGCCGGTGCGATGGGTCGTCTGGCGACTCCCACTGCACCGCGCCCGGAGGGACGCACCGGTCAACTGATCCCGGCCAAGCTGGGGAATTTCAGCTGGGCCACCAACTGGGACTTTCACATGGCCACGCGCACTGGTCCCCGTCGACGGGCACCAACCCTCAGCCCCCTCGACGCGACGCAACTGTGCGATGCTTCACTCGATCAAATTCTCCACAGCAAGCAGGGTCCGCGAGTAAGGACCTGCGGGAGCACGTGCGAATGCCCAGCCTGTACTTCAGCGGAGGCGAACTTCGATTCGTGACCGACGACGCGGATGGTCGTCGGCGCCTACGAGACGCACTCGGCCACCTTCTCCAGGTGCATCAACTCTGCGTCCTCGTTGGGTCGGGAGCCTCGTTCCACCTCGGGTCACCCGCCATCCGAGACGTGGACGCCGACGTCGTGCTCGGTATGGCTGATCGCGCTGATCTTGAGATTACCGATGACGTGAAATCTCTGATCACTGATCTGATAGCTGCCGGCACCGATCTGGAGGGGTTCCTCGGACAGATCGTCGCGGCACGATCCTACGCTCGCGCCTTCAGTTTGGCGGAGGTCAAGATTGCTGGAAAGACATGCAGTGTCGAGAATCTCGACAGCCTGTTCCACGCGGTGAACTTGGGACTCGCCTGGGCGTGTGACCTACCTCGAACGGATCCACCTCTCGACTCGCCTTTCGACGAGGACCCACTTCTCGCCCATCGTGAGTTCTTCAGGCGCCTTCTCGCCTCGAGACGCCCAGAAGCGCCACGCGTCCGAATCTTCACGACCAACTACGACACAGTCATTGAGCGCTCACTTGACGAGGCCGGGATCCAGTACTTTGATGGCTTCGTGGGCAGTGTTCGCCGACGCATCGAACTGGCGAGCTATGAGCAGGACCTTTACACGGCGCCCCAGGGAGGTGCCGGATCGCTGCGCCGCGTTCACGACGTCGTCCATCTCTACAAGATCCATGGCAGCCTGACGTGGCGCGTTGAGACCACAGCAGCGCTTGGCACCACGACCGTAGTCCAGACTGCCGGGCCGCCTACGAAGGGCGAGGTCGCCGTCATCTACCCAACGCCAACGAAGGACGCGGATGTCCTCGGCCATCCCTATTCGGACTTCCTCCGCTCGTTCAGCAACGCGCTCATCCAACCCGAGTGCGTCCTTATTAGCGTCGGGTACGGATTCGCCGATGAACATATCAACCGCATCATTTTCGATGCGTTCTCCCACAACGCGAGCCTCCAGCTTTTTGTTGCCGATCCCTTCGGCGTCGTGGAGGACCCCAACGTGGTGAAGCCCGGTGAACCGGTCGACCGGTCGGACTCACCCGTCGGTCGGCTCTCGTCTGTGGAAGACCCCCGCATCTCGATCCTGACCGGCCCTGACGCAAGGTTCGCGGAGGTGGCAAGCCTTCTGCCCGACGTCTCCGAGATGAGCGATCTGCGGCGTGAGGAGTTGCGGGAGGCTCTAGCGTTCGCTCTGTGGCCACCAACTGCTCCGCCTCCACCCTCGAGCCCGTGAGACACGCGCATGGCAGACAACACGCACCGAATCGGCTCCGTGGCAGCAGTTGAAAGCGAGAGGGTCGTAGTGGAAATCGATCCTACGGCAGCGAGCCTTGTGAAGGCCGGGTCCGCAGGTGTGCTCCCTGTTGGCGCGATCAACTCCTACCTGACCATCTTGGCCGGCTCTTCTCGGGTGGTGGCGGTGGTGACTGCTATCCGGATGACACCCGAGCGCTCGTCGCGCTCCGACGCTCCCTTCGATGCGTCGGTGCGCGTATCGCGGACGATCGAAGCCACGATGGTTGGACGCATCGAGGGCACAAGATACGAGCCGGGACTAACGACCTACCCATCCGTGTTCGCCCCTGTCTCGCTTGCGACGCGGGCTGACCTGGAGGTCATCTTCAGGCCTTCGGAGCCCGCGTTCAGATTCGGAGAGGCAGTAGTAGCTCCTGACCAGGACGTGTGGGTGCAGGCCGATAGGCTGTTGGGACGGCACTTCGCAATCCTCGGTACGACTGGTTCGGGTAAGTCCTGCTCTGTGATGGCCATCATCGACGGGCTCCTATCGCTCGACGTGCCCAATGCGAACGTGGTCATCTTCGACACCAATGGCGAGTACGGGCGCTGCTTCGCGGAATCGGCGGAGCGCAGCGCGAGGGCAACTTCCTTTTCACTTGGCCCAACGCCCGGCGGCGACGGCGCTCTGCACGTTCCGCAATGGTTCATGTCCACTGACGAGCACCTCGAGCTACTTCGCGCCGCAGGTGGAGTCCAGGCGCCGCTACTTCAACGAGCCATCGCCGACGCTAGGTCGGCGAGTTCGAGAACCGGGCCGGGGCTACATCGGGTACGGGTCGTCAGGCGGTCGGTTGATTCCATCCGATCCACCGAACGTAATGAGAAGAAGGTTCAGGAGAAGCTCCTCAGTCTCTGCAAGGGCTTGTGCAGCTGCCTCGACGGCTACATAGAGGATGAGGTGGATCAGAAGCTTCGGCAGGTCTGGCAGGACATGCGTCAGACCATGAAGGAGTTGAACGCCCTGAAACTCGACCAGGACAGCTGGGAGCCGCTCAACGCCCCTCAGCTCGACACCTTCACCAGCGTGATGGCGAAGATGGAGGACCTGAGCGCGGCGGCGGTCAATGTGCTGGGGCTCGGTAGCTCGTCGGCATCCACCGACTTCGATGCGCCGAGCCACTTCTCCCTCGAGGAGCTCGACCAGATCTTCCTTCCCCAGAGAATCGATCTCGAATCCACCTCAGATCCAAGGATTGCCGCGTATGCCGTGACGATGCAGATGCGCCTCGGCCGGCTGCTCGCGGATGAGCGCTATGACTTCATGACCCGGGTCCCCAACTTCGACGACGCACTAAGCGGCTTCCTCAGGCTCCTCTTCGGCAAGAAGCCATTGTCGAACCCTGCGAGCAGCGAGGGCGCTCACGAGCGAGCGCCCTGGGCAGAGCGGTACGCAGGCTCTGGGCTCCCAGAGGAAGGACACACCGTGACACTGCTGGATCTCAGTCTCGTCTCCCAGGACGTGCTCAATGTTGTGACCGCGCTCATCGCGCGCCTCGTGCTCGAGCTCGCGCAGCGGATAGAACCACGCGCGTCCATCCCAGTGCTCCTCGTGCTTGAAGAGGCGCACCGGTACGTTCGGCGAGAGCCAGATGGATCTCGGTCACAGTCGGCCTTGGTCTTCGAGCGCATCGCGAAGGAGGGTCGGAAGTTCGGGGTATCGCTTGGAGTAGCGACGCAACGCCCGAGCGAACTCGACCCGACGGTGCTGGCGCAGTGCGGCACGATCATCGCCCACCGGACCGTAAGCGTCACCGATCAAGACCTCATTCGTGCCGCAACGCCACTGGCGTCGCGAGATGTCTTGCGTCAGCTCCCGGGTCTTGCGACCCAGCACGCCTTGATCATCGGCGAAGGGGTCCCAGCGCCGGTCGCGGTGCGTGTTCGACATGTTCCCGATCGACCCGACAGCCAAGATCCGCGGTTCGTCGACTGGTGGAAGCGGGGTGACTCAGAGCGGGATGCTCTGCACATTCACAAAGCGGCGCAAGATTGGGAGGCAGGGGTTCGAGCGAGGGCCTCTGTCACGGACGCCACCGTGGGGTCATCCCCGAAGGAGTTCGACCCAGGCGCCTACCGTGCGATCTGGGAGGAGATGAAGGGGTCGCCGGAGTCGGAGTAGGAGAGGCCGGTTCAGCGTTCGGACAGCCGCATATGCCAGTCCCCGGGGAAGCTTGGTGGACATGGTGGGCGAGCGATGCGGTGGTCCTGAGGGGGCCCCGTTGAGGTCGAATGGGGCCCTACCGCAGGCCCAAAGAGGCCCACAACTCGTTGCGACATCCACATCACGCCAAGGGCGGTCCGGTACGTGCGTCTTCCGTCTGAGTTCTCACCAAGCAGCGCTCTCCATCCCCGGCAGGCGCCATGCCGCGACCAGCGTCATGACTCTGATCAGTCATCGCCGAACCCCGCCTCTCGGTGTAGCAAGTAGGGATTTCTTGCCGGTGGCCCCATGGGCTCCGACAGCACGTTCCTCAGTCGTTCGAGGAGTCCGTCATATGTGCGAACCTCGATCCGTTCGCGTTTCGAACGTTCGGCGCGCAAGGCTGGACTCGACTGTCGTTCGAGGACGCGGCGCCCGACGACTACCCAGCAGTCCAGATCACCGGTGATTCCTGGTAGCCCGTATCCGCCTAGATTGGCACTCGGCCGACGCGCCTCGTGAAGATTTTCGGCTAGCCACTCACGCCATTCTCGAACTTGCCTAAGGCCGTCCCTAGCGTGCTGATCGAAGTCACGCTTGCTCTTAAGCGTCACTGCGCTTCTTGGCGTCTCCAGTTCGATGCCCATCCAACGGGCCCCTCGCGAGTCTTCGTCTGCCATCAGAAAGTCGGGAACGAAGTCGTTGCCCAAACGCACACGAGGGAGCACGAATCGTGGACGGCCCGGTAGCAGCGAGGCCAGAATCTCCGGATGACGTTCCACGAAGTCTTGAATGGGCTTTTCGTCATCCGCCTGGTCGATCACAACCTCAAAGGCGTTGATAGTTTCCGTCGTCAAGTCCACGGTAGGCGAGAAGGGCGCTAGGGCATCCCGACTTTCTGAACTGAAGGACGCTGACCCAGCACGGGCCGCTGCGCCCGCTAACGCCGACCTCCTCGCTTGTTCCTGTGCCCCCGAAGTCTGATCATGATGGGCGACGACCTGATCGATCTGATCGGGCCAGCAGGCTTGGCCACGTCCGCCACGAAAGTAGATACGGCCGTTCGACGAAATGCTCGAAATCACGTAGTCCTGGTCCCCAAGCCGAACAACGTCACCCGCGTGTAGTTTGAGGTCGGCGTGCTCTCGAAGCCGTCGCTCGACGTAGGCCCCCTCTATGTAGGCAGATGCGACGGAGCTCGACCGGCGGGCCACATCGCTCTCAACACCGAGTTCCGAGAGCAGCTCGTCCTGCGCATCTGTCGCGTCGTATGTGGCGATTTCCAAGGGGCCGCTTAGGCTAGTCCTTAGCACGGCGGCCACCACGCTCCGAGGGGCTTCCGGGGGCAACTCGATGTTCAACGCGCTCGCCACGTCCAGTTGCTTCTGAGTTGCGGCCAGGTGGCCCGACTTGACAGCGGCCAACAGAACGGCCGACGACTCGAAAGTCACCACAGTCTTGTCCTCCTATCGCGGCGTCGGCGTCCACCTTAGGCGAGGTTGCTTACCGTTGAGATTACTACACGCGGTGAATTGAGAAAGAGTAGGTTCGCCGACTGGCGCACCAAGCTCGTGGAGATCGTCAGGAGGGGGGCTAGGTAGGTCAACTCGGCGTCACCGGCTGACCATCCGGCCGTGCCATGGAGGGCGGACGCGGGGATGCGTAACGCTGGTGCAACTACGACGTTGACCTCGACATCCTCTGGGAGACGATCACCGACGATCTATCTCCCCGGACGTGAGGGGATCCGTTGGCGTCGATGACGCGCCGGCTTTCAGCAGCAATTACGTGGGACGCGCCGTCCTCTAAGTGCATGTCGAGAGTGGCGGTTCCCCGACCTCAGCGGGCCGGGCGTCCCCCCTCGCGTAGCCGTCTGAGACCAGTCGATCACCGAGGCCAGGCGATCCCGGACTTGGTTCGGCCCGCATCCGCTGTCCTGCCCCGCGGAACCACACGCTGGGTCTGAGGGCCTTCGTGATCCTCTCCCGCCGATACGTAACGGTCGCAGCCGAACATCCGGGGGTCCGGCACGATCGCAGTGCGCGCCGACCTTCCTCGGGGATTGTACGAGGCTTGCCTGATGGTACGGAGGAGTTTGCCGGAACGGACTGTTGACGCCTGGGTAGCGATCGCCATATCGGAGATCTATCCAAACGCCCGCCTGTGGGCGCCCACTCAAGTCATCGATGACACGAACTGGGACTACGGCGCTTTCCTCGGCGACGGCAAGATACTCATCTTGGAGGACAAGGCGACGACACCCGTTCATCGCAAGCGCAAAGCCCCTTTGTACACGCACCGGATTCGCATTGATCGGGACCAACTTAATTGGTACTGCGATGATGTTGAGCCCAACTTGACCGTGCCGGCCTACTACGTGTTGCCCCGACCCCCATGGGACGGGCCTCCATCGGGATCCGACGTCGTTGCAGACCAATCTATTACGCGAACGATGTCGCTGGCCGGGCCATTCTCTCTCTGGACCTTCGTGATCCGCTGTTCGGACTTGCGCACGCACCTCGGCGTACGCGACACAGTTGATACCGACACCTTGCCGATCCCGCATTCGGTTACCCTTCAGGCCTTTCTAACTGCTGTAGCAGCATGCGAACACGGCAAGGTGATTTCAGGACCAGGAAGCTCGGCGGAGGCAGCAGCCAAGGGGGTGAGGTTGCAGGAGTCGCAGACAGCCGCACAGGCAAACCAACGTCCGCGCGGTCAGGACGAACAACGTTTCACCGGATCGTCTTTGGGGGTCTTTGTGCCGATACAAGACCTTCAAGCAACACGATGAGGGTCGCTGCGGCAGCTCCAACGATTCCCGAAATTGGTCGCTTGAAGTGCGAGCTCAAAGGTAGCCCCACTTGCGCTGCTGACCTTGCCGAATGCCGGTGCCCAACGGAGATCCCCCGATACAGGACGTTATGGCGCGGCCGGCCGCCGGCAGGGAACGCCGCATCACTCCATAGCGGGGACTATCGAGCGGACGTGCTGCGGCCCATCACCACGCGAGCCCACGCGAGGTGTCCCGCATCGCGGGACGGTGAGTGCTTGGTGTGCCCTGCCGCCGAAGGTCCTGCAGTGCGCGTGCCGCCAGACGTGCCTTCACCGCTCCGGGGAGTGACTCCTTTGGGCCACGTCCCAATGGTTCGGGGTCTTTGATCTCGTGGCGGTCTCGATGGAGGGCGATGGTGCGCGCGTGGGCCAGCCACTCCTGGCGGCGGCCGCGGTCGGCGGGTGGTTTGCCGATGAGGAGAACCCAGGGCTGCCGTTCCGCGATGGCGGTGCGGAGCAGCTGGTCGCCCTGCTGATGGAGCAGCTGTCGCCGTTCGGCCAGGGCGCGTGCAGTCTCGGCAGTCGGGGTCTGGCCGGCAGAGGCGGCGATGGTTTCGTACTCGGCGATGAGCTGCGCCGTGCCCGTCCAGTGGTCCTGCGCCCGAGCAAGGGACTCGGTTGCCGATCGAGTCTGACCTGTGCGCCGGAGTACAGGGGCGAGGACTGATGAACCGTCGCGGTCGTCGGGGGCGACCCAGGCGTGGTTGGCCTGGCGGCCTCGGGTGAGCGCGACGTACAGGCTCTCCCGCGTCAACGAAGGCCCGATGATGCAGTGCGCCGTGTCGACGGTGGCGCCCTGGGCCCGGTGGGTGGTGATCGCGTAGCCGAGGTCGACATGGGCGGCGACGTAGCTGGCGGGCAGGGTGACCTCGCCGCCGCGCTGGTCGTTGCCGGTGAGCGTGAGGCTGCCGTCGACGTGCAGCTGGGTGACGGTCCAGCGGTCGCCGTTGCGGATCCATCGCCCGGCGCTGGACCGGTGGTGTCGGGCGTTGCGTCTGGTGATGACCCAGTCCCCGACACCTGCGGCCGTCCCGTCGTGCAGGACGGCGGCATCGCCGGCCTCGACCTCTCCGTTCACTTGGCGGTGGTTGCGGGCGAGCTGGTTGAGGGCAGTCACTTGGTCCTGGGTGGGCGCGATCAGCATGGACGCCATGCCGGCGTCGACGTCGGCTCTCCAGGCATCGTGTGCCCGCTGCAACACCTCCTCCGGTGCCCACTCGTGCAGTCGTCCGTGTTCGGCGTAGGCGCTGACGGCGTCGTGGTTGCCGTCCCGAAGCCGGAGCGAGGCCTCCCGCTCCCATTCGTGGTGGAACCGGTGCACCTGCTCAAGGCGTGGGTGGTCGGCCCGGCTCCCGGCGAGCAGGCCGAGCACACCACCCGCGCCGACCGGGCCGAGCTGCTGGGGGTCGCCGACCATCAGCACCTTGGCCCCGACGGCCTTGGCGTGGCCGGTCAGCAGGTCGAGGGCACGGGTGGAGGCCAGGGATGCCTCGTCGATGATCAGCAGCTGACCGGACTCGAGCCGCCGCCCGTTGCGGGTGTGGTCGTGCAGCCACTTGGCAGTGTTGTCGGTGGGGATGCGCAGCTCCTCGCCCAGCACGGCCGCGGCAGCAGCCGAGGGGGCAAGCCCGACCACGGAGCCCGGGCCGTGATGCTGTTCCCAGAGCGCGCGGAGGGTTGCCAGGGTGCGGGTCTTGCCGGTGCCGGCCGGCCCGACGAGCAGGTCCACCTGCAGGCCAGAGGTGGCGATCTGATCGACCGCGGCACGCTGATCCGCAGACAGGCCGGCCGCCACGGCCGCAGCCGCGCCCGATCGCGTGGGAGGGATCTGCAACCCGGCGCGCCGTGATCGGCTGCCTTGAACGAGGCGGTCCTCGGCGTCCAGAAGGTGCCGGGAGGTGTAGCGGGTGGCGTGCTTGGGTCGCAACCGCGAGCTGCCGTCCGCACGCTGCAGGTCCGCAGGGACAGCAGCCGGGTCGGGCGGCGTGATGGGCAGCGACTGGCGTTGCGCCGACGCAACGATCGCGGCAACAGCCTCCTCCCGCTCGGCGGTGCTGCCGTAGCGGAGGTGCATGGTCTGCCGCGTCGCCTCGGCCACGAGGTTCCATCGGGTCCACGTCGTCCGCCGCTTGGACACCACGTCGAGCACGACCAACGCACACCCGTCGATCGCCCGCGGGTCCATCGGGCCCGCAGACGCCCGGGACTGCTCCCGACTGCGTGGCGCCACGCTCAGCCAGGCGGCGTCGAAGCCGAGCACCTCGCGGGCCCGGGCACTCCAGGCGCGGGTCAGCGCGGCCAACGAGTCCGGTTGTTTCGCTGGCCGTGTCGCCAACGTGGCCTGTTGCCGCAACCGGATGACGGTGTCCCTGCCTGGCGTGGTCCCATGTTGCGTGCGGTGCGCGTCGACAAGCCGGTCGGTTGCCTGGTCCACCCGAAGGGATCGTTGGGAGAACGCCTCGACGAGCGACTGCGGGACGGTCGCGATCTCCCAGGCCGGGGTGCGGTCCCGGCCCCGCTGCCGCTGCTCCCAATCCACACCGAACCGGCCGGTGAGCCCGTCGGTGAGCAACGCGTTGTAGTGCTCCGACAGCGCCACCAACGCTGCGTGCAACGGCCGTCCGTCCAGCGCCCGCCACCGCCCGTCGCTGCTGGTTCGCACCTTGTTGGAGACCACGACGTGGGTGTGCAGCTGCGGATCCCCGGCACGGGAGTCCCAATGGTCGAACGCCGCGGCCATCAGCCCGTCCACGTCCAGCTGCAGCACGCCCCCGTGGGGGCCCTTCGCACCGGCACGGGTGGCCGCCACGTCGCGTTCCATCAACGCCAGCACGTCACGGACGGCCGCATGGTGGACCTCGACGATCCCCCTGCGCGTCGCGTCGTCAGCGAGCGCCCACCACACCGACACCGACTTGGGCACCGAGAAGGTCAGGTCATAGCCGGCCACGGCACGACGGGTGGGCCGGGCGGCCTCCTCGGCGGTGATCCGGTCCGCGGCTTCCCCTGCCACTTCGGCCGGGAGTTGCCGCAGGCGGGCCGCGACACGCTCCGCGACGGTCGTGTACCGGGGATAGGCGTGGCCGAGCTTCCCACCGTTGACCGGGTGCCGGCCCGCACCCAGCAGCAGCGCGAGGTGGTCCTCGGTGACCTCCGCTCCCTCGGCAAGTCCGACGGCGGAGAGGCCGGAACCCAACCAGCGGCCCGCCGGCGTCCCGGACTGGGCGTAGTACTCCACCAACGGCAACGACCGATCCCTCGGCCCGTCGCCGACGATGACCGAGCCGATCA
>JACLAD010003505.1_pt1 | contig 10452 bp, 1 predicted proteins | sample 8027901 | NCBI WGS metagenome assembly JACLAD01 (sample SAMN15725071, study PRJNA655200) | protist metagenome | isolation source: fluorescence activated cell sorting (FACS) single amplified genomes of... | place: Spain: Blaines Bay Microbial Observatory, Mediterranean Sea | collected 2016-07-05
TTGGGGGATGCTTGAAGTAGTGTTTAACCCCAATTCAGCATTTCACAGAAAGAATATCCACTCCGAGGCCTTGAGCGATACAGTCGTTGTGTCCCCACATGCAGGAGGTGTTGGTGGCGGCGGAGCTGTAGTAGACGCAGCTGGCGTGGCGGGCAAAGATGGCGATATGGAACCTAATATGGCTACGGTGTACTCGACCCAAGAGCCGCACGGCTGGCTGGTCGACCTAATCAACCTCTTTGCAGAGTGCGGCGGCTTTGAAGCACTAAAGACCTTGGCTGAGAAAGAGGACACAAATGCCCTCACGCTCATGAATTGCCTTCGCGCTTTTGGCGCAAGCGCAAAGTTCCTAACGCAACGGTGTATCACAGAGTACATTCGACCTATTGAGGAGCGCGGTGTGGCAATGCTGGCTGCGCTCGACGGCAAAGAACTGCACAAGGTGGCGCTGGGCATGGCCACAGACGAGACGCTGTGGAAGGTGGCTATATGTCTGCGGCAGCTGCGTCCAATTTTGCATCCGGGGCGCGCTGTTGAAGTCGAGGAAGAGGCCAAGAACTTGCTGCTCCAGCTTGTACTCCGTCTTCTCAAGGGTGAATCTTTCCCGGGCGCCATGGGTGCTATTGGCACCCTCAAGCAACTAATGGAGCTGAGTATGCGGCCACCTGGCTCCTGGGTCTCGCTTCACTGGTTTACCAAGGAACAGTTGGCAGACTGGGTGCTGAGCGAAAATGTGTTACGGATTGCATTTGCACGGGACTCAATGGACAAGACACAGTACGTGGATCGCCTAGAGGACGTAGTCAAGCATCTCATGCTCACCCACCGACTCACAGTCGAGCATCTTGCTATCATCTGGGACTCGCAAAAAGATAAGTATGAAGTCATTGTGCAAAATGTCCACGACTTGCTCGCCAGACTAGCGTGGCAGTTTGACGCGGAGCACCTCGAGCACCTTTTTGCTTGCTTTAAGCAGTCATGGGGCGGAACTGATAAGGAAATGACAAGCCTGGTCACCTTTGTACGCCGGCTGGCTGAGGATGATACGCAGGGAGACATGGCCACCAACGCTCTAGACGTGCTTTGGACTCTGAGTCAGGATGCTGAGACGCCGCAAAATATTGTGGGGGTGACGCTCTCAGCTCACCACAGGATCCTCGGAGATAGCTCTATTGTAGACAAGGAGGCTCAGCGCCGCCGCTGGATTTTGCTTTGCCTGGACTGCCTCGGGCATGAGCGGCGCCTGCTTACAGACCTATTGAAGCATCTTAGGCATCTGATTGAGCTGCACGCCAAAGAGGGTGCACGCCATAATTACAATTACGTCAGAGGTGAATGGCGTCATGAGGTCATTGAGTCGCTAAACACGGGGAAAAATATCAAGCAGCGCATCGTCAAACTGCTAACTGACTATGTTACTGAGGCCCGCAGCTGGTACTCGGCCTCTGGCTCTGATATGAGCCTAGCCGATGCCACAGTAGAAGGGTATGCCTCAACCCACCACGAGGTTGTGTCGACTCTTCTTAACTTTTTCGTCTTTATTATCTGGGACGGGCGTATTTGGATGTCTCTCGACGAGGCCAAAACACTTTGGGCTTGTCTGGTTGGTGATGCACCGGCCGAGGACCACGCCGTGCGCAACTTTGCACTCCAATTTTTCGCCGACTCGATGTCCACTCAGCCTGACATGGAAAATCAAGTGTTGCTGTCTTTCTTCGAGGAGGCCGTTCTAACCCTGGACCCAGAGACGCTTGGTGAGAACGGGTTTCGCTGCTTTTCCAATGGCTTTGACTCCACTAACTTGGCGTTTGGCAGCCTCTTTTTGACGACGAGTCACAAGATTACAACTGTCAAGCTGGATCTAAAGGGTTTGCCATTTTTGTGGGATGTGGCGCTTCGCAACCCCGACGAAAATATTGCAGCACAAAGCGTGACGCTGCTAAAGCGCATCTTTTCTCAGCTCAGTGCCGATTTTGAGGGAGAAGCTGCAGTGGTCGGCACTTTTCTCGACGACATTATGCAGCGCTTATCGCAGGCACGTCTCACACTTGCCCGCAATGCAGATTCGGGAGATCTTGAGGGCGAAACGCGCATGGTTCGCTGCATCCAGCGTTGCCTCAGCCTAATTGATAAGTATGTATTGTCTTTTGGGCTAGACAAAGCAGGCAAGGGTCCAGGGCAGAAGCAGCAGCGCTTGCCGCACGGTCAAGCATTTCAAGGCGAGCCACTGAAACTGTGTGTGCGTACCCTTGAACACGTTGGCCTTCCCGATGCAAAAGTGAACACGCATGGAAACGCAAAAGTATTGGCATTGCGTATCGCAGTGGCCTGCCAATTGTCGTATTCTTACAAGTTTGTGGGTCTCATGGTTGGTGACAAGAAGCTGCCGCCCGCACTCGACGACCAAACGCTTCACAACGTGGGAATTGGTCCTGATAGCGAGCTCTCATTTTTCCCAGCCGATGGCGCAGGTGGAGCTAGGCATGAGGGAGCTACATCGATTACGCTAGTCGAAAGTTATGACCAGCTCCCAAGTGTGCAACTCTCACTCCGAACGGACTACGTGGGGTGGCTTCTCGAGCTTGCCGAATCGTCAATTGAGGCTGTGCGAGTTCCAGCGCGAAACGTTCTCTCGCACATGCCAACCGATCCACAGCTACTGGCGCGCCTCACAGCTTGCGATATGGGCGAGAGTACAGCCATGACTGCAGCCGAGAACCTACGCGCGGTATTTGGTGCTGATTTAGATAGCTACAAGGCGCTCTATACTATGCAGGTACTCTGCAGCTTGATACTGCCAAATGGAGCCGGGGCGAAGCAGCAGTCCGTGTTTAGCGCAGGCCCAGTGGCTACGGCCGTCTCTGAGCTCTTGGTAAGCGTTATTGGACGCCCAAGCACCGTGGCTTTGGGCACGTACCACTGCGACGACCGCCGCGAGATCGTACGCCTTTGCTTACGCATGCTACTCTCGTTTTTCCAGCAGCATGGCGGTGAAAAGCAGCCCGTCTGGCCGGAGCAGCTTGATGGGTCTGTTTTGCTGGAGATTCTTACCAACTTGCTTTGGGCAGCAGGAACTTCGCGTTTGCACTTGCCGGGCGATGTTGGGCTTACCAAGAGCAGTGGTGCTACTCTTGCGCCAGGCGACGCTGCCGTTGCATGTGATACCCTCAGCCTTCTCGATCTTGTGTTTGGTGCGCTGCCAGAGCTAGCGGGTACATTTCTGAGCGCGCCACAGATGCCACATATGGTGCACGACCTGCTCGTCAGCTGCCCTGCTCACAATGTACGCTCTGCCATGGCCTCCCGTCTAGGCATTATGGGCAGCATGCACGAATGTGCGGCGTCGGTCTGGCGCCTCATATCTGACAACTTTGATTCGGCTCTAAATGCTCCGGATACTTGCAGCGAGTATTTTGGGGCAGCCAGCAAATGTCTGGCCCTTGTTGTCGACGCTGGTGTGCTCATAGACCTCGATGCCATGCTTGAGGCTCAAGTGTCTTGGATTACAGCATCTGTGGCGGCTACTACTCCCCTTAGTCAAACTTTGCTCGCTGGCCAGTTACGCCTCTGCACTGCCCTGCTATCACGCCATGCCTCAGGCCGGCAAGCTGCTGGTGCCGCTCTCTTAGGCCTATTGTTTGACCGCTTTCTATTTCCCACCTCGTTGCACCTTGCCGAACTCTTGGCCGCTGAAGCCGCCTCCGCTACTGCTTCTGCTGCTGCCAACTCTACAATTGCAGATGCAGCATCTGACGGCACTGCACCCGTTTTGAAATCTGCGCCACTGCCCGCCACTGACTTGAAAAAGAACTCACCTGAGCCGATTTGTGTGTCTACTGAGGCCCGGCAAGAAGGACTGAACTTGGTCGTTGCTCTTGTGACTGGTTGTAAACCGAATCTAGAGCTTGCGCTAGAGCGTCTTGGGCGCTTTCACTTCACGGAGAGCTTTAAGCACAAGTGCCGTAAGTGGGGTACGCACCCGATCATTACTCCACGCCGTGCCGTTGGCTACTGTGGCCTGAAGAACCCGGGCTGCACCTGCTACATGAATTCCGTGTTACAGCAAATGTACATGCAGCCCGATGTGCGCGCTTCAGTGCTTAATATTGCTCATGTGCCGCCGGAGGCTGCTGAAGAGACGTTTATTTACCAGCTTACCACTACTTTTGCCCATTTAAGTGGGGGTCAGATGTTGGCTTACGCCCCTTCGGGCGTATGGCGTACCTACCGCCAGTGGGGTGGACAGGACCCGATTGACATTCGAGAGCAAATGGACGTACACGACTTTTTTGACAGCCTCAGTGATCAGGTCGATGAGACGCTCAAGAAGGAGGGCAAGGATCCTGTGTTTCAGCCCGTTTTTGGTGTCCAGATTGACGAGCAAAAGATTGTCACGAAGGGCTGTGACCACCGCTTTTCGCGCATTGAACAGGGCCTCGGCATCAAAGTGCAGGTGCGTAACCAGGGTAATTTAAAAACGGCGCTGGAGCTTTGGGCCAAGGGTGAAATTTTGGATGACTACAAGTGCGAGATTTGCGACGACAAGCGCAGTATTCTTAAGCGACCTTGCATCAAGATGCTGCCGCCGACACTGATTGTGCAACTGAAGCGCTTTGACTTCGACTTTGAGCGCCTGGAACCGGTCAAATTTAACGACGAGTTCCGTTTCGATGACACGCTTGACATGGGTCCATACACTGTCGAGGGTGTCGAAGCGGCTGAGGCCATGTCGCGTGGTGAAGCGGGCATGGCTGTACCCGAAAATCTCTACTCACTTGTTGGCGTCGTGGTGCATAGTGGACAGTGTGGTGGTGGTCACTACTACTCCTTTGCACGTGAGCGTTCGGCTGCTGGTCGCTTGACCGACCGCCGCCAGTGGATCAAATTTGATGATAGCAGCGTAACTGAGGTTGACATGGATGAGTCCGGTGAGCGCGAGCGCGAATGGTTTGGTGGTGAGTACATGGACTCACTCTTCGACCGCGCCTCTGGACGCAATATTAATAAGACGATGGAGCGTAGCTGGAATGCCTACATGTTAATTTACGAGCGTATGGATGCAGCCTCTGCTGCTGCGGCTGCAGTCTCTCCCAAAACTTCTGTCGAGAGCAATGTATCTGTGGCCGGACTTTCAGTCTCAGACGGGTCAGCAGCGGCTGCCGGGGGCAACGTTTTTGACAGCAGGCTCAGTTCTGTTGCCGATGCTTCGGTGAGCGCTCTTGTTCGCCGCCACAATCTTGAATTTAATCACAACCGTGATGTCTTTAATCAGGCGCACTATGCATTTATGCGCGACATTTGCGCAAGCAATGCTAAATGGCTTGACGAGCAAGTTTCAGCTTCTGCTACTGCTGATGTGGCTACTAGCGAGAACATTGAGGCTATTGGCGTGCACTGTGCGCGTCTTGGCACAGAGTTTCTTCGCTTATTTGGCTACCGCACGCGTAATAATCTACGGGGCCCGCTAGAGGAATGGCCTAAGGCTATGGGCCGCATATTTAAGGCCATACCTGCAGCAGCAGAGTGGTACCTTGACGAAAATATTGTGCGGGATCCCGATGTTCTCTGCATGCACCTTCTCGAGTGCACTATTGCGGAGGTTCGCGACGTCTACGGGCGTATTCTCTCGTCGGCCTTGGCAGCAGTTGCACAATCGCAGGGTGTCGAGGCGGGCCGTGCTCGTGCCGACCAGGTCTTTGATATCATGTTGCCGTGGCTGAAAAAACAATGCGGTGAGAATTGGAAGCACATGAACGAGTACTTTGATGTGTTTTACCAGTACGCGCTGCTCGGTCCGGAGCAACGTGCGCATATTATTGATCGTGAAGTGATCGAGCAGTGCATCAGTTTCATGTGCTACGATTATGACTGGACTCCGTACCAGAACCCTGATTACACGAACGTGCACCGCCTGGTGTCGACGCTGGTCCGATCGTCAGACCTTTCAGCCAGGGAGACACTCGCAGCTGATACCAAGGTACATCCACCTAACCCTTTTTGCGATGCTAGCGACAAGGCGCGGTCACCACTCTCAGAGAACCTGGCCGCGCTTCTTTTTGTCAAAAATAATTACATCTTTCGCGCAATTACGGACTACAGCGGTCTTGAAGAAGTGCAAATGATACTGCAGGCGGCCTCGTGGCGTAACATAGATTTTTCGCGTGCTGTCTTGTACAAGCTCTTGTTCATAGTGCGCCAGACTGAATTGCGACGCTCAGTGGAGCTCATGGACGCTTTTGGCTGCCTAGAGATGCTGCTTAATTTCACCGATGGATTGCAACGTGAACGTTTCCAGATCGCTTGTGAAGGCTACCGTGATGCGAAACAGCATGTACCGGGGTTGTTTTTTATCGGCAGCTATTTTAGGCAGTCGCAGGCACGCAGGACGTACATCTGTCTCAAATTTGTGCTCAAGGTGGCAGAGCAACACCCGTCTTGTATTGCCTATTTGGGCAGTGTTTCAAGCGAATGGGATTGGTTCCCAGCCTGGCTAAACGCGGTTCTCAATGGTCATAGCTATGGCGTCCATAACGCGGCGAATCCCAGCCCTGTGAGCAACGAAAAGTCCAACTCGGTGCTCCTTGAGCGTAGTCGCTCCGCTTATGACTTGCTAGCGCACTTGCGCGAGAATTTTGAATCGCAAAGTGTGCCAGCGGCCGCACCGGCCGCTGCGGCGCCGTCGTCTGCAGCACCAGCCTATATTGCAACTCGCGAGACCTCGGCGGTCGAAACAAACATTGGGCCAACCACCGAGTCTGACACAGAATACCGATCGGCTGATGAATTGACGGAGACGGAAATGACCGGGTAGACTGTGAGGGTAGTATCTGTGTGCTACTGCACACGACATGCATTCATTATTATAAAAAAATTATTGTAATCATCTTTTTTTTTCTTTTCTCAAAACATCTATTTTACTCTCTTCCTTTTTGTTTACTCAATGGCAAAGCCCACCGTATTTTCGACGGCGAGTGCGAGCTTGGCCTCCATTTGTTGGCGGGATTTGTAAGGTGGTAGGTCTAGACGATTAAAGCATGTATGGGCCTTTGGCAGCGAATCGGCCGGGGCGGTAGCCACAATCTCAAGGGTAAACTTTTTTGGCCCGTGTGAGCCACGTAGGTCCCGGAAGCCAGTCACGGGCACACGACTCGTTCCCGTTACGAATTGCAGCAATCGAGCCTTCATTTCACTGTCCCACGTGCTCAAAATATCCCAAAACCAGACGACTGGATTATCCTCCATACTGCAATTACGGTATTCCGTATTTGCGCACCAGTCAGCAACGCTCACCTCAGCTAGACCGCAGATCATGAGCTCGAGCTCGCGCTGGTCAAACATTTCCATAAACTGCGAGGGCACCACATCACGAAAACCCTTGCGCAGGGCAACGACTTGTTCTACAATTCCACGAAGCAGGCGATGTCGCACAATAAGCCGCACATATTCCTTCTTATTCTCTTCCGTCACCTTAATATCGGAACCGCCTGGCTTCAATTCATAGCCCTCGATGTTGCCAAAAACCTCCTGCTCATCAGTGAAAGTGTTTTCAATTACACCCGTAATGTCGTTGTTGAGCATCCACTTGAGGCTGTTGTAGTACTGCTCATCAACCTTTTCCATGTGCTGGAGCGAGACATTTTTCCCCAGTAGTAAACGATAGAGTGGCATCACAAAGCCGCCATCAATATAGTGCCCGTGGCATACTGCGAGTCCCAGCACACGCCCAATAAAACGAAAGTACGAGAGATGGTCCGGGTTGATGCTACTGTTGGGATTGACTTCAAGTAGGTAGCCATCACTGCTGCTAAACTGAAAGAGGCCATAGTATGGATTGAGCATTTCTTTGGACAGCAAATAAAACCACTCGCGAGCAACGCCGCCATAATCGAGAGCGTCCTCACCGTGAAATTCAATCATGAGCTTACCGCGAAGTTGAAAGGGTTGTAGCTTCATTATGACGCGGTAAGAGTCCTCGAAAACGCTATCACGACTGACGCGAATGGCCACCTTAATCTCGCGCTGTTCTGTCATCCGCGTTGGTTGCCGCTCTTCACCATCTTGGGCGGCCTTGGTAGCAGACAAAGCCTGCAGGTCCTTTGTGCGCTGGTACTGGAAAAGATGGCGAAGTTTGAGCAGTTTCCGGCGGAGATCACGCTTGTAACGAGGCAGGCGGCGCTCATGCTCCTTTGCTTCGCGCCGCTTTTGCTCAGCAGCCTTGATACGTGGGTCCTCAAAGGTGGTGGTACGGTTAACATGGTCTACATAGTACACGATACCCTCGGCAGTGTGGCGTTGCTCCCAACCCAGAGGAAAGTCGCTGTTACCCTCCTCGATAAGGTACTCGCTCCAGTGCCGATCCAGGGGGCTGACATCCTTACTGGACTTGGACGTTGACCTACTTCTCCTTCTATCGCTACTACCACCAACACCAGAGGACATGTGACTATTAGACGCGCTACCGCGGCTCGACTGAGATTGAGACTGCTGCTGCTGCTGCTGCGCCGAGTCAACGGTAGGCGTGGTGGCACTAGTACCAGTAAGAACGGGCCGCTGCGGTGAAGTAACGGGCGCGGCTCTTGCGGCTCCCGTAGTTGTTGCAGGCATGGAGGCAGCTGCTGAAGCGGGTGTTGTGGCAGCCCGACGTTGAGAGGGTGGAGTGGCCTGCGCCACGGTGTCAGGAAACCCAAAGCCCTCTTCTTCCTCGTCCAAACCAAGCTGGTTGACATCGGAGAGCAGTAAACTATGCCGTTCGTAATTTTCACGCTCGTCGCGTTCCATTTCAACGCTCTGTGGCGATGCAACCGCGGCCTCATCGGGTCGAGTCCACTGAGTAGTGCGTGTTACGTGATTGGCGTAATACACCTGTCCGTTTGGTGTGAGGCGCGCCTCCCAGCCCGAAGGCAGGGGTTCTCGCAGCAGCTGTAAAATTTCCATACTACGCTGTGTTCGTCGGCGTGTGCGTCGCTCACGTGACTCGCGACGTAAGGGTACGTTACTGCCTCCTTCAGCAGCTGGGGTTGAATTGGCCGAGATGCTTGGCGGTGCGCTAGGAGTGCCTAAAGGTGTAGAAGCAGCACTTACTCCTGTGTCTGTACTCATGATGCGACCACGTGATGCACTTGTAGTAGAACTCGAAGTACTGCTATTACTAGTAGTACGCGAGCGGCTGCTACTGTCGCCGTTGCGGCCACCACTGGAAACACCAGCCGCTAGGTCCATGGTAGCCGCACGGGAGCGATAATTTACAGCGGAATGTGGGCTACGCTCCTCGTGCGCGACACGAAGAGAAGATTGTCGTGGGCCTCGTACGCGCGCTGCCACAGCGGCCGTCACCAGGGAACTGCCACCACTGCCGCTGCCATCGCCGCTGCTGCTGCTGCGACTGCCCCTGCTAGAGGCGGAAGAACCACCGACCGACGACGCTCGATCGCGTTGCTGACGCTCCAATGATTGGACTTTTCGTGCACCACCACCAATGCCAGCCAAAGTCAAGGGTGACGAGCCATCACCAGCGCTTGTGGTACCACGGCGAGCAGGTGTTCCGCCAGAGCGACGCACTTCAAATGATAGGAAGACTGTCCCTGTGCTGTTGTCGCTACTGCTGCCGGGCATGGTCAACGGAAAGCTATCACAGACACTGCGCTTACTACCCGTGTCAACATCACCCAGAAAGGCCAAAGGAATGTCGGCTGCTCCCAATACGCCTGTGTTTTCCTTCTTTGAGTACTTACGCCAGTTGTAGACAACAAGACGCATTGTGTCCGATGGTGTTGCACGAGTAGTAAACGTTTGATTCCACACGGGCGACAAAGTTTTTTTGGCTGGTTTGCTCATAAACATGTCTTGTCCGCATGACAACTGTACAAAGGGATCAGGTGTGTTGAAAAAGTCAGTCTTGCGGAGCCCTATGGCTGAAACAACTGTAACATACACTTTAAGTGGCGGTGGTCCGACCACTACATCACGGAGACGGCCCATTAGAGGGCTACTACTATCACCACTACCCGGCTGCTGTTGTTGTTGATGCATCGGCCGCGATCTCGCTTTTGGTTTTGTGGCGCTAACAGAAGACGACATGGCTCACGGAGGGAGAGGGGAGAAAAGTTTGGGCTTTAGTATGTATGTGGGTATGAACTCGTGCGTGGGTGGGTAGAGCAAGGTTTCTTTTTGAGCGAGTATATATGTATATATATATATATATCCCAATCATCTAAGAATATCGATTGTCATGGTCTTCTGGTCCGACGTGCGTAGAGTAAAACTGGGTGGAAACGTCGGTAAAGCAATGAGGTCATAAACAGAGAGACAGTGAGTGAGTGAGTGAGTGAGTGAGTGAGTGAGTGAGTGAGTGTGTGTGTGTGAGTGAGTGTGTGTGTGTGTTTATGAGTGTGAGAGAATCATATGGTTTCTTTTTACTCGTCGGTATGCATCATGCACTGTGCGGTGCGCCTC
>JACLAD010001947.1_pt1 | contig 10448 bp, 4 predicted proteins | sample 8027901 | NCBI WGS metagenome assembly JACLAD01 (sample SAMN15725071, study PRJNA655200) | protist metagenome | isolation source: fluorescence activated cell sorting (FACS) single amplified genomes of... | place: Spain: Blaines Bay Microbial Observatory, Mediterranean Sea | collected 2016-07-05
GATTGAAGGTGGACTGTTTGACAGAGAGTACTGCAATAACGATACAGCAGCGTAACCAGCCAAGATTGCGTGGAGGTTTACGTTCTACGGATCGCTGTACGCTGTCTATCAGTAGTAATCCAATTTGACGAATACAATATTACAATATTACAATATTACTCATTAATGCAGTCGTGCGTACGTGCGTACCTCTCTTCTCTCCTCGTGGTAAAGCGGTGAAGCGGTGTGCTGTGCAGAGAGCTTCGCCATGTGGTCCGTGGTCTCGTGTGCGTCCGGTCGCACACATGCACACGCCCGAGAAGAAATGACGTTGCTCGGACGTGTCCGACATCTCGGCTCTGTATATTTATACCCAGATGAATGAGTGCGGTCTGAGATGCCCTCTCGTTTCAACGTCGGTTCTTCTCTCCGCACTGAGGATATATATTGACCGATCCCAGGAACTCTCTGATTTCGATTTTCAATTTTCAGAGATGGCCACGTGGACCCTCGTCACGGGACAGCCTGGCTGCGGCAAGACAACGCTGGTGAAGCGAGTCCTGGCGACGCTGCGAGACGCCGCGCCTGGGCTCAACGCCACGGGGTTTTACACGGACGAGGTGCTGGGCACGGGAGGGAAGCGTGTGGGGTTCGACGTCGTCACCATTCCGGGCGGCGAGAGGGGGGTGCTCTCGAGAAAAGGCGGACCGTCCAACCTTCCACGGACCGGAAAGTACGCCGTCGACGTTGAGGCCTTCGAAGCCCTCGCCTTGCCGACACTGGAGTACGCGGGTCAAGATGTGATCATCATTGATGAAATTGGGCGCATGGAGTTGCATTCCGATAAGTTTCGGCGCGCGATCGAAGAGTTGCTTGGAACTCCAGGGGTGCGTTGTGTCGGGGCCATCACCAGTCCCATCTACGGCCACAGGGTGCCGTTCTGTGATGCCGTCACGGCGAACGACCGGGTCGAAACCTTGCGCATCAAAAAGTCAAACCGGGACAATGTGACGCAGGATTTGCTGCAGCGGTTAGCAGCAGAGTTTGGAAGATCTAAGGAGGACAGGCGGCGGGACACGTCATCACCACCCTCTAGAGGAGTCAGGAAGCAAGGAGGGAGGACTGCGACTGCAGCTGATAGACGCAAGCGGCGCACCAGGGGGAAAGCGCCGGCGGGCGCTCGTAACGTCGCGAAGCGCCAAGCGGTTGTCGGCGGCAAACGTTCTTCATCATAAAGAGTCGCCACTCCTTTCCATGGCTCGTGTGAGGATTCTGTTCGCGTCAATATTTGGGAGCGCACATATGCACTACTACCCTAGCCACACGCAGCAACTTTTGCCGGACTTTGCTGGCCATCCGAGATGCAGCAAAGTATTGGCTTTGTTCCCTTTGAGCGACGCGAAAGTCGCGGGATACTCCATCATGTGGACAGTCTGCCTTCCTCTCACCGGCAGCAAACGGAAAATAGAACTGCAAACCGCACAAAAGTTCTCGCGGAGAGACGCTATCAAAAGTGGGAAAAAGCGCGCAGTGCAGAAACGGAAGATCGTGGTGTTGTGCTGAAATGCCGACACGCTGGCGTTGCCTGGGAATTGGAAATTGGTCATACGGTTTTCGTATCAGACTGTCCTTCCCGTTCTGCCGGGGTAGAGTCGTTCGCCCTCTGGGTCGCAGTGTCCGGGACCGACTACATGAACGGAGAAGAGAGCGGGGCGCGAGGGTCGACCCTCCACGCGGCGCCACGGAGACTGTTCACTTCCCGGCAATTGTGCGCGCTGATGGTACCTGAATCCGCGAATGCGCTCACTCTCAGTGTCATAGCAGGCATCTACAGATTCTTGCATGGCAATTTCATTGCCACCTGTGTGACCGCCGACCGCAGACTTCTGGGCCCAAGGTCCCCAAGCGGACTTGGCATTACCAAAAGTGTTGCCAAGTGTATCTCAATAGTCTTATAAATAGTGCCACTTCTTCATACAACATGTATGGTGGCCTGACCGCCGTTTTCCCAAGTGGCAAGAATCTAGGATGCCAAGGTCATAGTCCGCGAAGAGGGGGGCAGTGACGCCCGATTCGCGGGCTGCCCACCGGCAACCCGGGAAGCCCCATCCGCGTCGAAGAGTGTAGGCTATTATTATTATATTACGGTGGTAGTTAGACGTTAGACGTTAGACGTTTGACTTGCGAGGGGTCAAAGTCAAGGCTCTACACCTCGGTGCCCTCTATCCCTTCGTGGTGGTTTGCATTTGCTCTCGTTCCTCCACCATACATTTGTAGATGGGGCGGAGAAATATACAGTACATGTCGGGTCTATCCCTTAGTCGTAAGATGGTGCGTCTTACGTAGTGGTGTTTGCGTTTGCTCTCGTTCCTCCACCGATACATCTTTAGATGGGGCGGAGAAATATACAGTCCATGTGACACATGTCGGGTCTATCCCTTAGTCGTAAGATGCTGCGTCTTAACGTCCAAAAAATTCCTTTCATTTCAACGTCATACATTACTAAATATTTTATTCCTGAATGGTATAAAAGTCTCAAGATTCATTAAAGCAATATTAATAAACACGCCAAGAGGCACATTGCCTTCGACTACTACCTGCTTCCGCTAATCTAACTGAGGTTAGCCCGAAATCTAGGACAAAGGGATCCATTGAATAGGTCGACTTGGACATCTTGACCCCGTTCCACATGTGCAGTACATAAACTCCCGCTGGTGATCATAAACGTAATATCTCTCCACCCTGAGAAACAAATTCTCTAAATCTAAATCCCCACGAGCCCTCCTGGCCAGACGAACCACACGATCACCCCGTCACCCCATCACCCCATCACCCGCGCCCCCGCACCATGTCCGCCATCGCCCGGGACGAGTTCGCCGGGGCCCACCCCTCCGTGATCGCGGCCGCCGAGGCCAACGCCTTCGTGAAAACCACGGGGATGCTCCGCGAGGACGACCCCGGGTTCCAGGACGCCTCGCGGACCCAGCGCCGCAGCAAGCTGCGCGACATCGAGAGGCAGATGCGCGAGAAGTGGGACCGGGAGGACACCTTCAGGGAGGACGCCCCCGACCCGGCCGCCGACGCCGGCGCGGAGAAATTCTTCTGCACTTTCCCCTACCCCTACATGAACGGCAGACTGCACCTCGGGCACGCGTTCACCATCACGAAGGCCGATTTCGCCGCGGGGTACCACCGCCTCAAAGGGCGCAGAGTGCTGTTTCCCTTCGCGTTTCACTGCACGGGCATGCCCATCCAGGCAGCAGCCTACAAGCTGAAGCAGCAGATCCAGCGCGTCGGGGTGGAGAACTGCATGAACGGGATCTACGACGCCCCCTCCAGCAAGGAGGAGGAGGAGGAAAAAGAAGAGAAGCGCGCCGCCGCCGCCGCCGCGGCCGCCGAGGAGTCCCCCTCCTCCGCTGCAGCCGGGGGACCCAAGGTGTTCAAGGGAGGCAAGACCAAGCTGATGGCAAAGACGGGTGGCAAGGGCAAACGCAAGCCGACCCAGTGGGAAATCCTGCAGATGTGCCACGTTCCCGACGCGGAGATTCCAAATTTCGTCGATCCCACGCACTGGCTGCGGTATTTTCCGCCCCACGGACTGGCTGATCTCAAGTGCTTCGGACTCCACACGGACTGGAGACGGTCGTTCATCACCACAGACGTCAACCCCTTCTACGACTCCTTCATTCGCTGGCAGTTCCGGCGCCTCCGAGCTTCGGGGAAGATTGCCTTCGGAAAGCGGCCCACCATTTACTCCCGGCGCGACAAGCAGGCGTGCATGGATCACGATCGCGCATCGGGCGAAGGCAAGGGCTTCACGGAGTACACGCTCATCAAGATGCGCCTCCTGCCTGACGGCGCCCGGACCCTCGCCTCCCGCGCCCCCGCGATTGCAGGTGTTGTGGAGGAGGGGACCCCCATATTCCTCGTGGCAGCGACCCTGCGCCCGGAGACCATGTACGGCCAGACCAACTGCTTCGTCCTGCCGACGGGAAACTACGGCGCGTACCGCATGCGCGGCGGAGAGATCTATGTCTGCTCGGACCACTCGGCGGTCAACATGGCGCACCAGGTCGTGGGCGGGGAGAACATGATGGCCACGTGGGGCGAGACGGACAAGGTGGCGGATCTCACCGGCATGGACCTCATGGGCCTGCCGCTCAAAGCCCCCAACGCCCCCTACGAGAAAGTGTACACTCTGCCGCTCCTCACGATTCTCATGAACAAAGGCACGGGGGTCGTGACGTCGGTGCCGTCAGATGCACCCGATGACTACGCCGCGCTCCGGGACATGCAGACCAAGCCCGAGCTGCGGGAAAAGTACGGTATTACGGAAGACATGGTCCGGGACTACAAGCCCGTCCCCATTCTCAACATTCCGGGGGGTTGCGCGGATCTCAACATCGAGTCGTGGGGTGAAATGGCAGCCGTCACCGGCTGCGAGGCGCTCGGAGTTCGCGACCAGCACGACAAGAACAAGCTGAAGAAAATTAAGGATGCGGTGTATCTCCTCGGATTCAACGACGGGGTCATGACGGTCGGTAGCCAGAAGGGCGTCAAGGTGGAGATCGCCAAGCCGCTCGTCAAGCAGGAGATGATCAGCAACGGCGACGCCTCGCGGTACTATGAGCCGGAAGAGGAGATCATGAGTCGCTCGGGCGACAAGTGTATCGTCGCCTCCATCGATCAGTGGTACCTCAAGTACGGCGAGCCGGCCTGGCGTGATGCTGTCCTCGAGCATGTCCGCGACAAGGAGGGGGCCGACGGAGGGAGCGAGGCCAAGGAGGGCGCTTCGAAGAACACCTTCCGAGCCTACGGCGTGCGTAATGAGTACGTCAACACCCTGGGATGGCTCAAGGACTGGGCATGCTCGCGGTCCTTCGGCCTCGGAACACGTGTCCCCTGGGACGAGCAGTTCGTCGTGGAGTCGCTCTCAGACTCGACCATCTACATGGCCTACTACACTGTGGCGCACCTCCTCCAGGGCCTCGACAACGTCGACGGCTCCAAGCCTGGCCCCCTCGGCATTAGCGCCGCTGACCTCGATGATGGCTGCTGGGACTACATTTTCTGCAAGGGCCCCTACGCCGATGGCTGCAAGGTCTCGGAGGAGCACCTCGAGAAGATGCGCAACGAGTTCGAGTTCTGGTACCCGCTCGACTTGCGCGTGTCGGGCAAGGACCTCGTGCGCAACCACCTGACCATGTCCCTCTACAACCACGCCGCCATCTGGCCGGAGGATCCGTCCAAGTGGCCGCGGTCGTTTTTCACCAATGGGCACGTCATGGTTGATGCGGAAAAAATGTCCAAGAGCAAGGGGAATTTCATCTCGCTGCACGCTGCCATCGCCGGCGACAACGTCCACCTCCACGTCCCCATAAAGAAGAGCAAGCAGCAGATCACTGTCACCAACGAAGCAACGGGGAAGACGCGGAAGAAGAAAGTCGAGGTAACCACCAAGCTGTGGAAGGATGCCAAGTGGCGCGCGCAGAGCTGGACCGTCGACACCGTGCGGTTTGCCTTGGCCAAGTCCGGCGACACCATGAACGACGCAAACTTCGAGACCGACATTGCCAACAAGCGCATCATCGACTTGGAGAACGAAATGATTTGGTGCGCCGAGACTCTTGAATCTGAGTCCGGCCTCCGTACGGGGGAGTTCAGCATTCAGGACAAGGTTCTGCAGGTCAATATGGACCGCTGCATTGAAGCCGCGGATGGGCACTACGCAAACATGAGATTTTCTCAGGCTGTCAAGTGCGGATTCGAGGACTTGCGCGTCGCCAGGAAGACCTACCGCGACTACCACGACAAATGTGGTCTCAAGATGCACAGAGACGTCGTCAGACGTTTCGTCGAGGTGCAGGCTATCTTGATCTGCCCCGTCATCACGCACTGGAGCGAGTATATATGGTGCAACGTTCTCAAGAACAAGGGAACAGTGACCCGCGCGCCGTGGCCCAAGCTGTCCGGGGAAAGTACAACCTGCCTCCTCCAGGACGACTACCTCCAGGGTGTGATCAAGTCTTGCCGCGCAAAGATCACGAAACAGCAGAAGAAGAAGAAGAAGAAGAAAGGTAAAAAGGGGAAAGCCAGCGAGGAGGAGAAGAAGCAAGACGTTCCCATGGTTATCCAAGGTGGGAGTCTATTTGTGCAGCGTGAGTTTCCGCAGTGGCGAAAAACGTTGCTCACGTGGCTGGACGCGAGGTGGGACGAGACCACAAGCTCCTTCGCGGAGCCGAAAAGCCTCATGAGTGATGCAGCGCAACTTCAGAAAACCGATGAGGGCATGCAGGAACAGGGTAAAATGTTCATGAAGGTTGTCAGCGGGATTGTTGCTGCGACCAAAAAACGAGGGCGAGAGGCACTGGCCACCGAGATGCCATTCGACGAGCTGACCGTGCTCAGTGAATGCAAAGAGTATATCGGCGCGACCCTCGAGATGCCCCGGGGGGTCAGTATATGCAACGCGTCAGATTTCGCCGAGGATGCGGATGCGCAGAAATCAGAGCCAGGAGCCCCGGCTTTCCAAATTCACCTTGGTCCGAAAGATGAGTGAACCGGGCTGTGACTTGGCGTTTGGAGAGTCCTCCAAGCTTAGGGAAAAGGGAAAAAGTACCACGAACTGCGAAGAGAGAGGTGTACATGTCCGTGTCGATGCCAACGTTTCTTTCCACCCCCACCGACACCGACAACGACAACGAAAACACATATCACATATCACATATCAAATATCAAATATCAACTGTCTACACATCTACACCTACACCAATCAAAAAATAAAATCAAACTCTTTATTTTTTTAATGTTTTACTCAAGTTCAAACTATCGCTATCGCAAAAAATAATGAATCAAACCAGATGAAAGATGAAAGGTGAAAGATGAAAGCGCGGATTCAACTCTCTATTACTTTTCCTTTACTCCAACTCTCCCAACCCCAACGACAACACTCAACACCCAACACGGCCCAAGTTGGCAGCTGAAAAGTGAATTCGTGAAATCCGAAACCGAAACCGCGGACGAAAAAGAGTATCACAAGTCCAGCAAAGTATTCACCTGTGCTGGCGAGTATGGGATAAGCTCTGCTCTTTCCTCCTCCGTATAACCACACTGTGGGTCCATGATGACTGCTCGCAATTCGCTGTACGTCGCCGCCAACATCGACTTCATTTTCGCTTCACATGCTCGTCTGGTGTCAATGTCTGCCACGAGTTGAAAAGTAGAGTTATCGGCATCACTGAAGAGGAGGGCCACAAAATTCGACATCTGGGGACGAACGGAAGCGACATCGAAGCCTTCCATTTTTGAAAGATCTGCCCCCTCTCGCACCTCTTTGAAGCGAGCGAGAAGCTGGAATATTCCCCGAGACGCGAGCATGTTCTTCACGTTCCCTGACACGAGTGCATTTATCCACCCATCCGTATCTCCATCGATGCTTGCGATTTGAGATTCCAGAAACTTAAACTCGCGAAGCTCCGTCGCGAGGTAAACGAAATTGTTCAGAAAATAAAGGCTCTTGTCGACGCTTCGCAGGCCTCCAGCCGTCATGTCACAGACGTATTTGACGGCATTTATGAGCGAGTTGACAACGCCGAGAATGTCAAGCTGGGATCCAGCCTCGCCCCGCGTCTCCAGCTCCGGCTTCCGAATTTCATGGGGCGACATCGAATTTGCATACGCGAAGCATATCTCTTTCAGTCTTTGGGTCGTTATCCTGACAGGGCGCGGTACAGAAAAATCGGCGGGGTACATAGTCGTAGAGTTTGACAGCCTTTGCACCTCGCTCTCCAGCAATGCCTGGAAACGGCGGTGACTCTGCGCCAAGTTCGATTCGAGGCCGCGCATGAAGGCGCAATCTTCGGGGAGCTGCTTTCCGATCACAACCACATAGAAACCGATGAGATCGCACAACTTAAAGCTGGTCACCAAGTCGACGTCACCCCGCAGCGTCTCGTTAATCCTGACCTTGAGGGGACGAATGGCACCGTCAAAGGCCGCCGGCAAGATATGTTTCACACGCTCAAAGGCTGCACTGACTCGCGGTGCAGCCTCTCCACCATCCTGAGGATCGGTACCCGCTCGGCACTGGGCTGGCTTCCCCACAAACATTCGCAGGGCGTCGTACTCGGACGCAATCGCGCTGTGCATCCACGCCAACATGTCGTTGATGAAACGGAAGGGGTCGTGGGAATGCACATCAATGGGGTCGCTCGCAAACGATGCCCCTCCCTGCGACAGCGCGCGGAGGAAGCGAAACCGAAGTCCCTTTTTCTCGCTCTCAACAATTGCAGCGCAGCAAGCTTCAAAATAGGCAGGCCGGTCCTGCAGAAATTGAATTGCACGAGTGATTCTCCGCCCTACTGGCGTCATTGCTGGGTTGTGCAGTATATCATCGCCATCAGAGTCTCTGTGGGCATCCTTACTTCCCTCCACCAGCCCGCCCTTCCTGCCCGTTTTCTTCTTAATCCAATGAAAAAGCAATTCAAGGCACTTGCTCTGCAAGTCTGAATATCTTTGCAACAGCTCTACGCAAGACGTTCTCGCCCACCCATCCGAGAGCTCCTCGACCTCGCCTCGGATTTTCTGTAGACGCTCCAAGCTCTGGAAAAACTCATTTGCCGAGGTTTCATCATCCAGATTCGGTTGTAGAAGTGCCTCCTCCTGCTCGTTGCTCAGTAGGACTCGCTCCAAAAAATCCTCCACAATCGCCGCCCTTGAGGCAATGTGCCGCCGGTCTGCCTCAAGTTCACGCAGCTTGCTGGAATACCTGGCTGTGGACTCACTGACTGAGTCAACTTCCGCTACCATCACGTCGCAGTGCTCTGAGATGGATTCGACAGTGTTGGAGAGTTTTTCTAGCCCCTGGCGCAGGGGTGCCAGCTTGTGGAGAAATTCTTTCACCAGCCGGACGCCATGGCTTTCAAGCCGCCTGCGAAGATGGTGACGGGATTTCTTTCCGGAAAAGTGCCGCGCTTGCGTCGACAGTGCCGTATTGCTGTGCGTCTGGCAACGATCTTCACTCGTTCGATTCACGTCCGTGCCTGTGTTTGCCCCACTCAGGCCTTCCCTGCTCCCGTCGCGAAGGGCGCCTCTCCCCTCGTCGCTCCCATCGTAGAAAGAAGACAGCGCCGCCAGAGCATCTATGAAATCAGGCTCGTCGGTCCGCATGGATGTAATTTCCCGCACCTTGCGGGAGAGGTACGTGTTCCGTCCGCCCTTGTCCTCCCCTCTCCCTCGGCGCTCACTCAGCTTGGCGGAGGAGACTTTCTTCCCAAGAGACCCGGCCGCGGCGGGGACCGCCGGCGTCATGGGCGTCCCCGGGGCTGGCGGCGTCGCGAAAGTTCCCGGAGCTGTGGAGTCGGTGGCGTCGCTCCCCGCGGGTGGAGAACCACGCTCCATGCCGGAGCGGAGGTGTGCAGGGGCGAGAGAGACGAGCGTTCTCTCGTCTCTCTCTCGTCTCTCGTCTCTCTCATTTCCCATTTAATAATTTCCATTTCTGCAGCATTCCTACCCTTTCATGAGAACGAACGAAGCGTCTCCACTACCGTTTTCCACTGGTCATATACCCTACTCAGACTCACATCCGTCCAATTCTGACGCGTCTCCGTTAAATTTAGTAGATTTTTCCAAACACTGATAGTCGAACTACATTTTTGCAAAAGGGCGCCCGTATTTAAGCGTACCATCCTTTTTTTCCGTCGGATCACGGACGTCTGTCTTTCTAGTCTATATCTCTGCTGAATGTAAATGTAAATGTATAAATCTCTCTCTCTCTCATCGAAGGATCGAGCTAAATTAGTTTTAGTTTAAAAGTTAGCACACAGCAGTACTGTAGTCATGGTGCCGTGTGCCTATGAAAACGGAGAGCGATGGAGATGAGAGAGGCTCCTCCTGCCGCGATTCTGCCCAAAACAGCCGCCACTGCGTCGCGCCTGCAAAGGAAATTTCATAGCACCGGGCGGTGCGGGTACACTAGACAGTATAACCCACGTAGAAGTGCTGAACGAGCGATGCTTCCATGGGAGGTTAGCAGAGCCTGGGGTGGACGGCTTACAATGACCTTCAAAACGCTCTACTTCTTGATGATGCATCTCACCCTAGCGAATGCCGCCGCAACGTACATTCGGCTCGCAGTCGAAGATGTTCGGAGGTGGAAAGAGTTGGGTCGGCGGCAGCCTGTCAAACTTCTCCAGATTGACTGTGAAAGGCAAGGAGGCGGTTCTCGTGATTTGAGAGTTCTACACCCAAGCGAAGGTGGCGTAGTCGTGCATGAGCTCACATCTGCTGAAATAATTGGACACGGCCACTATGTGGATGCGGCTATCCCCGCTGACATTGCTTACATATGTGGTCTTGAGTCGAAAGAGAGAGCCTCTCTCCTTCTTTCCGTCATTACACCATATCTTAGGGGTGGCGCAATTGTTATCATTGATCGGTTGTTTCGAGTAAGCATGCCAAGCCTTGTTTAC
>JACLAD010004548.1_pt1 | contig 10438 bp, 10 predicted proteins | sample 8027901 | NCBI WGS metagenome assembly JACLAD01 (sample SAMN15725071, study PRJNA655200) | protist metagenome | isolation source: fluorescence activated cell sorting (FACS) single amplified genomes of... | place: Spain: Blaines Bay Microbial Observatory, Mediterranean Sea | collected 2016-07-05
TATCGCCGGTATTTACAACTAGATTGGGATGATTGAGTGGACAAACGGGATAGGAGGCCTCACGAACTGGTAAATCCTTCAAGCCATTTAAATGGCTCTCTTGAGTGTCTGAGACAGTCGAGCTATCACTAGTTTCGACCATAACTTTGTTTGCTTGATTGGGATCGGATCGTTGTCTCAATATGTCAATTAATAAATCAAAATGCCTGGGAGGCCTTTTCTTCTTGGTGACACCTCCCACGTGCTCGTATATTTTTACGCGGTTCAAAGTGGACTCTTTAGCACCAGAGCCTGTGACGTATCTGACTAGAGAACCATCAGATCGTTTAGCCCCTTCATTTATCCTGGCTGCCAAATCAATTAAGTGATTGTAATTCCATTTAGCGGGTATAACCTGCGTTGCAGCAGTCATGATGTTATGATACTCCAATAATACTTCTTTTTCGCGTGCAGATAGATGCTTGAATTCTGGGTACTCTTCTAAGAAGTGTCCCATTGTGATGTGCAAGGATTGACCCGTCGGTGAGAAAAAATATCTCAATATACACACTGCCTCGACTAGAAGGAAGTCCTCATTAGATCGATTCAGAGGATTTACACCTAGTTTGGTCCCAATAACTTTAATTTCCTTCGTCTTGTCCTTCGGTGAGTCAAGCATATCCAAAGAATCGAACATGTCACCTGGTAGAAGAAAGCGAGATAAGTGAAAACAATATGGGTGACACTCTTCATCATGATAGCATCAATGAGAAAAGGAACAAACGTACAAAAGAAAGCAGAGGTGTGAAGAAGTCGCAAACACGCAGTCAATCACATGTAGTACCTGAAATACGCAGTGCATCTGCAAGGGTCGGAGAACAAGTGTCAAAACAGTATGGCACGAGATAGTTAATGATTTCGTCCATGCTTGTTAGGATATTCTTGGGGTCCCATCCTTGAGCCATCTACACGAAATGAAGTGAAGTGTTAGTAAGAAGTGGATACTGTAGACTCAAGTACAGATTGACTTCCAGAAGACGTTAAAATTGTGAGTAATAAGATAGGGATACTATTCGTGTTTACTATGTATTGACTGACAGACCTGATACTTGATATTGTTGTTGATACTGATACTGATACTGATACTGATACAGGTGAACGACAGGCTCAGGGAAATTATACTCCCCAGGTAGGTGGATTATTAGACTCGAGGTAAATAAACTGAAAAGGATATCAACAACAAGAGGACAAAAGACAACAGAAAAGTATCGATTTCACTTTCTTTTGGTGACTTGAATAATGCATTCAACTTGAAACAAAGTCGAAGCCAACACTTTCAATAACCCCATCCAATTTGTTATGTATCCACATACACTTGGTACCCATCACAGTTACATTACATTGCGAAACAATGTTTTTACTCACATCATTCATGCACATCAAGTAGAAAAAATAATAGTAGAAAGTAGACGATACGACGGTACACGTGTTTTTTTCCAAATTCATTGGGAAATATTTTTTTTTGAGAGAGAGAGTTACATATAATGATTAGATGATACAAAAAATTATCTGTGCAAAAAAATTGCTTGTAGTGGCAATCTGCGGTAATAATGATCAAAAACTTCTCATTAATCCGCATATGTATATGTATGTGTGTTTGTTTGTTTACATGTCTATTTGTCTATGTAACTGACCGGCCATCCTCTAACGCTTCTTGTTCGTAATTTTGACTTGTTTGGGCTTGATATTGTTTTCCTCAGTAACCTCCGTCTTACCCTGTAGGTACATCCACCCACCATCCTCTGCCTTCTTACATGTGATACTTTCAGCACATACATCCCATTTCGTAGATGCCTTGGGCTTACGTTTCAAAGTTAGTGTCAACTTAGCGGTGTCACCAGTGGCACTTACTTCTTCTCCACCACCAGAGAAATTAAGTTCTGAGAAATCCAACTCCCCAGCCCGAGCTTCCAGTTGTTTTTTCCATATTTGTCTTTTTGTACGTTTTGAACCCACCACTTCTTCTTCTAAACAATAATCTTTTGATTCTGGATGTGTCGATCGAAGCAGATAACCGATCTTCATATACACAAAGGCTGAGAAACGAGCTCTAACCAATGCCTCCGGAGTCGTAGGATTGGGAGCTCCCTCTGCATGGTATTTTCCACAGCAATCACTGTAGACTGAACCTGACCCACACAAGCACTGAGATGAACCATCGACGACGTGTTCAGTGGAGACTGCTGCCTCTTTCTTTCCAAAACCAGCCATGTATAATCTACTTGCTGCAGCAGCAGTCTGACCATTGGTTATGGACGTAGTTCGGAGAGGTACCGAAGGGACAAAGGAGCATACCAGCAGCTGAATACACAGGAGAACACAAAGAAAAAGTTGCAGCTGCATTGTGATTACAAGGCACTCCTCTCCTCACAACAACGATATGAAGAATGAGTGCAGTTATTGCTTCTTGAAAGCATGTATGGGATGCAGTAGTAGTGGAAGTAAGTGCGTGTCATCTTTGGCCTTATCTTTGATCGAGCATGATATCCATGATGTAATGTAACTTGAATAATTCCAAAAAGAATGCAAAATCTGTCATTCATATGTGAAAGTCAGATCATATCCTCTCCATACCAAGCTCTTCTATGCATACTATTATAGATCGTGATGTGAACTGAAATCAAACATAACATCCCCGCCCCACATCACTCATGAATGAAGTCACTGGTATCAATTAGAGATGGTAAGCATGACAGCTGGCCCGAGACAGTGATCATTATATATTGAAATACAGGTTTGTTGGAATTTGAGGAAAAAAGACAAAGACGGAAAGCCTTCGGAGGAGGAAAGCGATTGACCTCAGACACTCTTCAAAATGATGAATAGCTTTCGAGACTTCGATTTTTACAGGAAGATTCCCAGAGATCTGACAGAGGCATCTACCCATGGAGCAGCGCTCTCATTATGGTGTGTACGTTGTTTTTTGTATCTACCTTTAGAGCTCATGCATTCACGTATCTCATTTCCATGGACTCCTTCGTCCGTATCACCATCCGCATCACTTTTCTTCGTTGGTGTCACCTTTTATTTTACTTCAGCGTTTTTCTCTCGTCTTCTAATCCTTTTTAATGAACATGCACGCATACATATGTATACACGCATGCGCTGTTTTAATCTTCACGCAGTGCTTCGCTTTTTATGCTTACATTATTTTTGTGTGAGTTGTGGGCGTTTTTATCAGTAGCAGTAGAGACTTCAGTTGTCCTAGATCCAAACACAGACCCACTTGTTCGTATCAATTTCAATATCACCGTGTATGAAGTACCTTGCGAATTTGCAATGATCGATGTCGTGGATGTCCTTGGTACCCGTAATGACAACGTCACTAAAAATATCAACAAATGGAATGTTGATAGCAAGGTGAGGACAATTTCTAATCCATTTCTTTGGTTTCAGAGATATCATTTATGATTAGATGGGCTTCCTTCTTAAATTTGACTCTATGAATACCTCTCTGTCTGAATTTTAGGGCGAGAAGCAAACATACGATGGTAGAAATAGAGAACAGAAAGATTATAACCACGATACCCATCATGACCTAGTTGCTCTCCACGAGAATGGCATAACTGCCTCCTCAATCACAGAAAAAGAATTTCCTCACCATTTAGAGACACATGAACACACATTTGTTAATTTTTATGCGCCATGGTGTATCTGGTGTCAGCGTCTTGAGCCAGTATGGGAAGCGTTTGCGGAGGAGGCAGAGGCGAATGAAGAGACGGCGAGTGTCAGTATTGTAAAAGTTGACTGTGTTGCGAATAGATTGTTGTGTATGGAGCAACGAGTGCAAGCTTTCCCTACTCTACGATGGTTTAATGGGAAACAAGTCGCTTTGCCTGATTACAGAAACGACCGCACAGTAGATGCCTTAATGGACCACCTCCGCGTTAAACTGAAGACTGAAAACCATCTGAACTCACTTCCACATCATGCACAACAAGCCCATAGGGATATGACCAAACAAGACGACCATCCTGGATGCCAAATGACTGGATTTCTACTAGTTAATCGAGTACCTGGTAATTTCCACATCGAGGCAAGATCAAATTTTCATAATTTGAATCCTGTGATGGCCAATTTGTCTCATACGGTTCATTCTTTATCTTTCGGACAAATCATGAGTAAGAGGGTGAGAAGTATGACCAAATCAATTCCTGAAGAATTATTTTCTGATAAGCTAACAAGTCCTATTGATGGAGGCATTTATATGAACGAAGATCTCCATACAGCTTATCACCATTACCTGAAGGTTGTTAGCACGCACTTTGGAAGTGGTTTTTCATACGGCTCTAATAGTTTGATCTCTTATCAAATGGTCGAGTCGAGTCAAATTATGAAATACGACGCAGAAGATATACCTGAGGCTAGATTTACCTATGATTTGTCACCTATGGCTGTTGTAGTCTCGAAGAAAGGAAAAAAATGGTATGAATTTGTCACATCAATGTGCGCCTTGATTGGTGGTACTTTCACTGTAGTAGGTCTAATCAGTAGTTTCTTGAGTGTCATTTTGAAAGCTGGAAAGAAGATGTAAGTCAAGGAGATCTCATCTGTAAATGTGAAATTGAAGTAGGAACCTTGTACATGTACTTCATATCACCGTGGAATGATTTTTATTATTGTCTAGGTAGTTTATCCATGGTGGTATCATAGGTTCAATAGATAGGTATTAAGAAGGCACATCTGCTGTACTTTTTTTTTCATTATTTATGCAAAAATGAACATAAAATCTTAACCACACACATCAGGGGCCTTCCTATCATGTGACTTCTTTATCTTTTGGGGAACACACTTACATCTATATTTCCATACCTCTATACTTTGTACTGCGTGCAGATATTGATGTGTGTATAGAGTAGATAGAGATAGGCGACTAGATCATTATTTCTTTAATCTTGGAGAGTTACACAAGAGAAGATTGCACAGATATTAATTGCATCTGTTTCCTCCTTCTTAGTCGTAAAGGAGAAAGAAAGATAAGGATTTTCAACCCACCATTATCTTCTTTTTTCCTTTTCTTTTCTTCTGTTTATTTTTCCATTGAAATAGTCACCAGTAAAGTATCTTGCGACGTCTGCAGCAATGCCATCTAGAAAGAAGGGTAATGAAACCGCTGCCAACTCACAACCAGAGCCAGAAGCAGCTGCAGCATCTGGAAGAAAATTAACGAAAAACGAAAAGCGACGTTTAAAAGAAAAACAACAGAAGGCAGCTGCCAGGGAGGCAGGCGAGAATGTAAATAATAGTAGCAACAGTAATATCAGTAGCAGTAATAGTAGTAGTAGTAGGGCAGATGCTGGTCTAGAGGATGTGGAAATAGAGTATGTTAGTGCGGAATACAATGACCCCACAGTGATGGACGAATTTCAGGAAATTTTTAACAAATTTGCAAAGCCAGAGGAACTTACTGCTGCAAGAGAAGAGCCCTTGAAGAAGCAAACGCAGCAACAAGAAAGGAATGAGACCAAGAAGCTGGAAACTATAGATATTGGTGGAGAGATAGGAAACTCAGAGGAGGGAGATGAAGGTGAAGGAGGCGAAAAACCTCTATCCAAGAAGAAGAGGAAGTTAGCCTCTCGCCTCTCTGTCGCCGAGTTGAAGCAGCTTGTACCTAGACCGGATGTTGTGGAAGCACATGACGTGACCTCAGCGGACCCTCGACTATTAGTGTACTTGAAATCATACAGAAATACTGTTCCAGTACCACGGCATTGGTGTCACAAACGAAAGTACCTGCAGGGTAAAAGGGGCATAGAGAAGGTTCCATTTCAGTTACCAGAATGGATTGCAGAAACTGGCATTGCGAAAATCAGAGAATCGGTTATGGAACAAGAGAAGTTAAAGAAAGCGAAGCAGAAGTCCCGGGATCGTCTCCAGCCGAAGATGGGTAAAATTGACATTGATTATCAAGTCCTACACGATGCGTTCTTCAAGTATCAGCGCAAACCCAAGTTGACTGGTCACGGCGATCTCTATTATGAAGGGAAAGAATTTGAAATTGACATGAAGCAACACAAAGCAGGTGTGCTATCTCCTGAATTGCTCGAATTATTGGAGATGAATGCGGATGGCACTGTGCCGCCTCCTTGGTTGATTAACATGCAGAGATACGGTCCTCCGCCATCCTATCCATCCATGCGTATCCCAGGTCTAAATGCTCCTATCCCTGCTGGAGCTCAATTTGGTTATCAAGTGGGTGGCTGGGGCAAGCCCCCGGTCGACGAGTACGGGCGTCCTCTGTATGGAGACGTTTTTGGATCTACTGGAGAAGGAGGACCAAGTACCGAGGAAAATATTGATAAATCCAGATGGGGTGAAGTTACAGTTGTGGAAGAGGAGAGTGAAGAAGAAGAGAGTGATGAAGAGGATGAGGATGATGATGGACAGTCACGTACGGATATGAGTGGTATGGACACACCATCTACATTGGATGGAACTCATTCCACGATCACTGGTCTCGAAACACCTGACACAATTGACCTTCGAAAGAGAGCTGGTACAGATACACCAGATACTATGGCTTCGTATCCAAAGGAATTATATCATGTTCTACAAGAAACGAAGACTAGTGGAGCTAAAGATGGGGGCACATTATTCGGATCTGATCATGGATATGTCTTACCGAGTAAAGGAGGTGTTGAGCTGTCGATTGATCCGGACCAGCTTCAGAATCAACTAGATGAGTTGGGTGATCAGGAAGGTATGAGAGATGTATACGATGCTGAAAAAACAAAGGCTGGTATTGATGGTCCTGATTTAGCTGATCTTGACCAAGCAAACCAGAAGAGAAAAAGAAGAGCTGATACAAGTATGGCTGCGAAGAGACACAAGGATTTTAAATTTTAGCTATAGCACTGTTGCCATACTGCATTTGATATCGTTAGCCATTGTATTAGTAGTGCCATTGTCGTAATGAACTGATAGAATTGAATTATCTCATTCTATACAGTGTTGCTTTTGGAGGTAGGAGTACCTTGTAAATGCCGACCAGCCAGTATGGCACTACCTGCAGTCGTGGTTATAGCTATTGTTAATGGTAGTGATTTGTGCATTCTCGTGTCATCGAGAAGCTGTGGGAAAGTCGATTTCCCTGTTGTAGACTTTAAAGTGTTGCCTATTTTCGCGCAGTTTCTCAATGTCTCTAGGTTTGAGAAACATGAGTACGGGGATTGACTGTCTGGCGTATTAGTATTTAGTACTAGTACTAGTACACCTCCGCTTGGTATTGGTATTGGTATTGGTATTGGTAGTCGTTCGGTAGTTCTGGTTGGAAGTAGAAGTAGAAGTAGATACTAGGTATAGATATACTTCACATATGTACCTACATATATAGATATAGCACCTACAGCCTACAGGGTACAGGTGAAACAATACAATCATTAATACCATTCGGCGTACGAATTCGACTTTTCATCCATTCGTGAATAGACTCGATTTTCTAATCCTAATCATCCATATGATTGTATGGATGATTAGAAAATAGAGTCTATTCACGAATGGATGTAAAGTCGAATTCGTACGCCGAATGGTATTAATGATTGTATATTGTATATTGTATTGTTTCACGTTTCACCTCGAGGAAGTCGAGAGATTGATGATCTGGAAGATTCGGAGTAGGAGTAGATTGGGAAGCACTACAAGCATGTATGGGTATTTTTTTGGTGATAAGTATTATTACTATTGTTATTATTTTTTGGAATTCTACTTTTTTGGAATTTCATATTTGATAATTGATAAGTATTGACTATTATAATTATAAGTGATAAGTATAGACCTATATAGATATTATCTATCTATATCACATAATCTTTAAATTTTAATTTTGAAAATTTTAACAATGGGTATTTCTGTATTTCTATTTCCTACATGTGTAGACCTACTGTTAGCTGTTAGCTACTGTACCGAAAGTACTTCAACTTCAACTTCAACTTCAAGTACTTCATTTTATTATTTTATCATTATTTTCTACTTCTATTTTATTATAACTTTTATTATTATTATATATGAAACGAAAGTTAGTATTATCATTATTATCATTATTATTATATTATATAGATCAAGAGGACAATACGTAAAATTAGGAGTTGGACCTAGTGTAGAACCTTGAGTTAACGGTAAAGTATGGAGTTGTAGGGTGCTTAAGTAGATACATTATAATTTAGTAATTATTTTATATAGTTATAAATGTTGCTGATTCCATAATGCGTCAAGATACAATATATATACATTATCATTATTATTATTTTTATCAAATATGAAACGATAAATTATTGCTATCATTATTTTTATTCTTCGATTTCTTCTACTTCTACTTTTACTTCTACTTCAACTTCCAGCTTCTAGGTATTTTACCATCATTGGCTAAAATATTAATATTAATTGGAGATTCTTAGTTCTTGGAGGAGTAACTTAGAGTCAGAGTTAGAGGTAGATAATTACCGGTAATATTGAAATAATTAATTTAAAAACAATTAATACAAAAACAATTAAAACTAAAACTAAAACTAAAACGTTTTACCTACCTCTACCTCTACTTATGGTACTCTCACTATCAGTCTCAGCCACTCTCACTGACTCTCACACTCACTCTCACCGCAGTGCCAACCAAAGACATGTCAGGAGAGTAAAATTTTTGTGTATGGTGCAAACTCAAAATACCTCGCTGCTTCTTGGCGCGTGATCAGATCTCCCTGAAGGGTGGTCGACATTATCTGTACATATAGGGCATTCTTCGCTGAAGGAGTACTTTCATTACATCTCGCTTGCCTGTCCCATAGTAAAAGTGAAGCTGCCTATTTGGGCATACAGACAGCGACTCTAGTTCTAGCCGCCGCTCCTACTCCTGATCTAGGTATCATATCTAGTATTATTGGCATTAGTAATGGTAGTGGTGGTGATGGTGGTGGTGGTCTACGGCATCGTATCATTATGATTACCATTATAGTCATAGTCATAGTCATAGTCATAGTCATAGTCATAGTCATACTCATAGTCATAGTCATAGTCATAGTCATAGTCATACCTAGTCTAGTCTAGTCTAGTCTGCTCCTCCATGAAAACGAGGTCGTATTCATCATTTACCTACTACGGTACTCATTTATTCTTTACATGTGTACATACTGTAACTGTAGAAGTAAGAAGTAGGAGTAGCTGCCTACTTCAACAACAACAACAACTACTACTACTACTACACCACTACGGCACTAACACTAATACTAGTAATTCATACCAGAGAGAAACGGTTTAATTTTCATTGCAGCTATATTTTCATGTGCAGGCCAAATTTGATTTCATCATATTGATTCCTTTATTTTTTTGAAATCACAGTTGCAGAATCCTGATGTGACAGAAGGTGAAATTGATGATTGATAATGACTTTTAATGGTAAGGTGTGTTGCTAGATTTCATCTGTGATAAATAAAACATAAAACGGCATGTAGGAACATTTTGAAAAAGGCTAATAGTGTACCCAGTAGTTCAGGCTAATTCGTTGCAAAGAGAAGGCGGTGATTTTTAAAAACATATTATTTAAAAAAATGAAGTTCTTCTTCGAAATGGTGGCACAGAGCACAGGTCATTCTCCATATTCATATTTAGTGTCTGATTCTCCAGTCAAAGAGAGGACGAGTTAGATGAGATTTTTGATGATATCGAGCTTACCATAGGAGACCATAGGTATTACTATTACTATTACTATTACTATTACTATTACTACCTACTTCTACATACTATTACTATTACATATTACATATTACATCAAAATAGGACTAGGACCGAAGGGTGTTCACTTTGTTTAGCTATGTAGTAGTAGTAATTCTACAGTAGTTACCCTACATCATTCTGTCTATTACTATTAAGTATTACTATTACTGGTACTACTACTACTACTACTACTACTACTTCGAAAAGACAAAATAAATTCTGCGCTATTTTTAACATCGTACTCGCACCATATATTTATGAAACAATTTAGATCATAGTATACTCGATTGAAGTACTTTACCTTATTTAGTCTTTTAAACTTGAATATCTACTCCCCTCTCTTGATAGATCCTCCTAACTCTCTCTCCATATAAACTAATATTCTTCTTTGGAAGGCCTACACGATCTGCGACAGAGTCGTAAGATAGCACAGCAATGGTGCGAACCTCTCCTCCATATACGCATCGTACCCTATGCAATGCCCTGTTGCCTTTAAAAACATTGATGGTTCCTGCTTGAGGTTTTCTGATTTCTGTGGGATATTCTCCATTCAAAACTCTTTTGATTGAGTCATAGTCTGCAATCATTTCCTATTCAAGTGTAAAGTGTATAAGGGGTCACAAGCAGTGTTTTTCTCATATGTTTGTGTTTGTGTTTGTGTTTGTGTTTGTGTTTGTGTTTGTGTTTGTGTTTATGT
>JACLAD010015719.1_pt1 | contig 10430 bp, 7 predicted proteins | sample 8027901 | NCBI WGS metagenome assembly JACLAD01 (sample SAMN15725071, study PRJNA655200) | protist metagenome | isolation source: fluorescence activated cell sorting (FACS) single amplified genomes of... | place: Spain: Blaines Bay Microbial Observatory, Mediterranean Sea | collected 2016-07-05
TCTGAGGCACGGCCGCTTCCATGAAATTTGTTGATTCGGTCAAGATCCATGTCCGCTCTGGCAAGGGAGGAGCGGGCTGCACCTCCTTTCGTCGTGAAAAGTTTGTCGAATTTGGTGGACCCGATGGTGGGGACGGCGGCGAGGGTGGAAGCATTCGCTTTGTCGGAGATCATACCCGCAGCACCTTGCTCGACCTCTCCTTCCAACAACATCAACACGCAGAAAATGGCCAGTCGGGTGGTGGACGCAACAAGCATGGGCGTAACGGCAAGGACTGCATGGTTCGTGTTCCTCTCGGAACCGTGGTCTGTGATGAAGAAAATGGAGATATCCTGCTGGAGATTCTCGAAGAACGAGAATACCTGTTCCTCAAGGGGGGACGAGGAGGACGGGGCAATGCGCGCTTCAAAACCTCAACGAATCGGGCCCCTGAGCACCACCAACCGGGTGAATCCTCGCAGGAACTTTGGATCCGTCTTGAGCTTAAGTTGATGGCTGATGTCGGTCTGGTTGGCTTCCCCAACGCTGGCAAGTCCACGCTGATCAGCAAGCTCTCCCACGCTCGACCCAAAGTGGCAGATTACCCTTTCACCACACTGGTTCCTCAACTTGGTGTGGTCAAGCACAATGAGTATGAAGCCTTCGTGATTGCTGACATCCCGGGTTTGATCGAGGGAGCACACGAAGGACGGGGGCTGGGAGATCGCTTCCTGCGCCACATTGAACGCACCGCGATTCTGCTGTTGATGCTGGATGTCTCCGGTTTTTCCGAGGCGCCACCGCTGGAAGAGTATGCGACCCTACTGCACGAGTTGGAGTCTTTCGAGCCGACCCTGTCAGAAAAACCTCGGGCGATTGCGTTGACCAAGCTGGACAGTGTCCATGATCTGAAGGAAACTGGAGAAATTCGTGATTCACTGGAAGCGAAAGGAGAGACCGTTTTCACGATCTCCTCTCTGAATGGCAGCGGCCTGCAAGAGCTGCAACAGCACTTGGCAGATATTGTGCGCGAGGTCCGTAACCCCATTCTTGATGAAGAACCCCCGGCATGAAGACTGAAACTTACACCGATTTATCTGTCCTCTGCCTCCGGGCGGGTGCCCCACGAGGTGATGTGACCTATGAGCGGGTGGAAGCCTTCCATCAAGAGTACTGGAACGCGTTGCCCCTGGCCAACTTCGAGTGGATGCACAATGGTGTCTACTACGAGCTCTTGACAGCCAACGTGCCGCGTGATTTATTCAAGGAGATGATGACCCGCTACCGGGACCTGAGCTTTCTGGCTCGCTACCACCGAGGTTCAGAATTCGCAGGATGGTTATCAGGAGCCGGAAGCAAACACCTGACGAATCGAGCGATGATTCGCGAATACCTGCGTCAGCACCTGCCTCACCGAGAGATTCACGCCGCATGAAACGTTTCTCAACACTGTTGCTCCCTCTGCTGGTGGCTGGTTGCCTGTCGCTGCACGCTCAAGCCATTGATGAGGATCTGGTTCACGAGATCGCGGACAATTTGCGTTGCCCGACTTGTCAAGGGCTCTCGGTCAATGATTCTGAAGCAGGCTTTTCAGTACAGATGCGCAACAAGGTTCGGGAAATGTTGATGGCGGGGCAAGGTCGGGAAGAGATTGAGGCCTACTTTGTCGCTCGCTATGGCGAGTGGATCTTACGGACTCCTCCAGCGCAAGGCTTCAACCTGTTGATCTGGATCCTACCAGCTCTCGGGCTAGCCGGAGGATTCTGGTTCGTCTGGAGTAAATCCAGTCAATGGAAAGCCAAGGATCAATTAGCCCCAGAAGAATTGGATTCCCTCACTGCAGAAGAAGAACGCCAGGTGCTTCAGGACCTGAAACGATTCGAAAACAGCTAACCTTCCTCCTCTCACGCGCCCATAGCTCAACTGGATAGAGCAACTGACTTCTAATCAGTAGGTTTCAGGTTCAAGTCCTGATGGGCGCGCCATTAAAATCAGTTACTTAGCTGATAAAATAACTTTGAAACTTTCTAAAAAACTTAATTGGTAGCAAAAAAGTCGTAATTCGCTTCTGAGCCCGTCCCTACAATACTTCTTGTCGTCACCACTAGAAAACATCGGAAAGTAAGTATTTCCTAGCCTTCAAAACCCAACACCTTTCCCGCCAGCATTGCTGCCCCTACGCCCCTAGTTCTCTTCTGGCAGGTGACCGGTCACCCGGAACCCACGCAGCAGAATTTCATCAGTGGTCCGACCCAAACTCCAACGTTGTTGCCTCGCCACTTGCCGCAGCAGTTGCATCAGATCACCATGCACCATACAACTCAAATGCTTTCTTCGCTCACGGTAAACTTCCGCTGAAATCCTGTTGATCTCCTTCATTGCAATTCTCCTATCTAACGTAGCCAAACTTACGAATGGACGGCACAGTCGAAAACTTGATCTTCAACAATGCCTCCATCGTTTTGAAAAGGGTGAAGATGCTCACTGAAGCAGAAGATGCTCACTTATATTTGTGAGCACCTTCGACCTGGGTGAGCACCTTCAGAGAGCAGAAAAGCCAGTGGGTTCTTCTGGCAAACTCCACTCCCAATATGATTTCTCTTTGGGACCACCCACCTTGCGCTTGATGACTTTGAGTTCATCAGCAGCACGCCGTATTGTCGGCCAGGCAAGTCCGGCAGCCTTGACTTCTTCTTTGATCGGTTTGACAGCTTTAGCACCCTCAGAGAGCAGATCACGTAGAAATTCCAGCGCTTCATCCCGCGGTTGTCTTCGGGAATCAGATTGCTGCGCCTCAACGTCTTCAAAGATCTGTTGGGCAGAACCATAAACAGCCTCCCCCCATTGGATCTTTGAATTGGAAATCTCTTCATGACCAGGAACTTGTTTCTGCTCCAGCGTGTAAGCATATCCGTCACTGTCGGCACCGATATTGGATTTGAGTCGGATTAAAGAACGTTTGTCTTCACTGTCCACATTAGTCTGTTTAATCGTACCTAGGACAATTCTGGCAACTGCGGCAAACCCAACGGAACCAGTAACCCGATCCAGCGGATCACGAACTTGGTTGCTCTTGGAAAAATGTGTAATTCCTAAAACCGCACAGTTCTGTGCCTCTGCCAAGTCAACCAGTGGTTGTAGGGCTCTTCGGACTTCGGTGTTGCGATGAGAATCTCCACTCACTGCAGAAACGATGGGATCAGCGATCAAGAGACTCAACGAACCAATCTTCTCCAATTCAGCAGCCAGCATCCGTAGGTCTTTGGCAGGATCAAAACCGCGTGTACCTTGTTCATCAAATACGTTGCCAATGAAGTTGATTCGTTGCAGGTCCGCACCGGCTAAAGCAAGGCGTGGGACCAACGTATCCTTTGGATCGTCTTCACCGGACCAAATCAGCACATTGCCCTTCTTCGCTTGACTTCCGTCAGGCCAGTTGCCCCCTGTAGAGACAATCGCTGCCATCTGCATCGCGATGGTGGTTTTACCAGTGCCGGGCTGCCCTGCCAATAAATGCAACTTGCCTTGTCCCAGCCAGTCTTTCCAAAGCCATTGAATCGATTCCATGGGGATATCGCTGGCCTGACGAAGTTGGACTTTCTCTCCAGTGGATCGCTTGGTGCGGACAAGTTTGATGACATCGGCCAGTGTTCTTGCGCCCAAGGTGCTGATGTCTTCTCCACCGGAAGGGGATTCGAGGAAGTTGAGCAGTTTTTGTTCAAGTTCCGGGTCATCGAGTTGAACACCAGTTTCCAAGAAAGCATTGGCAGCCTCGATCTGACGAACGTGATAAAGTCCGCTGCGTGGATCAAGCCGGAGCCAAGAAGTTGTTGGCGGTGCCGTAGTCTCTTTGGAGGCAGATTCCTGTGAGCTTGCTGAACTGTCCCGCTTCTTTGCAAAGCCTTCGAGGATGGAAGGACCGCCCAATAAATCTACGAGATTGTCCCGATCTGACAAATGTTCGCAGTGGCCGTGCAGACACTTGAATCGTTGTCCACCAGCAGGCGTCCGCAGGATGACGGTGGAACTTGTCCCATCGCTATTTTCGGTGTGCTGTGCTCGATTTGGACAGAGAACAATGACAGTGTCCCCCTTGTCCTCGATCAGCCAGCCACGACTTTGGAAAAGAGCGATGAAATCAATAGTCGAGTAATCGTAGAAAGTGGAGTCATTGCCAAAACTTCCAGCATCACTGCTGGAAAATCCCTGCTCCTCTTCTTTCTTCGAATTTGCTTTGAACTTTCTTTTGTCGGCCTTAACTGGATAGCTTGCCTCCAGCGTTAAGTGGTCAACAAAGTGGATGTCCTGCCAACTTTCATCAAGCCAGCGGTATTCCCGCCCAGTGGTGGGATGGATGGATGGCGGAGCTACCAATTGTGTCCCCACACCCTGAACTTCACCGGCGTGGTGTGTACCACTTGCGTCAGCAAAGACGATTTTCTCTGCACTGTCCGAGAGAACATAGTGGTGCCGCTTCCCGCTACCAGTTTCGACAACGGGACCTCCCATCAGCCAGACAAAGCCCTCATTGTCATTGGCTTGCTCCAGATGTTTTCTCCAGAGGGCATCGTTGTCGTAGTCTATTCCAACAAGGTACCTACCGTCTCCCCTTTGGACGCCACAGAGTAGGCCCACGTTGTCCGTTGCTGAAAACAGATTCAGCAATGATTCTGTATCCAAGCCCTCATAGGATTTTAGCTTCTGCCACTGCTTCCGATAGGGTCGCTTGCCAGACAATGGTATCGGGTAGAGTCCAAGTTGGTGGTAGTGCCGAATTGCCTCATCACGGCGCTGTCGCCACTCAGCAGTCAGGCTGTTTGCAGCATGCTGGTTGGTGTCATGCACTGATTCTGACGTGACTTTGTCTTTCAATTCTGTCATGATAAAACTAAATAAATCAATGTCTTAAATAGATCCCCGGCGTCAGAGTCGCAATCTCTAACGACCGGGGTTTTTTGTTGCCTCAGGACGAGTTACCCCATTGCCGCAAAGGACGTCGCCGAACATCAGTGTCTTGGGACGATTCCTTCGTTGCGCCGGTCCAAATCTTCCAAAAACAACATCAGTCGATTGTGGTCAATCAGCAGTCGCTTGCCCAATTTGAGTAAGCAACCGAACTGACGCATTTCTTCTCGCCGATGGAAAATCAACCATCTGATATTAACTGGAGATTCGTCTGAGCGATCGTATTGAGAAACGCTGATCCAGTTCCCTGGATCATTTGTGGAGATAGCCATTATTGACGCCTTTCGTGAAGTGTTTGCCAATCCTTGGGATCAACTGCTGAACCCAAGATGATTGATTTTCACAAGGAGTCTTCGTTTTTTCTACGCGGGGGTCAGGCGCTGACTCAAAGAGTTTAAATCGCCTCTAGGCCAGTAAGTATTTGGGCTTGGGTCGAATTGTGGGACAGGCGCGATTTAGGCGCTGAGGATAGGATTCAGTAAATCCATCACTAATTTCTGCACATTATTGGCCTCGGTGATGGTGGTACTCTTGGGATTCAAGGGGGTTCCAGACTGACTGATGCAAACGGAAATGAAGCTCTGCTTCGAATCAATCAGACCTTTTCTGTAGAGCAAGTCAGCAACGGCCTTGGGGTAATCGTTGGTGACATGCCACTCCCATTTATGGAGATCTGGCGAATAGGTAACCCAGCCTTTGACCACCATCGCTTGGAGGCAGCGGTGGAGAGTTTCTGATGATTCAGAAAAGTTGGCCAAGGCCTGATCCAGTTGGAGCTTGGAAAACTTCGACAATTGCAGAGGAGCGAGGGAGCGTGGATCAATTTGCAGGACCGGTTCAAAGTGAACGATGCCTTCTTCTTCGGAGATTCCAGATGCCAGGGAAGTCCCTTCATCAACAAGGGCCGTATTGAAGGAACAAGGAACGGATTCTGAGGCTGCTGCCAGCGTGTTCCAGAGGTTCTGTGGCAATGGCAGGTAGATTTCAGCGAGTTCAGCAACTTGTTTATTCAGTGTCCCTGCGGTATTGAGTCGGCAATTGACCAGATGCACATAGGGAGTCAGTTGGAGTTGTTGGCAGAGGTCGATCACCCGGGCGGTTGGGTAATCCTGCACCAGTTTCTTCAGGGGAATCAGATCAGCGCTGATCAGCATGAGGATGCCTTCTGAAAAATATCTCCAGTTTCAAATTGGCTAAGACAATATAATTTGTTGCTAGAGCATATTTTTAGCTTCTGTTCCATTTCTATCCCCCCAGAAAGCTAACTTCAAGGACAAGAGGCTTTGGGACAGTGGTTATTGTAGAGGTAGCCAACTTCGGTTGGAGTGAGTGATCTTTTGTAAATTTTGACCTCATCCACATAGCCCTTCCAGGGACTTTGGCTGACTCGGTTAATGCCAATTTTGATCTTGCGCCACTCCGTTGTGAAACTCTTCTCGCTATCTAAAGCAGGGCGCAAAGCCAAGGGACTAAAGGAGGTCGCGATGAAGACTTCGTTTGCTCCAGCAGCGCCATCTTTATACATCCTCAGAGTTCCATTATCGTATTTGACTGCAACGACGTGGCTCCAGCTATTCAGAGTCAACTGAGCGTTGGTTTGCCACTTGTCCCGGTTATTGGTGATCGCAACAATCCCACCGCTACCATTGTCACTGATCTGAAAACGACCTGAACTGCTTCCACCTGTCCCGTCAGAACTGGTCAGAGCAGAAGCATAGGTGGGCATGTCCTCATCAGGGCGTAACCACATTGAAACTGTAAAGTTATCCTGCAACTCCGGAATCCCATAAGCCGAAACTCTACCTGAACCATTATCCGTAAAGTTGTCGTTGTGGGCATAGCCACCCTGGGAATCAAAATAACTCGCCCGGTCACCAGTGAAGCGGCTTCCCGCATAGACAAATCCAGCATCTCCTGCAGCAGTCAGGTTGTAGGCGGCCCCTGTCGAGGCCTTATTGTTCAAATCCCCATCAAAGTCATAATAGACAACAAGATCAGCATTATTATCAGCTGGCAGGGTTACCGTAGTTTCTCCGGTGGGAGTTCCATGGACCTGATTACTCAAAGCGCTGTTGACGCCGTTGTCGACGACCCGCAGAGCATATTCATACCTCTTGCCTGAGGTCAAGCCACCGTGAATATAGCCTGAGGAAACTCCGGCAATACTGTTGCTGCCGGCAGATACAGTGAAGGGAGACGCAACAGGATCATTCAGGGCCCAAAAGAGGGTGTAGTTGTCTGCCCCTGCAACATTGGACCAGGTCAGTTTGACCTGCTGATACCCACTGGTAGCAGCAAGATTTGAAACTGCGGAAGGTGGAGGAGGCGGGGTTCCGCTCACTTCATTCGAGAGGGCACTTTCCGTACTTTTAAGGGTTACTATCCGATAGTAGTAGGTAGTACCAGCTGTCAGGCTACTGTGTACATAAGAAGTAGTGTTGTTATCTACGCTGATGGAACTGTCTGATGTCGTGACGTTTGCGTTGGTGTCCCAGTAGATCTTGTAGCTTGCCGCCCCGTTGACAGCCGTCCAGCTGAGCGTATTTCGATAGGCTGCTGTCGTTGCTGCCAGATTGGCTGGGGGAACAAGACACTCTGCATACGCTCCACACTTTTCGATCACATCATTGTAGCTGAAGGGTCTTTTATAAACCTTGACCTCATCGATGTAGCCCTTCCAGGTTCGGGTCTCAATGTTTTTGGAGCGATTTAAGCCAACCACCAACCCATACCATTTGGCTGAAAAAGGAGTCGTGGTACCCAATAGGGTACCGTTTGAGTACAATTGGGCCGTGTTGTTGTCATAGTGAACCGCTGCCAGGTGATGCCACTGGTGAAGGGGAAGAGCACTGCTGTCTACGATGTCAGCCTCAGAGCCATCATCAAGTTTTGTCAGCCACTCAATCCGGCCATTGCCGTCAATGTCGATTTGCGATTTATTTTGCCAACCTGTAGAGCCCTTGAAGCCGGTGTTCAGGGCCGAGGCAAATTTGGGCATGTCGGCATCAGCGTTGACCCACATTGTGATCGTGTAATTGCCAGCAGCCAGGGCTCCTCCGACATTGCTGTCTGTAAACTGGGTATTTTCAGCATAGCCGGAAGTGGTGTTGAAGTAACCCGCCAAGCCATAGCCACAGCCCTGTGGGAAGCGAATCGTACCACCAGAGTTGGTCAGGTTGTAGCGTCCGTCTCCGTTTGTATTTTTCTCATCATTGAGGTTTCCGTTGAACGGATAGTAGACGAGCAAGTCGGTGTCATTGTCAGCCAGAATCCCTGAAGTGGTGCAGTTGTCATAGGCGGTCGGAACACCGCTGACCTCATTGGACAGAACTGAACTTCCAGATGCTGTGTTTGCCACCAGCTTGTAGTAGTATGTTGTTCCGTTATCTAGTCCCCCGTGAACGTAGGAGGTTGAACTGTTATCTGAAATGGTAATGTTATCATCAGAGGTGCTCACTCCACTGGAGGTTTTCCAGTGGAGGGTGTAACTTGAAGCATTGGAGTAGGCCTGCCAGTAGACCGTATTTTGCTGCTCTGCTGGGGTTGCATTGTCTAAGACAGGTACTCTAACTGCCGGTGTTGCGTTGGCAAATGAGCTGTTTACATACCCTCCTGTCTCTCCGCTGTTGTTGGTCTGAATCGAATAGTAGTACGTGGTGTCATTGGTCAGGCCCGTGTGGGTGTAGCTTGTGCCAGTGATGTTATCAATGCGAGTGGAATTGCTTTCGTTAATGTAGCTGTGGTTTGAATAGTTTCTTGTCAAAGCACTACCAGCCCTCCACCGAATGGTGTAGTTGTCATGGGTTCCAGCAGGCCATGTCAGGGTCACTTGCTGATCTCCTGCTGTGGCTGTCAGATTGTCTGGAGGATGCAGAGGTCTGGTCTTAACTAACATTCGATCCAAGTTGGGAAGATTTCCAGGTCTGCCAAATACGGCAATCACCACTTGCTTGGGAGTGGTGCCATAGTCAGAGATCGTGTTTAAATTGTTTAACTGTCCATTTCCTCTGCTCACACCAAATTCAAAAGGCCCAGGTCGAGTATTGCCAGAATAACCACTATATGTATGACAGACGTTTTCAACGGCATCGCCCATCACATGTGCTGTTTTACTAACATCATTTGAACCACCCCCTGCATCATTTCCCAAGCGAGTATCAGAACCATTGGCATTGACCTCTATCAGTGCTTGAAGAGCCCCCGGATATTGACTGGAAGTGGCATAAGTAATCCCCCCATTCCTTTGATCCTTACAATGGTTATTTCCAAAAGTGGCTACAACTCCATTCTTGATTACAATTCGTCCATACGGGTTGTTCTGGCTATGATGTGGGGTTTGTTTAGGATTGTAGTGAGCAAATCCCAGATAGATGTCTGACATTTGATACGGTGCACTGGCTCCATCTCTGAGCACTCCAACGATGTAGGCGGTATTTAGATCATTATCCATAACGTAGGCAAGTACCTCATTATGACTGTTCGTGTCAGCAACATAACCGATGCCATTCTTGCTCAGATAGGAAGTGTCACCCAACATTACCAACCGTTGATTCGGCCCCAGCGTCAGACCATCCACAGCGACAATCGTACAGGCATCCATCGTGTCATTATCGATCATGCGGCCACCCAGCAGGCTGTAGCCGCTGACGGGAGTCCCGGTGGCACCCGAGGTCTGGGTACAGCTCAGTAAATTGTTCGGGGTGGCACTGACTTCTGAAGAGGGAGAGCTGCTATCGGAGGAGTTGTAGGCCAACAACTGGTAGTAGTAGGTCGTGTATGGAGTCAGGCCGGTGTGGGTATAGGAAGTCGAACCACCAGCAATGTTGATCTGGGTACCTCCGGGGTATGCCGGAGAAGAGGTTGAAAAGTAGAGGGTGTAGTTGTCGGCTCCGGTGATCGCGCTCCAGGAGATCGTGTTCTGCCCACCACCAGCAGTCGCTGAGATGGAAGGAGTCAAGGGCCCGGTTGCTGAATCGATCGTGGTCACCGTCACCGTCAGGTTGTCGAGTCCACTGCTATAGTTAGTGTCTGAGGAGGAACTTACATGGGTCGTCAGAACGGTGCTCTGATTGCCATCAGTGATCGCATCTTCGACCGCGCTAAGGCTGATGGTCTGGGTGGCATTCCAACTGCTGGTACTGAAGGTAACTGTCGAAGGTGACAGAGAGACCTCGGTGCTGTCGGCATTGGTGATGCGCAGCTGAACAGAGGCTGTAGGCTGGGATTTTAGGACAATCGTGAAGTTGTCACCGGCCCCGCTCTCGGTGACAGAGGCGGTTGTTTTAGAGAGATCGTAGCCGGCCCCGGAGCCGTTAGGGTTGGTGACTGTGGTCGGGCCGCCACCGCTTCCACCTCCGGAACCGCCACCTCCACCGGAACCGCCACCTCCACCGGTATCGACCTCATCAGCGCGAGGGTAATCAACATCATAGACAATGGTGCCTTCTTCAGGAATCCGGTCACAGCCTGTTTGCAGCAGTCCCAAG
>JACLAD010010413.1_pt1 | contig 10429 bp, 4 predicted proteins | sample 8027901 | NCBI WGS metagenome assembly JACLAD01 (sample SAMN15725071, study PRJNA655200) | protist metagenome | isolation source: fluorescence activated cell sorting (FACS) single amplified genomes of... | place: Spain: Blaines Bay Microbial Observatory, Mediterranean Sea | collected 2016-07-05
TTGTTTTGCGTTTAATTAGTTATTATTAGCTATTGTAGAATGCTTAAGTAGCTAGCTCAATAATAATTATCATTAGTAGCTATTGATTATAATACTACTTTATTTATATTTAGATATATTTTTACGCAAGGCTGGTTACTGTTGCCACATTCCCACCTCATCTGAATGATATCAACAGAAAATAATGCAAAAACTACCCAAGTAAAATCCAGAAATCCTTTTACCTGATAACACTAGACTCTAGGGAGCTCTGGAGGCAGCATTAAGTTGTGGAGGCTCCAGCATGAGCACACTAGAGGCTGGGACTGTGCCTTCATCAGGCCCACTCGTAGTGGGGGTATCAGGTTCAGACTCAGCTGATAAGGTAGCACGAAGATTATCTATAAGCCCTTTCTCTTGACTATCATCATAATCTTCATCAAATACTAGAATTTTATTCCTTTCTTCCAGGACCCTGTCGATACTCCCACCTATCATTTGTTTCCCTTGTTCAGTACGGACAAGATTCGCCAACAGTTGCAGGCTACCTTCTCGAAGATCTGGGTCATTTGGATCTTTCAGAAATTCAAACAAAACAGGAATAAAGTATTGTATCAAAGTAGAAACACGAGAAACATCCTGTCCAACGAGGAAAAGGGCGAGATATACGCATCTGCGTTTGACAGCGTTTGACAGATTATTATTGTCCAAATTACCAAAGGCATCGGCAGCATAGTACTGAAGAAACATCACTTCCGCTGCTGTATGATTCTTTACGACACCACCAAGTGCATACAATGCTTTTGACCACACTTTGTCAGAACTAATCCCAGAACACGAACTACTACTGCCTTCGATGGCACCATCACGAAAAGTCATTAACACAGGTATCACGCCGTCTTTTAACAATATATCTTGCACAGTTATATTGTTTTGAGCAAGAGTCCCAATAATTCCTAGACAGTTTGCTCTATTAGATTCTGAAATGCCACTGCTTTCTACTTCCCTGGCCGTTTGTATCAGACACTTTGCCCCACCAAATTTTACAAAAATCTGAGCAAAATCAATATCTTCGATGATTTCCTCTAGCTCTTCGAGTAATGCAGCAGTAAAATCATTACGATTTGTCAAATCTTCTACAGAACTGGAAGAGGACGTGGAATTTAACATGGTTATGAGTTCCTCCTAATTGGTTTGTACAGAGAAGATAGATATTAGTAGTGGAGTTAGTCATAACATCTCTGGTGGATAGGATTTGAAAGGACAATGTATTACTACAGATACACTACCATGATTATCCTGAGCCGCTCTGGAGTGTTCTGAACTTGTTTCATTGCATTTTCCAGAAAAGCCCTGTCTTCTTCTGACACAGAGGAAGGGTTGGTATCAGGATTGGTTCCGTCGTTCGAATTCTTGAGACTCCATTTCAACAATGCCAACCAATTGCCGCGCTCATCCGCATCGGTAGATGACATCACTAGATTGATTGTTCTCGCTGTGACACAATCTTTTTATTACCTCTATACGTTTGTCCTTGTCTCTTCAAAAATGTGACGATACCTACATCAGGGATGGAAGGAATCAATCGCTAGTAGTTAGTTGCTTGCTTTCAGACTACTAGACTACATACTAGACTACTATACTTTGAGGAAGTAAAGTACCTAGTAGTAGGTAGATTAGATAGTTATATGGGTATCGGCAGCAAAAATATAAGTGAGAAGAAGCTTCTAGACGAAATTTCCATTCTTGTTTTTTCATGGCAAAATCCAAAACGCCAACTACTAATAACAGAAGAATATCTATCTGGATCACCCTTTTTTTTGGAATTTGTAATTCGTAGTTTTATTAGATACTTTACCCAAACGATGCGTTGAGCCCTTCGGACGAAATATCTAATAAAACTACGAATTACAAATTCCAAAAAAAAGGGCAGATCCAGATAGAATAAGGACAAAAGTGAAAAAATACAACACTAAAAATCGAGGAGAGAGACAGCAGAGAGCAAGCAGAGAAGAACAATCCCAAGAATAATTTGTTCTTGAGAAGTGGCCAATCCAATCCTTCTTCATTAATTAAAGGATATTTAATTAAGAACACAGGAGAGCAAATAAATACAGGATGCAAGTAAGTCTTTCTTTCTCTTCTGTCTTGTTTGAATGATTATTCCTTTTTGTTTTATGCCCCCTTTATTCGCGTCCGTCATTTTCTGCTGTTTCCGCGTTATTGATCTTTATTATTATTAATCAAGGAAATTAAGAATTTCCTCAACTCCCTGCGTCGATTTTTCTGTCTTAGATTATGATTTTATTTATTTCTGTACCTATCGAATTTGAATTGTTATGTCTGCAAACATTGAATTTAATCTAATTCACATCTCTTGTAACTTGTAATTAATGACTGTAACACTCCTGAATTTTCTTCTTCTTAGATTTTCGTCAAGACCCTTACTGGCAAGACCATTACTTTGGATGTAGAGCCATCGGACGCCATCGATGATGTCAAGAGAAAGATTCAAGATAAGGAGGGTATTCCTCCAGACCAGCAACGTTTGATCTTCGCTGGTAAGCAATTGGAGGATGGAAGAACCTTGTCCGACTACAATATCCAGAAGGAGTCTACACTTCACTTGGTGCTTCGTCTACGTGGTGGTATGCAGATTTTCGTCAAGACCCTTACTGGCAAGACCATCACTTTGGATGTAGAGCCATCGGACGCCATCGATGACGTCAAGAGAAAGATTCAAGATAAGGAGGGTATTCCTCCAGACCAGCAACGTTTGATCTTCGCTGGTAAGCAATTGGAGGATGGAAGAACCTTGTCCGACTACAATATCCAGAAGGAGTCTACACTTCACTTGGTGCTTCGTCTACGTGGTGGTCTATAATTATTGATAATGTAACATATTTAGCTTAGAGTTTGTATACCGTCCGTATAGCGGCGGTGCTAAGCCTATTCCTATTCCCGAGCTATGTGGTCACAAGATTCAAATCGGTTTATGGTGATTGGGAAAGTAGACCCGATAACACTGGATGGATTTGTAGTTAGTAGTAGTAGTAGTAGTAGTAGCTACTGTAGTTGATAGCTACTTGAACGTAAAACGTAAAACAACGAATCAAACAAATTATTTTACAATTACTATTACTATCAGTATCAGAAGTACGCAGATTTGTGTATTGCCAATCAAGAGGACAATGTTGAACACTCAAAATTAGAATTAGAATTAGTTAGAATTAGAATTAGAATTAGGCGCCTGGCCAGCGCTGAGCTTTGGACAACGTCAAACGTCAAACGATGAAGTTGTAGGACACTCAAAAAGTATTTTTTTGGAATGATAGGAGGAAAAAAACCTACCTCCAAAAAAATTGGTTTCTTAAGTAGCTAGAAGCTAGAAGCTAGAAGTAGCTCATTAGTCATTAGTAATTACTTATCAATTGCTTGCTTATAGAAGTATATCATTAGAAGTACAAGGTATTACTATTACCAACTGATACTTGATACTCATCTCATACTCCTATCTACGTAGGCACTGTTTAAGTCTAGGTACAGCTATACTTTTGATATTAAATCTGTTTTATAATCAAAAATTTTGAAGTCATCATACAACAAGTCACCTTGTGGGGAGTAATGCAACATATGGTGACATTGGTCACAAAAAAGGGTGGGATTTTCACAACACAAGCGATCACCAAAAACAATATATGATGCAGCGCTAAATTGACAGATGTCACATGATCTCTTTAATTGTCTTGACTGGAATTGTAGCCTTGGATATCTGCTTTTCTCTTGTAAATCTAAATACTCATGAAAAATATGTACATCTGAAAAATGTATGACATGTTGACATAATCCATCTTTTCCGTGACCATATAGGTATGCTCTTCCTATTTCCATAAAAATTTCATTTAATACAGCTTGATTTTGAGCTTTGATAGGTATTTCTGCCACTTCTTCTACTTTTGTATCTTGCTTTTTACCAAATGGTTTAAATTGATTGGATTGAATAATTTGTTTACATCTCCTATTATACAAGAGTTCAGCCAACGCATATGGATCAGGTGAGTCGTGTTCCACATATGCTTCATTTTCAATCAAGTAATAACTATCCCTGTGGTAAGAATTTCCGTCATTTTCGTCTTCATGAATTTGATTACTATTTACATCATCCCGCATAGCAGCAGTATCATCATCTACATGTTGATAATCATTTACACATTGTATAGCGTTGGTTAAGTCCAGAAGACTCTGTGAACCAAGACAATCTATTATTTTCCATAGCTTTAAACCATCTGGTGTTGGTGTTTTGATTGCTATGGAGTATACTAACTCATTTGGGTCTATAAGATCATGTTCAGGAATCACAAGAGGTACTGGTTTCTCAACTGGTTTTCGATTTGAAAGATATACATTTCCTAATTTAAACTTCTCTGGCCGTGAATACCCTTCTCTATCATCTACATTCATAACATTATTGTTACTCCCCTTGCTTTGATTTCTTTGGAAAATGTTAACTGTTTCAAGTGTAGAATGTCCAAAATCATCTTCAATGTCAGCTACACATGGAACTCTTTTCAGTATATCTAGCAAACTAATGAAATATTCATCATGTATTTCAGGTGGAACTTCACGATGCTGAAGATCTAGAGGATTCGTATCATCTACATGATGTATATCCAATCCATGTGGCATAGGAATCCTTATTTGTGATGATGTACGTGCCTCATGGGGTATCCTTGAAGATTGTTTACGCTTTTTAGTCTTTTTCATTCTTCCGTCTGTCCATACTACCCTTTCGTCCAGTTCACTCCACTCAGTTGCCAATTGATCTATAATAGCCTGAATAGTGGAACCAGCATCTTGAATAAACAGATCTTCAATTGAAATATCAACTCCATAACGATTAAGAACTTCTCTTTGACTATCAATACTGCCAGTGGTGGCATCATGATATCTAGACGATGATAGGGATTGGGGTACAGAAGAAGTTGGAACTTCCGCATTTGTATCAATTGGCTTGATGAGAGATTTCGTTTTGAGAAGATATTGATACATTTCTCCAAAGCTCACGCCGTTAGATAATGGACGAAGTGGACTGTATTCTGGAGCTAGTTCCCGAGCAGCATCAGTAAGTGGGGGAATCCTTCGAGATGATGCTGAAGAAGAAGAAGAAGATGAGCTTGAATGCACTACATAGTTTGGTCTTGAGATGTTGCTACATCCTGAAAACTCGATGTTTGTAGGAGGCTCTTCATCCATAGCGTTCGTCAATACATGGAGCACTTCCGCTGCACTGCACTGCACTGTTATCGTTATTGTACCAGGTAGCGGTCTACAAAAGAAGTAAGGATGGAGGTGTCCCAGCCGAGGGAGATATGACCAGAGTTATGGGCATGTCGGTAGGTAGGTAGGTAGGTAGGTAGGTAGTACACCAGTTCAGCTTGTGACAGCAGACGGGGAGCAGATAGAGATAGATGGCAGATTAGACACGATACGGCACCCTGCTCTGCTATTATAGATAGGTAGAGTCATACCTAATAATAATGGATGTACAATGTAGGTAGGTAGAATAAAGAAGTTCCTCGCTTCCATCCACCAAAAAAATGAGATGAGAGGTGCGACAACAAAAATTGATTCGTTGGTTAATTAGCGAATCTAGGAAAAAGCTTGTGATAAAGGGTTGCCGCTAACTACGACCTGCACTAATTTACAAGCCAGGAGAATAGGGAAGGAGGCGAGTCATGTCCTCCTCTTCTCGATCAAACACTCCTACTCTCATCCAGAGAGCTACGGAGGCGGACGAATACTATAAGTTTTCACTTGAAGACACGGCGGAGGGTTGTTATAGAGACTTTTGCTCGTACCTCCAGGACATCAAGGGATGGAAACGAATGCCACTCAAGAAGAGATCGAAAGTGCAATCAAAACTACCTCTACGCAAAGACGAAGTACCTCTATTATATTGTGTGTTAAATGAAAGGGATGTTGATTTCAACTCTCTGCAGGCTCACCAAGTATGCAATCACTTCGAGGGTATGGGTCGCACGTTGACCACCAAGTCTGGCTTTTGCGATCTATTACGAGAGATGAATTGGTCAATGGTAGATGCCAATACAATAGCCCCCCGCAGTTATAACCTGGGAGATCCTGTACAAAGAGAAGAATTCGTGGATGATTTTAAGCTTTCTGCAGCTGTAAATATTTTGAAGTACGTGCTTCATACGGAAGTGAGTAATGATATTGGGGTATCTCTTCCTTCATACAATGGAGAGGATGTTAGTGGTATCGATAATAGTAGAGGCAGCAAGAAGAGATCATCATCAAATTCGACGACAATTGTAACTGTACCCTCATCAGTGCTCAAAAATGCTATAAAAGTGTCCTGTCGATATCTCAGGGTGAAGGTAGGGGGGGAGTGGCCAGGAGTCGACAAAGACTTTAAAGCCGATGGAAAGTCTAACATTTTGGACCAAAACCAGTGGACTGAGCTGATGGAGACAAGCTATAAAATTGCTGATAGAAAAGGGTTCGTCTTCAATTTCACGAATTATATTGAAAAAGAACATGTACTACTGAATAGTAGTAGCAATGTTGATAAAAAGAACAATGTGAATATAAAAATATGGCTAATTTTAAAGGCAATGTATAATTTGAATAATCATCAAATGTGTATTGATGGCACAAAGAATATATGGATCATAAAAGCTCCTGAGGCATGTAAAGGTGTGGGAATTAAGCTACTATACAAGCTTCATGACATATTAGACTGCGAGAAGGGTATGGGAGGAAGAACTGCACAAAAATATATCGAAAATCCACTATTGGTTCCGTTATCACATAAATCCAACACTCATCTTCAGAACATCTCGCCACGTGATGTTACCTGTGTCTCACCGGTCCATAGCAGTCTTAACAATTCTATTTCTGTAAAGTTCGATCTGCGTGTATGGGTTATGGTGACCAGTGTGACACCTTTGAAGGTGAAAATTTACTCAAAAGTATATGGTCGTTGTTGTTGTACTCAATATAATGATGATCTTCCACAGCTCACTGATACTTCTATGCATTTGACCAACTTTGCAATCCAAAAGAATCACGTATACAACAACAACAATAACAACAATGATAGCGTTACAGATGAAAACAGTGGAAATGATAATACTAATAGAAGTAATAGTAATGTTAATAGTATGAGTAATTATGGTATTGGTGTTACAGGTATGTTAAATAGAATTCGTGCTTCCATGAAAAAGATGTCTGGTGACAAGGAGAATAATAATAATAATAATACATGTAATGGTAGCAGTAGTAGTAGCAGAGAAAATTGTAGTATATTGTTCAATAGATCGGATTTATTGTTAACTCATGATGATGTTGTGAAGATAATAGCAAGTGCATCAAATGTTGATAAGACTTGGGATGATGATGTATGGCCTGATATCAAAAATAAAATTATGCAAACATTACAAGTCGTATGTTGTAGTGGTAATGTCACACAGCGAGAGAAGAGTTTCGAGTTCCTTGGATTCGATGTTATGTTGGATAATAATCTAACTCCATGGATCCTAGAGGTGAATATGTCGCCTGCACTAGCACATAGAGGAGGAAAACATAGCAATATGATTGCTCATATGGCTACAGGTATTGTTGATACAGCTATACTTACTCATACTGGGACACCATCTTTGGAGAAGCTCCAATCGATGATGCCTCTACAAAGGACATTTCAGGGTAATAGTAGAGATATCATATTCGAGGAGGAGACCTTGCTAGATTCACCTACTGAATTAGAAACCAATGATTCTATTCATAGTAGTAATGATACTAATGTTGATCTTGGTGAATGGCATGACTTACATATAGAAGATAAAACGTGTCTACTGCCCCCATATCTTGTAAGAAACCTTATATCCGAAGGAATATGTGAAAAATCATCCTCATTGTCTGGAAAATCATCGAGACCTGCATCAGCAGGAAAGATCAGACTTAGTCAAAAGAATAATAGCTTAAAATCTAATACTCCTGATTGGGATGATGTTCAGTACACTGCAACTAAGTCTACACCTTCTGCTCCCATTGAAATTATAGGGAAAATCATGACTAAACCAAATGTGCAAATAATTGATCGTAACCTTGATATACTTGAAAGGATGATGTTGATTCAAGCATGGTTTCGAAGATATCTTAAGCGAACAAGACAATATCATAAAAAGAGACATATTGCAAGTGTTCTTGTACAGAGATATATCAGAGGATTTCTTGGTAAATCAAGGTTATGGCATCTTAAACGTGAGACATCATCCGTTCTCATTCAATGTATATACCGATGTAGATTAGCAATAAAAAAACGTGAATTATTGAAAAGACATTATTGTGCTTTGACTCTTCAATGTGGAATTCGTATACATCAAGCAAAGAAGAAAATGTATAATCTACTTATAAACGCGAAGGCTTTAATCATTCAAATGTTCTTGATCAAAAGTATAGATAGGTGGTATCGTAGAGCTGCCAAAAAAATTGCCAAGGGAGCAAAAATTTGGTGCATGAGGAGATGGAGTCAAGCTCGAAAGGTACGGAATATTATCATATTATACTATCGGAGAAGAAGTAGTCGCGCCAGAGTGATTCAACATTTTTCAAGACGTTGTTTTGTACGTTGGAGGCTGTTTGATGTTATGAAAAAAATGAAATTAAAGTCATTATCCGAAGAAGCTGCAGTTGTTGTCGAGAAGAAGAGAGAACATATGTTGCAACTTTTACGAGAAGAAGAGTTACAAATGATACATATTCGGGAAGATGTTCTATATTTAATGGACGATATCATTACTACAATCGAAAAAAATAATCCTGACGATAAAAAGGAGCGAATGAGTTGTGACAATAGTGGATTTTTGTATGAATTTGTTGATAGGTATGAAAGTGATCGTAAGCGATTGCATGAAACACTTCCTCATACCATTAAAAATATCATATCTGAGCAAGATACTACTGGTTATGAGTTTGAGAATGCACCACCTACTAGTGTGGATACTGATGAACCAATCAACTTTGGGGTATCCTTCGCTGTTGAGAAAACAGGGTATGGTAATCAAGTAGGCGTCGCTCTTGAGGTTAATAGAAGAGCTCAATCTAGTAATAATAGTAATGGCATTTTTATGAGCCATCTAAGTCGTATCGGCGCGGACGTGATTGACAAAAAAGTCAAAGAGAAAGCCCGTGATCAGGCATCTTCCTTCGCTTCTAGGAAGACAAAGAGACAACAAATCATGAAACAATTCAATACAGACGATGAGAAAGATGTTTGTGGATTCATTGCTTTGCAGGAATTGAATGATAAGACTAAAGAGAATAAGAAACGTCCAACTTCTGCATCAAGGTATCGATGCAATAACGAAGAGGGGGGAATTTCTTCGTCATCTATTCCGAAACCTTCAAAGACAGAGAAAAAAAAAACAACATCAAAGAAAAAAAAGAGCAAATCTCGTGGCCCTGTCATTAATGTATTTGATAGCGGTTGTCCACCGGATTTCTTTAATTTTCCCACACCACCCTCATTTCCTCCCTCCAGACCATCAAATATCCCTAGACCTGAACCAAAAAATGGCTATGCAAAGGAGAACTCCCGTCCATTCTCAAGATCTTCACCTGCTAATAGACGATCCGATTTCATTCTCTCTCATAAAAAAGACTATCTGGAAGCTTTGCATTCTCTACATGATGATCTAGATATGGCTGCTAAACACTATTCTCATCAGAGCATATCCTCTCAGCGATATAATGAGGAAGAATACGTAAGAGAGCCTTTATCTCCGCTTCATTTGTCGAAACCAAGGGATAAGAAACAAGAATCGCCACCATTGAACAGTAGACCTGAATTTGTCGTAAATCGGAGAGATCACGAAAATGATGCTTTGAAAAGAATGAAAGAGAAAGAATTAGAGAAGAAAAGAGATACAGTCGCGCCTCCTGTGGCTAGACCAAGGTCGGCAAGTGCAGTCAGAAAACCAACCCATAGCTCAAAACAGCATACATCTAGTAATAGATCTTCAAGCTCCTGTCGACCAACAAGTGCAAATCGTCGTCCAAGTAGCGCAAATATTCAGACCTATGATATTTATCGTTCCGATGTTGGCGATAAAATTCCGTATGATGAAGAATATATTGAAAAGAATATTCTAGGTGTCAAGGAAAATGGTTGCATTTTTCCAGGTATTCGGAACTCCTTTGATTTCTCAGCATTTGAACCACCCAGTTTAGATGAACAGATTCGTGTCAAACAAAAAGACGACATGGGGAAACCACCGATTGTGCCGCTCAAAAAGAATAACGGGAGCTATCAGGATGAAAAGGAGCTTAAACAAGTGTTGTTTAGGATCGCATAAGTACTGAGGTATCAATTCATAAGGTAGAAATACTTCACTAACACTAATAGCTACAACTTCCTACTTAGAAGTAA
>JACLAD010005555.1_pt1 | contig 10424 bp, 10 predicted proteins | sample 8027901 | NCBI WGS metagenome assembly JACLAD01 (sample SAMN15725071, study PRJNA655200) | protist metagenome | isolation source: fluorescence activated cell sorting (FACS) single amplified genomes of... | place: Spain: Blaines Bay Microbial Observatory, Mediterranean Sea | collected 2016-07-05
TAAAATATTATAATTTACGCATAATTTATTTTTTTAATTTACTCCACATATTTAGACTATGATATGATATCATATCGTATTAATAATACATACAGTATCATAGTACGAAGTCTATATTGATACGAAGCCGTATCATTTAAATATTTTTTAAAACACTCTTGGACTTTATTTAATAGGAGGTAACAGATGTATCTATTCACCAAGAATATCCTCCAACCAATTAATGTTTTCATCATTATCAACATCATCGATACTTCCATTATTTGATATCGATACTTCCATTCTTGAAACCAATATATATGGATCTATATTCTCGAAAAACAATTTTAGAAATTCATGATCATTATTATATAATATTCGACATATATCTTTTTGTGTTGTTATTATCAAATTATTATTACTATTATGCAGATCATTATTTGTCATCATCATTTGTTTTTTCATTGTATTTATATCATTTATATTATATTTATAATGATCAGCAAATGTAAATATATTATTTTCCATGAAATCATTATCATCATCATCATCATCATCATGTTGTAAATTTGCTACTGTTTTATAAAATCCACTAGCATTTGCTATACCAGAAAAGATATATATATGATCATTTTTTAGTTCAATTTCATTTAAATCAATTTTATCAAACAAGATAGATGGAAAATTATTCTCATCACGACTACCATTCATTGACTTCATATTATTTTTTAATCCTTTATAATTATTGTTTTTACATTCTTTTTTTAATTTTAAAAACAATTTTGGTTTCATGTTTCCATACAATATCAGTGGAAGTTTCTTTATGTTCTCATCATCATCATCATTCTCCGCAGTAATAATATAATATTTAACTTTTTGAATGATTTCACTTAATATATTAGGTTCTACTAAATCACTATTGTAAAATAAAATATGTGTAGCACGTTGTAATGAAGTTGATAATGGCTCGCGCAACATTCCTAATGGTAATATTTCCTCATTTGAAAACGGATTTAAACAATTTATACATACTATATCAATATCTCGCTCAACATGCCATGTTTGGAATCCATCGTCTAAAATAGCAATTGTATCTTTATTATTATTATTACCTTTCATTATTTTATTTCCAATATTTACACGATTTGCACCAATGCCAACAAGCGCTTCTGGTACATTCCATTGATATTGATATCGTTCATCGTCTCCGTATCCACGTGATAATATCAATGGGATTTTATTTCTATTTAGGCATTCATTTGCAAGATACTCAACCAATGGCGTTTTTCCATTTCCACCAGTTGTTACATTACCTACTGATATGATTTTATTTACATTTTCAATTCGTTTCGGTTTTGTAATGAATTTATCAATTCGTAAACCAATTTTATATACTCCAGCCATTAGTTTTAACAATATTGACAACTTCTCTTGTAATTTATTTGAAGCTTTTGCTACCGTATCATTTGCCTCGTCAATATTATTACATAAAGATGAAAAATTTGTAATTGTTGTTGCAGCAATATTATTTATATTTGTATTCTTAATTCCAGGAAAATTGTATCGTCCAGTAGCAGGAATTTGTTTGCTAATTGTACGTATTACATGTTTTACCAACATGATGTTGGGGGGGGGGGGGTTATGTATTTCAATATATTTTGATGTTGGTTGTTGTTGTTGTTTGTATAGATATATATATATGTATATCTGTTACTTTGTTCCATTTGCTGTATATGGGTATTATTCTGGTATTATACGAAGGAAAGATTCATTTTTCTTCATTATTTTTTTTTTTGAAGAAGGTACCTGGTATAGTCGTCTTAGTCGTCTAATAGTTGCTATGACCATGCTATCCTAATGTATGGAGTAGCTATTTCCATGCTATCCTGATACCCTGATAGGAACATGAAAATAGTGCTGTGCAATGTTAGCATGTGTGGATATGTGATGTACACATGTTTGATTTAGATTGCTTTAACTTACATTCTCTTCAATGCGATCGTATCGTCCAAAAGCATGCGCTGAAAATCACTTTTGACGAAATCAATTGCTCGTGTTAAATTATTGAATTTGGTATTATTTCCAAATTGTATCGTAACGCCCAAATGTCGTACCGTCTTGTCCAATAATTCCAATTTTTTTCTTGTACATACCACCTCGAAGACGCAATGTGGCTTCATCTTGGATATTTATCAATTGGAGTGTTCCTTCAATGGTTAATCCTTCCATTTGCAACATAATCATGAACAACATTATCCAAAGTTGTGCCACCTTGTCCTGGTGCTTGCATCATTACTATATTCATAATTGGTATGCATAAGTTTTGTCATAAAGTATGAATTTGTAACCCAAACACGAGGACTTACATCATTTGTCATGAATATACATTCCAATTCCCTTGCTTGTACTAATCAAACATAGAAATTAATGATCTGATCATTCAACCATTCTCAAGAACATAACATAAGCATGTTGTGCTGCATAATGTACATCTGTATATGAAATCATTTAACAAACCTGAATACCGACATAAAACATTGTGCAATAGGTGCGGCTGTAAAACTTGTTTGGACTGGTGCAAGGAAATCAAAGCAGCGCGCAAAGCAGCGCGTCTATTTATTGGGCACTTAGGAAAAACAAAAAAAATAGAAATTGATCTCCCTGAATTTGAGATTTTCACTACACCAAATAGAAAAAAAAGGAAAACAGGTACAGGTGGGATTCAGAAACAACCTAATGGAAGATATAGAGCTTTGCATAGGAAAAACAAAAAAACTAAAGCAAAAACCTTCGATACAATAGAAGAGTGTGAAGATTGGCTAAAAATAATGTATTCAAACTGTAATCATAATTGGTATGAGTCACTTTCAGATGAAGAACTCCATTGTGGTCCTTTTGATACTACTCCAGCAGTTGGACAACGTTTCACATCCACTTCAAGCAGGCTTCTTACAAGCCCAGTATCACATTCTAGTAATGCCAATACTGTTTTTTTATCTTTTGATATAGTAATTATTGACAAATTAAAATTTGCCTTTGTACAGATGGAAAATCCCAAGAAGCATAAACTCAGATATACAAATCATGTATCAAATACATGTATTGATGTCTCCAACCGTACTTGTCAATCCATAATATAAATATAAACTGGCCAGATGATTATTATCAGTCAATAAAATTGATAATGCAAGACAACACTGATGATATTAATAGCAATATACAAATACAAGCCTTGCGGACTTTTCGGATGGAAGTTTGAAAGATTTTAGAAGAAAACATGGTGATGCGGTGGAGGACGCTCACAACATGTTGGGGACAGAGAAGTTTGTGAAGGAGCAGGATGGTATTAATTATGGCATAGATAAGTGTGTTAGTAAAAGTAAAAGTAATACTAATATCTCTACAAATAATTCTATCAAAAATAATATATGTATATTACAGATGTATATCGATACAGCTACAATTTATGAAACGTTTAATAGTGACAAATTTAGGAACAACAACAGTTCAGAATATGTTAATGTACCACCAGATATTAATGCTGATTCTGTATTACATCTAAGATATTGATTCAACCCTTGAGTCTTCGTCCTCTCTGCTTCTGTTTTCTTTCTATATCAGTTTAAGGTAAATATACATACCAAGTACATATACGTATACTGTATACCTGTGATTTAATTTATAATTTTGATATTTTAACCTTATTCTCAGGACTAATAGGACGGAAAATAATAAAATATAATAAATAATTTTTTGTGTTGTTGGGAATTTCAAAAATCCCGGCAACCGGCAACCACCTACTATACTAGACTACAGTACAGTAGAATTACAATAAATAACAAAATATATATATATACTGATGTATATTAAACTTGAGAAAAGGAATATAATTATTAGAAAGAATTGCATAAAGATAGATCATTATCTTGTTAGTGTGTGTATATTATATATACGTAATAATAATATTATTATTAAATATTGTATAATAATACTAACATTTTTTTGACGTTGTATTAGAAAAAAATATTTAATATTTAATATATCATCTATAATAATAATTAATAACCATGGCGAAAACTCTTGATAAACATTTAGAATTAACACAAATAGCTTTGTCCGACACTTTTACTGGCGAAGGCCTTCCAACAATGTGGGGTCGATTATTTGGTGGTCAGGTCTTATCGCAATCGCTATTAGCAGCTTCAAAAACTGTCGATGAAAAATATGTGCCAAATTCTTTGCATGCATATTTTTTAAGAGCTGGTGATTCTAGGACCATTATTTTGTTTAATGTAGAGAGGTTATTTTCTGGGAGGTCATTTCAAACTCGGCGTGTTACTGCGTTACAAGAAAATAAAGCAATTTTTACTGCAACTATTCAATTTATGGCTGAACGTAAAGGTGCGGAATATCAACTTGCCGTCAGGGATGTTATAAAACAGGCTCAAGTGCAATATGGAATTACTAATTATAATTTTCCATTGGATGTGAATAAATATATAACAGAAAATAGAGCCAAAGGCAAGGTGTCTACTGATAGTGTTACTGGTAATGTTGAACGTATAACCGTCAGTTATGGAACTAATTATTTATTTCAATTAACTAGACATCGTGAAAAATTACCACCAGTGCAAGCAATTCATTTCGCCGTTTTTGCATTTTTATCGGATAATAATATGATAAGTGTGATGAGATTACCACATGAACGAGCTGGTAATCAAAATTTAGTATCTGGTTTTAGTGCATCATTAGATCATTCCATTCATTTTCATCGAAAATTCAATGTAGATGAATGGATGTATGTATTATATGAAACAAATGTTAGCAGAGGTGCAAGAGGATTGGCACGTGCATCTTATTATGATACGCAAGGTAATATTTTAGCAACATGTATTCAAGAGGGTTTAATGTCTCCACAAAAAGGTGCATTGTAGCAACTTTGAAAATATAGGAGGCCCCTGCTGCGCTATCTCTATCTCTCTCTCAGCTTTTTTTTTCTTTTATTAATAATAGGGTACGGAAATATAGTGTGTTTCAAATAGTGTGGTGTGTGGATAAAATTGTTAATTATTATAATGCATTGGCCATATTAATATATAGTCGGTATATACAAAAAATTATCATATGATGCAATATGCATATATAGTCTCCAAAAGATCATATCTATTTTTTTTAAATCTCTCTTGCTCTTGTCTCTCTTCAATTTACATGCTTTAAAATTTTAATTCCATCTCCTTTACCACCCATCTGTTCTCCAGGTTTCGCGTTTACATCTGTTTCTATACGCTTTAAACCATCAGTTGCATCTGTGCTGGCCCATGATGCATGATCGGTATAATACCAATGTGCTTCGGGCTGTCTGTCTAATGTCTCTGGTCTGGTAATTGAAGCAAAACTAACGTCTGTATATGTTGGATGTTTTATATCATTATCACAAAATAAATTTGTTGTGCAAATTTTACAACTCCTTCTATATATATAATTCTTTCCTTTCGTACTATGAAATGTATTTACATGTTCTTCTCCTTTAATAATTTTTAGACTTTCTTTTCTAACTCCTAACCAAGTGACATATGCAGCTGCATGTATTCGTCGACACATTGAACAATGACAATGTCCTGCAAACAAGGTTGGTAATGTTATTTCATATTCAATTGCACCACAAAAGCATGAGCCCGGAATTTTCGGTAATTCTTGTATGTTTAATTGTGCACGTGACGACATATATGGACGATAAGGACAAATATGCACAGGTGTTATATATATATATATATATATACTTTCGGTATTCTATACTTCGTACATGTATATACACTCTTTCTCTTTTCATAAATATAATAGGTATTTTTCCTTTTCCCTTTTCTCGTGAGTGGAATGAATGAAGTAAGTTGTGTTGATATGAACTTAAAATTTTCCATCCTCGGATTGATAGTAAAATATGTGTAATTTGTACTTATTAGTATACATAAAATTTTATTTGTCCCTGTCAGAAAAACCGTATCTTGGCCTTTTTTATTTAATAAAAAAAATAAAAAAATAATAGATCTAATTTTTTAGATATTTTTTTAGATTGGCACATTGCATATTCGATTTAATATTTTATTTCTACCCATGACAATTCCTATACTCACATTTAACAAAAGAATAATACTGTATATTATTTGAGCCAACATTAATATCCATCCCACAAAATATCTCAATAATTCTAAAGTCTGTCCCCACTATTTCCATATTCCAGTTGAAGTAATCGTCTACGTCTTGAATTACTACTACCACATGGTTCACTTGTTGGTTTATGATCACATGTTGCTGTAAACGTCGTACCAGTCACTTTGTAATTATAACCAATTTGATCTTTCGTCCATGAATCAACTACTTTTGTAATACCATTTGGTCTATCTATGCAATCAATGTCTTTACATACTTGAAAATCTTTTGTATCTGGACAACATGAATTATGATCCACCCAGATTTTTACATCAATTGTTGTTCTTGGTATGTGTGGTTTTAATTCTTTATTATTTGTATTACCACATTGTGGTAATTCTTTTTGCAAATATCCATTTGGTGACTTAGCATCTAATTGAACAACAAACAAATCTGTTCCATTAATATTTTGCAACGATATATCATTTGCAGTAAACATTGGTGTTGGACAATCATCACTTATTTCATAACGTCCTTGATTACGTGAACCAAGTAAATTAATATCATATGGTGATATATCCCATGGCATCATAATAGCTAAATTAATGACTGTATCTGGATGATTTAAATCAATATGTGCATATCCAGTACGAACTTCGGTACAAAATTTATCATTTAGTGGTGATTTTTATATTTACATAATTCTATTTGAAGAATGCAACGTTTTCCACTTGAAACAGGGGTTATCCAATGCTCGCATAATTCTCCTCTAAAAAATACGGCATCACCAATATTCAATTTATATTCTCGACATTTTTTTGATTTCATATTTAATTCCTCAATAGAAAATTTTATTTTATTTTTCTCGCGTTTTCCATAGTCGTCTTTATTCAACTCATTATTATGATTATCATCATCATTATTAAGTATATCATTTATGTTATTATTATTATTACGACGAATATTATTTTTATTATTATTAGGATTAGCAACAGACGACATTTCTTTTTGCGTATAATTTTCGAAACAGCTTATACCACCATCATATTCATTTTTTGATCGATCACTTAACATAGCAACCATTGTAATAACACTCGCATTATCTACATGTGGCTCAATTGATGGCAATGGTGCATTTTTTTGTACTTGATATTTGATAAATTCAACCTCTGGATGAACGTGATTTGCATTTTGCAATTGCTTCCAATATACAGTATCAACAGCTTCCATAGTTGAAATGGCTTTGTCATATATTTCTTTCCATTCATTTTGTGTTTTTTCTATTCTCCATACTTGATGATTAAAATTTAAGTCATCATGACGATCATTGATTATATGTGCGCCTTGCATTTTACAAGTTGATTCTATTATTTTACATTCTATGCCATCAAATAATTGTGGCAAGATTACAACACCTAATTCTAATTTTTCTACATGTTTGTGAAATATTGAATTTTTATTTACATAATTTGTATATTTTGATAATTTCTTTTTAATGACTTTATTTATTTCAGTTGATTTTTTTTTGCCTCGATGTCTATTTTTATATTTTCTAGGCATCGTCGTTGATGGCTATTATAATTATAAACAGATATGATAAAATATAATTATTAATGAAATTTACTAATTAGACGGGCTATATATTTATCTCCTTTTGGCACTTTAATCCCTTTTTATTTCACACACGCATATACAAAAGAAATATGATATTAATAATATCTATAATATATATCCGGATATATTATAAAAAACTCTGATGTAAAAAAAATTAGCATACGAATAGCACCTGATTAATCTGCCTATTATATAATACCTTAATTTACTCATAGTAAAAAATGAAGTGCCAAAAAAAATGTAAAAATTGTAATTAATATAAAGAAGAGCAACAAGACCACAGAAAGAGTAAAAATGAATGGATGATTTAATATATACAATATACAATATATTAAATAGACAGATGTATATATAGTAGGTAGCAGAGATATAGATCATTTATCTATTTACGACATATAATAAACGAAAAGATTATTGTGAAGAATTAAAAGGTATATATACATATATAAACATGTTGAGAAATATATATGCGGGAGTGAGACGCTCAACTAATATGGTCCAAATGAATGGACGTAGACCGTTTGTTGCAGCATCATCTGCGTCAAAACCAACAAAACCAGTACAAGAGGAATTATCATATACGGAGAAACAAGAGAAGACTGGGCGTCCGTTGTCCCCTCATGTATCAGTATATGTACAAGCAGGGACCTTCCCAACAATAGCAATTAGTTCCATTTTAAATCGCGCAACAGGTGTTTCATTGAGCATGGGTTTAGCTGGATGTGGTGCCTTGTCACTTATTGGTGTAGACGTACCAACAATGATGTATGCGTTAGGACATGGTGATTTAGCACCAGTATTTAAATTTGGCGTTGCTTTCCCACTTGTATACCATTACGCCGCAGGGATTAGGCATTTATATTGGGACCATATGGTTCAAGGTTTCACAAACGAGGAGATGCAATCTAGTTCTATGATGTTATTATTAAGCACAACTATTTTAAGTGGTGGCATTGCAGTTGCATTGTAAAACAATACACACACATTGTTTCTAACAATTACATACTGTCTTACCGATATATATATTTATAGATAGATCAAAAAAGTGGTGTGTTAAAATGTGTGTTTATAAAGTGTATCGCGTGCATAAATCATACTTAATAGTATACTAAATTATTTTAATTATATTTCTATGTTTTCTTCTTTCTAATAGAGCGGAAAAACACAACATAATTATAATAGCACCACACAACAACAACAAAAAAGATTTTTTTCCTCCATTTTTTTTTTTTTTTATTATTTTGCTTTTGGTTGCTTTGTGTGCTCTTCAACAAGATTTTTTCCATAAATAAAAAGGTGATTGGACTGATGTGGGTGTATGAAAATGAAGGATATATATACGAGGAGTATATAAGACGAAACAGATTATACAACAAACTATATATTACTCACTTCTATATATATATATATATATATTCTTCAAACAGCATGTCACGTGTAAACTTTGTAAAAAGAAATTTTACTGATGGGGATGATGATGCCGTATTATTGGAATATTTACATAATGGCCATTTAGCTGTAATTAAATTGAATAGGGCGAAAAATAGAAATTCTATGACACCAGATGTATTACTTGGGATCAACCGTTGTATACAAGAAGTGAAAGCAAATAAAGATGTACGATGCGTTATTATTACTGGAAAAGGCTCTTCGTTTTCTGCTGGGGCTGATTTTAAATCCAAAGGTATTACTTTAGCTACTCCTGCAGAAACTTCTTATGGAATGTATTCTCATTTTTTAGCTGTTCTTGACATTGAAGTTCCAGTACGTAAAATTCTATATTCCCGTGAACCTACAGTAGATATTCTCTCTAACACATCACTCATTTATATACGCTATGCTCTGCAGGTTATTGGTGCTTTAAATGGCCATGCTATTGGGGGGGGGTTAGGTTTAGCTCTTGTATGTGACATACGTGTAGGAAATACAAAATCAAAATATGGCGCAAATTTCGTACGGTTAGGATTGCATCCTGGAATGGCAACTACTTATATATTTCCACATTTAATGGGTTTACCAAAAGCGTTGGAAATGTTACTCACTGGTAGAATAGTTGAGGGTGAAGCAGCAGAAAAACTTGGGTTATTGAATCATGCATGTGAAGGTGAAGACAAAGTACTTGAAAAAGCAATGGAAATAGCTGGAGAAATTGTTAAAAATGCACCAATTGCAACACGTTGGACAAAACGATCAATTTATCAATTGATGCGTTATGATCCAAAAGAAGCAGCATGGTTTGAAGCGTTAAATCAATCCCATACTGGTGCTACAAAAGACAATAAGGAAGGTATTCGTGCATTACTACAAAAACGTGATCCAGTCTTTACTGGTGAATAATATACTAAAAAAAGAGGAGAGGAATTGTATTTAAAAACACATCACATTTTTTTTGTACAAAAAATACAAAATTTTATTTTTTATAAACACAAAGAAGATACTTAAGTCGCGTATACTCGTATTTTTGTGAGAAATTGGCATAATAGAATACAAACCCAGTCTGCATACACCCTTGTTATAAAATATTTTTACGCAGAATTAGCAACATTACATTTTGACACGCCATATAAAAAGAAAGATTTTTTATGATACGTTCGTATGATACACGGTAAATTAACATGTTAAATATGAAGTAATATACGCGAAGTATCTTTTATGATATACACCACCCACACACCTTTGCTCGT
>JACLAD010006407.1_pt1 | contig 10422 bp, 7 predicted proteins | sample 8027901 | NCBI WGS metagenome assembly JACLAD01 (sample SAMN15725071, study PRJNA655200) | protist metagenome | isolation source: fluorescence activated cell sorting (FACS) single amplified genomes of... | place: Spain: Blaines Bay Microbial Observatory, Mediterranean Sea | collected 2016-07-05
TTAAAGGACCCTCCGGGACTTGCTCGACAGAAAACAAAGCCTGTTGAGGCAGGTTATCATTCATTCCCCTCCCGGGGGGCCGACTGCGTCGGGGCTATTCGGCCTGCCGGCGGCTTTTTGTTTGTCTCTATCCATCAGCCGCCGGCAGGCCAAAGAGCCCCGACGCAGTCGGCCCCCCGGGAGGGGAGTGAATTCATGTATGTATATACACCAGGCCTTCAGTCCTGTGTCGGCACTATCGGGGCTTTTTTCTTTTTTCCCTGCCGGTGATTTTTATCGGGGAAGCGACCCGTTTTTTTATTAACAGCCGCCCCCGGCCCGGCTGATTTTTTCGGGGGGCCCGCGCAACCAGGTTCTCCCTGCCCGGTTATTAGGGAAACTCAAGCATTTAGTATAAGAAGGGAAAAGGGGGGGAGGGCAGAGCAGAGTAAATTGATGAAATAATGAAGAAGAGGGGCATTGACAAAGAAAATGACAAATTTGAGATTGATGTACCTGTATTTTATCCTACCATCGAGGAAATGCGAAATTTTGAAGAATTTATAAAGAAACTGGAGAAAGATGAACGCACGCATTGTGGATTGGCAAAGGTCGTTCCGCCATATAATCGGTGGAATTGGGCAATGGACCCTGTGTCGATGTATAAAAGTGTGAATAAGAAAGTCATAAAACCGATTAAACAATTTGTAAACGGGAGGAAAGGATCATACAAACTTTCGATCGTGGAATCGAAAGCACGTACGGTAGAATCGTTCCAAGAACTTTGTAAAGAAATGGCGACGTCGAGACCGTCATTAAGACCAAGTGTACCTTGCAAAAGTAGAATAATCTTCGATGGGAGCTTAGAGGGAGCCAAGCTGCGGGGTATAATGAATGGTACAGAAACCACACTTCACTTGGAACGTAATCTAGACTTGTATAGGACAGAATGGAACCTGAAAAAGCGGCAGGCCCAGGAACCGAAACATGTGCTAGGTGGGCCGTTGAGTCACGTTGAAAAACGCTACTTTGTGAAAGTTCTCGAGGGGAACCAAATAGATGGGTTTGAAATGATGTTTGTGAGGCCCCTTTTTCAGGCCGAGAACGAAGACTTTGTTCACGTTATCGGTGCAGGTGCAGGAGGTTTTCAAATTTGTGGCACTTTTGATAAGCCGTCGAAGCGCATCCTATTTTGGCAGGAGGATAATGAAACCAATTTGACAGTTGACGACATAGTGAAGAGAACGCTAGATAAGGATCTTCGAGTCCTAGAGAATCATTTTTGGTCAAGCATGACGACGGAATCGAAACCGCCTTTGTACGGCGGTGACCAAGCAGGCTCAGTGTTTCAAGACGCAGATGCTGACGGGTGGAACTTGAACCAACTTGACACGATACTACGCATCGGGTGCGGAAAAGACTCGAAAGGAATCACCAGCTCGATGCTCTATTTTGGCATGTGGCGCGCCATGTTTGCGATGCATACCGAAGATCTAGAGCTCAACAGCATCAACTTTGTTCACTATGGGGCTCCCAAAATATGGTATGCCATACCAGCACACCTGAAATCACAATTCGAGGGCTTTGGAAGGGGCGAATTCGCCTCGGAAGCAAACATATGTGGCGAGTTTATGAGGCACAAGAATATCATGATTGCACCCAAAACATTGCGAAAGGCCAATATCAAATACGCCAGGGCGTACCAACTAGCGGGAGAATTCATGGTCACTTTTCCAAACGCCTACCATGCAGGATTCAACGCTGGATTCAATGTTGCCGAAGCCGTCAACTTTGCAACGCCTAGTTGGTTACAGCTTGGACGCAAAGCCAGGGTTTGCAAATGTGTACCCTGGGCCTTTCATCTCGATGTCGACGCTTTTGCAGACGCCGTACGACAAAGTGCGCCACAACGTCTACCAAGCCTTCCTCAACCCGGTGACCGCATCCGACTTGGTGCTTCTAAAGACATTTATCGCGTTCACCAACGCAATAAAAAGGACTTACAGGTTTTTAGAATAGGCGACGTCAAGCGCCGCTTTTTACCATTCAACCCCTTAACTGACGAGTGGCACTGGACAACTGACGCGTTTACTTGCCCTCCTCCTCTTCCTCCTGCTCCTCGTCCTCGTCCTCGAAAACTCAAACTAAACATTGTGCATCACCATCGCATACGCTTGTTGGCGCGCCAACTTCGCTGGTACAAGTTTGCAGCTACCAGAAAACAGCGCCTGCAAAGTGCACGTCGAAACTCGCGTGCTACCCCAATAGTCTTGAAAAAGAAAAACCCCTCTGCAAAAAGAGGTAGACCTCGCAAACCTCGAATTCATGCAGCTGAATCATTTTGCATCTTGGATTGTTTTGGACAGAATTTCCGTCTTCTTCAAGATCACAGACCCTTTGTATACAGTATGTAAATTAAATGTAAAGTAACAGCCGCCGCCGGCAGGCCAAATAGCCCCGACGCAGTCGGCCCCCCGGGAGGGGTTGCCACGTTGCTGCGTTTTCGAAACAAAAAACAATGATGAGAAGATGTGTGTCTATGTTACCTGATCGTATGCGTGGAGTAAGTATCCGTATTGTTGGTTCTGATGGTGGACCGGAAGCATTGGAAGTTTGTGAGTTGCCAGTTCCAGACTGTGGTGAAAATGATGTGCTGATCAAGGTTGCTGCTTCGGGTATTAATCGTCCCGACGTGTTGCAAAGAAAAGGCGTGTATCCTCCACCTCCAGGACATAGCCCGATTCCAGGTCTGGAAGTGTCGGGAGAGATTGCATGTGTTGGAGCGAACGTGTCGTTGGAAAAGTTCAACGTGGGCGACGGCGTGATGGCGTTGACAAACGGGGGAGGGTATGCTGAATTTGTTGCGGTTCCTCACGAGCAAGTTTTGCATATTCCAAGAGGGCTGTCATTCCAAGAGGCGTGTTGTATTCCAGAAACATTCTTTACAGTTTATCATGTGATGTTTGAACAATGCAATATATTTGGAGAAAAGTTGTTTACTGATCGGTTACAAAGTCCAAGTGTGCTGGTTCATGGCGGGTCGAGCGGCATTGGAACGTGTGCTATTCAAATGGCTCGAGCATGTGGTGCCAAGAGCATCTTTGCGACGTGCGGGTCCGAAATGAAGTGCAAACTAGTTGAAACGCTCGGGGCGACTGCGATAAATTATCGCACGTCCAACTTTCGAGACGTGTTGACGGCAAGCTCGATCGATTTTGCTTTGGACATGGTTGCGGGGTCGTACATCAATGATAATTTGTCCATACTCAGTGAACAAGGGCGTTTGGCCGTAATTGGCTCGTTGGGATCACCCATTGCGGAAAATGTCGATATGAGATTACTCATGCGTAAGAGATGTACCATAGGCGGGTCTACGATCCGAGCCCAACCAACGGGAGTCAAGGCTCGCATCGCGCGTGGTTTATCGGAGCATATTTTGCCGCATGTGGAATCGGGTGAAATCAAGGTGATTTTAGACCCTTCCCAAGGCTCGTTTCATTTGGACTCCATCGCGGATGCTCACCGTTTAATGGAGTCTTCCAACCATGTGGGCAAATTGTTTGCTGTGGTAGACTCGTCTCTTTTAACCAAAAAGTCTCTAATTAACAAAAAGTCTCTTATTTAAAATCAAACTTCTTCAGGCATCTGCTCCGGCTCAGTCTCCATGATGGATAACTTGCTAGTTTCCTTCAACAAATGTTGCATTTCCTCCAAGGTTTCCTCCGTTTTGTCGCCAGCGTTTTGGACACGAATTTCCCCAATCCAATCGGCAATGTGTTTGTCGTTTCCTTTCACCTCATCACCTGATTTCTTAAAGTATTTGTGACCAATATGGCTTTTCGAAGACTTGGCGTGGTCCAAAAACGTAAGAGGGCCTTCCTGGAAAAACCCAGTCACTTGAGCATTTGGCAAAAGGTATCCATACGTTGCTAGAGGCGTTGGACTTGGTTTCGGTTGAATTGGGATATCAAGCATGGAGAGCGCAAACTCCATCATTGGGTCAACACCCCAAACTGCTTTGTGGGTATCAATGGTTGCACCACCACCTACGCGGGCATTCACCTCGATTAGCACTGGGCCTTCGGAAGTCATCCAGCATTCAACGTGGAACCCTCCGCGAGTAAAACCCATCACTTTAAGACACTGGATTGCATACTTCTTCATCTCTTGCTCTTGTTCCGCACTCATCAGTGTTGGCGCACAGGAACCGATTTCTTGAAAGTACGGTGGACTCGTTGCAATGTTGTCGATTATATTTGTGTACACTGCTTCGCCATCCCATAGCAACACTTCCACGTCGTGCTCATTCATGCGAAGTTCTTCGTTGAAACCAAACGTCGTAGGAACAACAAGCGTCTCCGCCACAATTGGAGCTTGGGTACCAATACTATTACGATCTAGGCACCAGTTCGATTTGATGTCGGAAAAGATGCGCGCAACCGTTTCAGTCAGCTCACTCTTGTCCATCACACGGTACACCCCATACGACCCTTGCCCCACCGTTGGTTTTACCACCATCGGAAAACCAATGTGCTCCTCAGCCTTGATACAATCTTCCATATTATAGATTTGCATTGCTTTGATAGAGTTCATTCCGTTTTCTTCAAGAACTTTACGAGCACGGTATTTGTCGCGAGCAATGTCGTAAGCAGACACTGGATTACCAGGCAAATTTAGCAACTCCTGTACTTGAGCAACAAGTGGTTGCGTAGCTTCATGTGGAGACCAAACTGCATCAAGTTGAAATCCGTGTTTTTCCACTTCCTCCACAATACTTTGTGCACCATCAACACCTCCAACATCAGCGTAAAACTCATGGTCAAAGCACTCGTTCGACTTCATGTCTTTATGGTATTGCGTTTCTTCATCCTTACCTTGTTGAAACACTGCATAAACAACCACACCTTTTGATCTCAACGTTTTCAAGTAACCTTGAAGAATTGGTTGAAAACTTGGATAGCTAAAGTCTCCTGTAACAAAGAGCAACTGTTTACCCTCCATTGTTTGCTTCGTTTTTTTTTTATTTTGTTTTTATTTTGATCTTTTCAGTTTTCTTTTTTTTTTTGTTTTTTTTTTGTTTTTTTTTGTGCCCTGATTTTTCAATTACAGTTTCTTCTATCAGATTCCTCTCTGCTTCTATCCAATTGCCAAGGGCCACTCTTTGTCACGCTTTCAGTGACCTCCCTGAGGCTCCGAACCTTGAAAGACCCGGAATCCCTGGACGTTCATCCTTGTCCAGAAAATTCCCCATAGCACAGTCAAAGGACCGATTTCGCGCTGAGCACTGCACGCGATTGATCAATAGATCCACGCGCGCTACGCCGGTCCACCACTTTTTTCCTTTCTCTCCTACGTAGTACCCCCTCACGGGCGGGGGGCCACTCCCGGGGTGGTATTTGCCGTGGGGCTACTGTTGTGGGGCTACTGCCGTGTGGCTACTGCCGTGGGGCCTCTTTGCCTGTCGGCAGCTGATGAATGTCCAGAAACTCTGATCAATACAAACAGCTGCCGGCCTGCAGGCATAGAAACCCCACGACGGACGATGTGACTTTAAACAATCAAAAGAAATGATCGAGTTTGATCAAGATGACACCGAGATAAATAATGAACAAGATGAAATGTTGAAGGAATTATTCGAAATGAAGAATAGACAGGAGGAAATGATGGAGATTCTTCAAGTTAGGTGCGGAAACGAGGAACGTGAGAAAATTGGAACCAACTTGATCCATATCTTGTTTCGATATAAAGTCGACTGGATTGCTTGCGGGGTGCTTGCGATTATACTAAAGTTGGCCATACCTCATCATGCAAGAGAACGACAATATAGAAACGATGACCCTTCTATAATGTACGACTATCACGCAGACACCGTGAGCGACACGGTTCTAGCCGTGATCGCCGCTGTTATCCCTTTGGTCGTGGGGACGCTTTGTTCGCTGCTGTTTGGAAGGCTGATTGCTGCCCAACGGTGGAATACTTGGCTGGATATTCATCATTTTATTTTAGGTTTAGTGGAATCTCACGTCGTAGCTGGCTTTTTCACAGTAGCTCTCAAATTCGGGATCGGCCGTGTACGCCCGTCGGGGCTTGCTCGCTTAGCCATGAATAACGCTTCGTGGAATATGAGCTATCCATCCGGACATACCAGTTCAGCGTTTACAGGGATGGTATACTTGTCTCTGTTTCTCGTGGGTAAGACTGGCATTTTTCGCAAACACGGGCTGTACTTCAAGTTGGATCGTGACCCGTTTGCTGGATCCTTTGCGCAAGCGTTGATTGTAATTTTTGTACCATCTTGTGTTGCCACATATGTAGGTGCGTCTCGCTTATTTGATTATGCCCACGACTTTTCCGATGTCAACGCCGGGGCCTTTATTGGCGTTTTTGCCGCCCTTGTTGGCTACTTTTGTAACTACCCCAGTGTCACACATTCATCTTGTGGTTTTCCAAGGCCCGCTTTAATTTGAATTTAATGCTATTTACTGTTAAATCCCTAATCAAATCCTAGATGTAGGATCCGCAGCAGCAGTAAGAGCTTTGCTGTGTGTCAGAAATCTCACCTTGGTCATATCCTGAGAAACCTCCCACAAATTGTCTTGTGTTTGCACGTTTGTCGAGTGCCGCATGGATGAACCTTTGGCAGGTAGACCCCAGCCAACGAATCTTGGCCCAACCAACTCACCACCTTTTAGGCTAGGCTCCGTTGCAGCCATCACTGTGGGCAAGCATCCCATGTAGCACGACTGCGCAGCACACACGTTGAGCGTCCGAAACAAAAAGGAATGCTGCTGAAGGTTTGAATTTGCATACCCCGGATGGCACGCGATTGACTTGACATTGCTTATACCTGCCTCTTTTAGCTTGCGATCTAACGCCTTCGCGAATGTTAAATTCATCAATTTCGATTGACAGTAAGCCCGCCACCGATTGTAGCTTTTTTCGTACTTGATATCTTGAAACGGCAAACCTGTCTGGGCTACCCAATGTGCAGCTGAACTTACAGTCACAACCCTCGCGTCACGTGATTCCATTAGTTTCTCCAGCAACAGTCCTGTCAATGCAAAGTGACCAAAGTGATTCACACCAGTCTGAGTTTCAAGCCCTTCTTTAGTCCCAACCCTTGTTGCCAAAGCCATAACGCCCGCATTGTTGCATAGAATGTCAAGGCAATCATATTTACTCAGAAACTCTTGCACAAAACTATGTATACTCTCCAAACTTGATAGATCCAACAATAACACTTCGATTTTCGCTTTTTCCACTTCATTTTGGATTTCAGCAACAGCAGCGTTTCCACGTTCCCGACTTCGACAACCCATTATAACTGTTGCTCCTTTCTTACAAAACAGTTTCGTTGCTTCTAATCCAATACCCGAATTCGCACCTGTCACAATGATGGTCTTGCCACCAAGATCTCCGACTCGTTTCTCGTTCCAAACCATTTTTCTCCTTTCTCTTTTGATTTTCGTTTTTGATTTTGATTTTGATTTTGATTTTTTTTTTTTTTCTTCACACTTTCGCCTGCGTACTGGTTCGCGATGAGATACGCAAAATGTCATTTTCTCTTTCACTGTTCTCTTTTTCGATCTTTCAAGAGTTTACCTAACTAATCCCTGCAAAAAAAAGAAACTATGAGAAGGTGTGTACCCCTTCCCAGTGGGTCGACTGCACGCGTCTGGCCTTTTTTGCCTGCTGGTAAAGTTCTTCCTTTTATTGTATGCTGCGACAGCTACCGGCAGGCAAAAAAACAAGAGTCGGCCCCCAAAAAAAGGGAAGGGGACAGCACTTGATGTCCACACAGGTCTTTTTATGAGAAGGTGTGTACCCCTTTCAGGGGGTCGACTGCGTCTGGCCTTTTTTGCCTGCTGGTAACTTCCTTTTATTGCATACATGCTGTGACAGCTGCCGGCAGGCGCACGCAAAAAAAGGGAAGGGGACAGTGACACACACGGTTTTTAACCGTTGAAAGGAATTTTTTTTTTTTTCCAAGTTCCAACTTGAAGGTGGCAACTTGTTTACAATAAGATGGACGAAAGATATGATGGACAAGATGAGATGATGGCATATTTTGAAAGCCTTGTTATGAAAGTGAATCTAAGTAAAACCATGCGACGCTTACTTTTTAAGGAATTCCAACAAGCTGGACTTTCGAAACGCATCTCGATGGTGTCCGAACTAGAGGAGACTATTCCAGAAGAACCAGAAGAGACTCCAGATGAGCAAGAAGAAGAAGAAGAAAAAGGACAAGATGAAAGTAATCAACACATTGAATTAAACCCGCTGGAAGAACAAGTGAGTAGCTCGGATATCGATAAAGCTTGGGAAGATTTATTGGAACGGTCGCTAGATGCGCCAAAACGGGATCTGCTTCGGCAAAGCTACTATAAAAAGGACAAACAAGATCGGTTTCACATGTACCTGGAATTTGCTAGCTACCTTCGCCCAATTTCCAAGGCTGGAATGGAATTTCGAAAAAAAATGGGCAAATCGAAGGAAAACGATTTGATGTCCAACATGATTCAAGAAAAATCAGCACGTAGTTCCAGTAACTTTTCTATAAGTGCGTGCTTTTTTGTGGCATTGCTATCTCTTCGTATGTTTGGTTCGTCCTTTTTCTAAGCGGGAGGGCCAAAGCCAAATCGACGCTCCAAATCTGCCATCGAGCACGACGCCCTTGAGTTGACAAAAGCATTCAGACTGTGTTGGTTTCGAAAAGTCGACTCATCGCGAAGAGCTGTAATTTTCTCATCGTGATCAGCGTTGAAACTTTCACCACTGAAGCATGTACGGCCTCCTAAACAAAAAGGCAGGTACTCCTCGCTCATGAAGAGTGAGCGATATATTTCGGGGCTTGGAAAAACGGTGTCGTGATCTTGCTCAACAGGTTCTTGTACCTCCAAATCGAAGGAATTCGTCCGCTTGCGTCTTTTGCGAAACGAAAAGCTACCAATAATGCTTCGTCGTGTCCCTTTATTTTGCAGATCAAACGAGCGCGACCGTGGCCGCGTTGGCTCCACAGGCTCTGAAGACGGGTTGAGTACTTGTGTACCAAGACGTTTTTGGAGATTCAAGGCCTTGTCGAGTAATCCCTGCAGGGCGTTTTCATAATACAACTTGCGTAACGCAGCTTCCATGACTTGAATTCCATACGGGTCAAGATGACCACTAGACGTCGCATCTGGGTGAAGCGAGCTCATGATTTTTATAAACACCAAGCCACGAAATGCTGTAATCACGGCAATTCGCTTTTCCAAAACAACCTCTGTATTTTCGCCCTTGTATTCTTTCCAAGGGTAACGTGCGCCTGTAGCTCTCACACAGCTACTATAAACTTGCATTATTTTACTGTACACGCTTTGCTGCCCAAAGTTTACGCTTGCAAGCAACAAAAAAGCATCCCGAAGATCATCGTGACCAAGAGAAGAGTGCACGATGTTACCATTCATCACAAATGCTATCCCGACACAAAGACACAAGTCAGATTCATCAAAAGTATCGTTTCCATTTGATACACACTCTTCCACGCAGTCCAAAACATCTTCGATCGTCTCTCTAGAACGCATTTCCTTTTCACTCATTATACCAGCACCTCCAAGATTTGGATTCCAAAAAAGACCCTGAGAACCCACCACTCGACTCAAATATACATGAAACGTCAAAACGTCGTCCTTATCACTAGCAGTCATACTTTCAATGGTTTTTTTCAAAACAGAGCTATTTTCAATCCAATCATCGATATGAGGACCATTCAAAATCCACAACAAATCAACAACTTGTTGTGCAGTTTCTTCCACCACCCCATCAAGTTCATCACGTTTACACAACAAAACAAGTGAATAATCTCGACACAAATTCAATTCGTGTAATTTCCACAAAACCTTTTCCAATTCCAATGTCACTTGACCATTATCAACACAACCAACAATTAAATCCTGTACAACATCATCATCTTGCAGAGTTTCAGATTCACAGACACATTTACCATTTTTCACAACAACCCATTCCATCTCATCTGACTCCGAGATCAGCAACGTAACGGTTATGCAACAGCCTGCGGCCCCCCCGACGCAGTCGGCCCGAAGGGACGCAGTCGCACCCTCCCGGGAGTGTAAGGGAACTGTGACGGTATGAACGGGGGTCGGCCGGCCGGTTACGTCAGGGCTGACCAGTTTGCCCTGCCGTGCCCGCGGGGCGGCGCGGGCTGAACATTGGGGCGATGTCGCGATGTCCACTTCGAACAGTATCAAGGGTGCTTGGATGGGGTTGTACGTACATAAAAGGTTTGACAAAGAACACGTGCCTGCAAGGAAGGACAAGTTTCGCTCTGCCGAGAGAGGAGAGATCCTTTACTTTTTTCAGAGCCTCTACTAGAGCCTACCTAGGGTTGCAGAGCCTTCATTCACGTCATGAATTCATTATCTCGAAAGCACGAGCCTTGTTGGT
>JACLAD010014878.1_pt1 | contig 10419 bp, 10 predicted proteins | sample 8027901 | NCBI WGS metagenome assembly JACLAD01 (sample SAMN15725071, study PRJNA655200) | protist metagenome | isolation source: fluorescence activated cell sorting (FACS) single amplified genomes of... | place: Spain: Blaines Bay Microbial Observatory, Mediterranean Sea | collected 2016-07-05
GAATCCGAGCCAACAGGTGCTTGTGACAAGCACAGCAGGCTCGTTCGCAGCAATCACGCAATGTAAGCCATGCATATTTTTGACATTTGCGAACGCTCCAGGAGAAAACTGAAACCAAAGAGTGGAGCCTCGTACTCGAGTCCTTCGCGCGTCACTTGCGAGGAAACGATCTCGACAGAGGTTGGAAATAGAAGGAGAGTCGGGCTTAATTCTACGTAGAGGTACCTGTGCAGCTTTGATCATGGGCCTCTGTTCTTCCAACCTGAGCGAGAAGGATCGATGCGATTTGCTACGGAAGATTCCTTTCTTCCACTCTATGAAACAGGAGCACCTCCTGAGCCTCTCCAAGCAGTTTATGGTACACTCCGTGGGCAAAGGGCAAGTAATCATGAACGAGGGTGCAAGAGTGGATCAGCTCTACGTTCTCGCAGAAGGGAAGGTCACCTTTGAGGCGAAGTCTTCAGGGTGAGTTCGTTGCTGTGCACGGAGACTTTCCACTCCCGCTCGGACCCTTCTTTTCTCACATGTGCCCAAAACAGGGGAGGGTCAATCCATCTCGGCACGAAGACTGCACCGGACATGTTTGGAGAGATAGCATTGGGCAAGGTGCACGTTGGTGGTGAGGCCAGGTCCGTTCGTCACACTACAGTGACAGCCACCGAACCTTGTACTTTTCTTATCATGGAGAAGGCAGCGTTTGAGGAGGCGAAAAAAACTGAATCTTTTGAAGAGTGGAACAAGTACTTGGATATTCTCGGCAACATGGACATCCGTTCTTACATCAAGGGCGTTCCATTGTAAGGATTAGCATACTTGTGGATCCCGTTCCGTAGCGATGCTCACAACTCACATTATTATAGCCTGAAGGCATTGAATGACGAGCAAATTCTACTTCTAGAAGACATTTTAGAGTATGAGCTTGTGGAAAAAGATGAGGTAGTGGTTAAGGAAGGGGCAACGGAGGACACGTTTTACATTATCTCCCGCGGTTCTTGCGAGGTCTCGCAGATGCTCGAGGGTCGCAACAGAAAGCTGATCGACCTCCATGCTGGGAACTACTTTGGCGAGCTGGCTTTGCTCGAAGATCTTCCGCGACAGGCCCGTATTACTGCCATAGACGAAAGCGTGCTTCTTATTCTCAAAAAGAACCATTTTGAGAACCTCTGCAAGGTGTGCCCCGAGCTGAAGACAGATCTAGAACGCAGCATTCAGCTGCGAACAGCTCAGAACTTTAGAGAGTACAATGTGCCGTTTTTCACTGGCCTGACAGACGAACAACTGAATGTGATCCTCGAACTCTGTAGGACCTACGAGTACGAACCGGGACAAGAAATTATCAAGCAGGGTCAACCGGCAAAGAGCTTTTTCGTCCTCGAGATTGGCGAGGTAGAGGTGACACGCGTTGACAACGAGACCGGTGAGAAGCAAGCACTGGGGACACTTCATAAGGGCACGTACTTTGGGGAAATCGCATTGATCACAGACAAAACCCGCGTTGCGACCGTCACGGCGAAGACAAAGTGTATATGTCTCTCCTTTCACAAGGACACTTTTAGCAACCTCTTCGCACACAGCTCTCAGGCACGCGCTGACTTTGAACTCAAAGTTTTGGGAAACAAGGTGGAGCTCATCCATATTCTCCGGCATCCTGATGGACTGGAGCTTTTCACTAAGCACATGGACAAAGAATTTTGCCCGGAGAGCATCGAGTTTTGGCGCGATGTCATCCAGCTCGATCATATTGGAGCGGACGACCCAGCCCTTAAGATGTACTGTCAAAAGATTTACGATACATACATCTCAGAGGAGGCTCCAAAGCAGGTTAGTTTCAAAGAGGAGAGAGAAAGGGAAGATTATTTGTCCATGTTGAGACCAGGGGAAGAATAGGTGCATCGCATCGCATTGCACCGGGACGCGGAAAGCTACGTGGCAAAGCTAACTGCTGCTTCATTGCCATTTAACGCAGGTCAACATCAAGAGTAATGTGAAGCAGAAAATTGACGACGCCTTTGCAGCCAATACGTTTGCGAGGACGATGTTCGACGAAGCAAAGGATGAGATATACTTCCTTATGTCGAAGGATAACTTTGCTCGGTTCAAGAAGAGCAAGTACTTCAAGCAGCTGCAGTCCGACGTGCAGGTGTACGACAGCCAACTTGTCGACACTGATGAGGTTGAGGTCGTAACGAGGCGACTCTCCGAGAAGGATAAAAACAAGGACCGCGCTATCCTCTCGGCGGCAAAGAGCATGAAGAAGAAGAAGAAAGGAGAGTCCGGTGACTTGTCTTCGATCTTCAGTGGAGAGGACGCAAGGAAGATTGCGGAGGAAGCCGAAGAAGAGGACAACCGAATTTTGAGCGGCGAGCTTGAGGAGTTAGCGCACCAAGCAGAAGGCTCCGGGAAAGGGTACCGAAGAACAGAGGAGTCTCTAGACGAGGCTGAAGCCAAGCGGGCAGAGGAGGCAGGAAGAGAGGAGGCTGCCGCGAAGGAGTAATATTAAGAAATCTACTGTGCAGCTTCATCGTTGGAGTCGATGAGATGCCCCCCATCAGTGTCGCCACAAGATAACTCGCGCAGTTTGCCAGGCCATGGAGATAGCCAGTGAAAACGAGGTAAGGAGGAGGAGGAGGAGGAGGAGGAGAAGGAGGACTCCCCCGCTTCTGCTGCGGCAAAAGCTTGCGCTTCCTTGTATAATTGCCTTGTCGCTGCTACAGTAGCATCCACGCCACCCCGTTCCGTAATGCCGAATACCTGTTCCCACGCATTTGGTAGAGCAACACCCTGCTCCACCGCAGAGAACTCGACCGCACCGGCCGCGATCTCATTCGCAGGAACGCGGACGCAAAGGTCGGTGCGTTGGAGGTCGTTAAGGCATGCCCAAGCTCGCTGCGCCAAGCGAAGCGAAACTGCCGACACCCTTGCGTTTCCAGCATCCACTTTCATCCTCCCTTGCTTCTGACCACCGTCGAGGGCATCGTCCGAGCTCAATGCATGGACCATGTGCAACACGTACTTGTGTGGGTGCGAGTCCAACAGCGCGTAGAGCAGAAATCCAGTCTCTTTGAGGAGCCAACGCTCCTTCACCGTGATGGCCTCCGCCCAGCGCGTATACCGCGGACCGTGAACTGGAAGCGCTTCAACGCTTACTAGTTCTCCAGCCCTACGGCGACGAGTCTGGCAGATATGGTGGAAGACATTCAGTAGATCCGTAAATGCGCGTTGATCCTCCCCGACCTTTGCAGAAAGGTAGACGCAAGCCATGGCAACCTTAAACGGGCAGTGGCGGCACATTGAAGCCCTCCAGTAGAACCTCTGCAGCAAGCACTGCGCGGTGGAGGCGATAGCCTGCGAAAGCTCGAGCATCGCGCATGCCTCCGCAATCACCTGGCAGGCCCACGCTCTTATCATTCGCTCTTGCGAACGCCCAAGCTCGTCGTTCGCGAAGCCTTTTTGAGTAGTTGAAGGTGAAGCTGGTGTCTGGCTCCCAAGCCGAAATAGCACGACCCCGCTCATCGGCAGTCAGACTTCAGTAATAATATTTTAGTGACCGTACGATGGCTGCATCATCAACCCAGAAAACGGAGAAGATGATGGACTATCGTGGCTTTGTCTTTGCCTTCCACGCAACCCACGGTTTACTGATTCTCCGGGCTTACAAGCCGAAAAAGGGTTCCCATTGGCAGCTGCCAGGAGGGCATGTCGACGCACCTGAAATCGAGAAGCTTGGCCTTGACAAGGCCTTTCTCGCTGGAGCAAAACGAGAACTATTTGAGGAGACTGGACTTCAGCTCCCAGCTGAGCGTTTTGTTCCTGTCTACGTGACTAAGGCGGAGGGAGATGGTCTCGAGTGCTTTGAGCTGAAGGCAAGAAGGTACTTTCTCATCGAGCTATATGACGAGGACAGCCTCGAGTTCGGTAAGTCCCAAACGACGGCGCCAGTGCCCACTGGAGCTTCTTTCCCACACCGCATCTGCATCCACGGATGCTCTTCAGCTGGATTTGACTTTCACAATATTTTACGCACAGGCGATGAAGTTGACGGGCTCTCGAGATCATGTCGTGCAGATGACGGGATTCCTTTCCTCCTGCGTCTATCGAATGAGCACACCGGGTTCACTTTCGAACGAGACCTGGAGCGGGCAGCCGAGCTTATAAGCCTGCACAGCGGGGGAAAGAACACAAAGGCACTGAAGCGCGTGTCAGCCGAGGGTTTAATCAAGCTGCGCATGTAGAAGATAGACGTGAGACGTGAATATATTTTCCCTACGTCGCTACCTGCATTCTCTCTATCGTGCTCGTCATCAGCCCTCAGCTGCACCGTCGAGACCTAACTCCTTTATCACCTGGACAGGAGGAGTTGTGGGGGGTCCCTTGAAGCCCGTTCCGGCTAGTGTTATGTACATTTGTTCCGGGCGAGGTTTGTACCGATCACCAACCCTGCTCGTTTTTCACGCGTGGTATTGAGTTAGTTGGTGGGCTCGAAACACACAAAACTTCGTCTCTCCTATCTCTTTTCACTGCTTCTCACTCACCCCGAGGGCGTGAACCAAAGCTTTGCCTCAGGAGGTACGCGACACGTCGTCTCGCGGACCAGAGCCTTTGTCACGTAAAAGTCGATGTCGCCCTCCTTTCCGCTACTGCCTGGTGGCACTCCGAGTTTAGCAATGTACCACGCGTCCTTGCCCTTGTCGGTGTGGTTCTGTAGATTGAAAGAGTAGCGCCAGAGATGCACTATTCGCTCGATGCCGCTTCCATGAGGGGGGCGCCAGATTTTGAGCGTCCCGCTGCTTTTAGGATCCTTGCGCAGCATCTGGCGTCGCGCTCTTTCTTTTGCCTCAGTCGACATGACCTGCGAGCTCGAATCCGCGGCACGGGCTTCAAGGGCTTCGGCTTTCTGGTCCTCTTCAAGTTGAAGCTCATGCTCTCCGGGCACCTGGAGTTCATTGTGGGGAGGATGTGGTTACACGGATCCTATGTGGCGCTAAATTCTGCAATCTGTCACACAACGACGTACCCGATCTTTGCCAACGTTCCACTTTGTCTGCTGCTCGAATGTAGGGTTGCCTTTGATCTCCCCCACATACTTGTACTTGCCGGGAACAAATTCGAGCGGAGCCTCGCTCTCGTCCCATCCAACGGTAATCGTAGCATCTGTCAGGCGCGGGCGCGGAAGCGCTGTCACTGCGTCGCCAGCGCTGTCTCTGCCGACGATAAAAAGAGAGTCATCATCTTCTCCAATTCAACGGCAGCGACAGGTTTTCCTTAGTGGGGGGATACATCGACATCTCTACTTCATCAACAAAGATCACTCACCTTCGCCACCGGTTGCAAGAATTCGAACATCAAGTGCTGGAGAACCACATAGAGCGCGACAGCGCATCTCATCGAGGATGACAACGAGCTGCCGCGTTTCGTGTGTATCAATACGCATTCGCCTAGGTGCAATGCGCCCTTCGGCTTGAGGAGTGACTTCGGAGCTAGCACGATTAAGAAAACCAACGATCCACTCCCAGTGAAGGCGGTTCTCTCGGAGCCACGCTGTGACAGGGCCCTGCGGTGCCGCGTATGTGTGCGTTAGATAGAGGCAAAGGAAGGAAGGAAGGAAGGAAGGAAGGAAGGAAGACGTTGAGAGACAGAAAGAGATGAGAGAGAGAGAGAGAGAGAGAGAGAGAGAGAGAGAAAGAGAGAGAGTCGAGAGAGATCTAATCCAACTTGGAAAAGCAAGGGGACGATACAGCGAAAAGCGGTCCTCTTCAATCACCACTTACAGGAAGAGCTGCACCGCCAGTCTGCGCCTCCAACTCGGCTTCTGCGGCCTCATCGAAATAAATCTTAGCAAGGAGGTATGAGCGCACGCGAACAAGGTGCCTTCGACGTTGCACCTGCGAGTTCTCTGCGCACTCTCTGACTGTGTTCGAGAGCAACGATGAAACGCGCTGAGCACGGAAACCGTCGTCCGTTGCAAGGATTGATATGAGCAGTTCCATGATCCCCCTCTGCTTGTCTCCAACCATGCTCCAAAGCCAGTCACGAAGCTCGCACGCTGTTGCCACGCTTGGTGCCTGGCCCTCTACGTCGCGGGAGGCGGTAGCACTTGACCGAGGCGTCTTCCACGAACCACTCTCGTCAAGTGTAGGCGGCGCGACGCCTCTACCTTCAGACTTCTTGGACGAGCCATAATCTGACGACTGCGAGTAGCTCCACGCGTCGCTGTAAGAAACCGAGCCGTGGCCGCGACTGAGACGGTAAGAGCTCCAAAGGCGCTTGCAGACACGGCGAATGAGGTCTAGAGAGCGCTCGAGTTGGCCCTCGCAGAGTCCCTGCAGCATGTTTCCTCCAATGCCGAGGCTGTAGCATCACGAAAAAATAGGGAAGTTCCGTGTGTCAGTCAGAGTACATTCAGCTCTCCTCCCGAGAAAAAGACGAAAAGTGTCGAGCCGTTGGCGAGGTCCTTGCACTACCGGATACTTTTACACCGAACGTTACCTCCCTTCCGCCTGTTCTGACACTCACCTGCCTCCGCGGCCGCCGCCACTCGACATGTTCTTGCTCTTGCCAGTCTTACCATTTGCTATGGCACTCTTTGCCTTGGCCACAAGCTGTGAACCATGCGAAGACTGTACGAGCTCTTCCAGTAACTTGTCTTGTAACGTTTCGCACCATAGCATACGAAGGCTGAGTTCGGGCAGGGGCTTGTCCTTGACTGCGGTCCCCTTGCTACCGTTGGCCTGTTTTGCCGCAAGTGTCTTGATCACACGCGCACATGGCGCGGCCTGCACTGCATCGTGCAACATAGAGCTGCTACTCGCGCTGCTCCCTCCACCGTCGATCTTTGAGCGCGCAGTTTTGTTGCGCGCTAACGGATTGACAGTTGCACCGTGTGGAAGGGGTCCGATCTGTGCGTCCTCAGCCGGGTTTACCTCGCCGATCCCATCACCACCGCCTTCCTGGTTGGCACCGCCCGTGTCTTTGCTGCCATTGCTGGCGCTCTCGGCGAGGCCCACGGCATCCATCTCCTTGTCAACTTCTTCATTAATACCCTTGCCGTGCGCTCTACGCGCGCGCGCTTGCGATTCCCGATGCAAATCACAGAGCGGTGGGAGTGGATAGTAGGCCGGCGACGCGCGGCCAAGGTAAAGGTGGGAGAGGAAGGCAACTGCGTCTTTTGCACGGAGCATGGCGCGCACGGGCCCCCCGCACTCTGCTAGAGCCTGCCAAAGCTCGCAATACGACTCATATCGCCCAGCGCCGATACGGGACGCGTGTGGGACGAGTGCGATCAACGCGTCAGCGCATGCCTCGAGCGCCGCCATCCACGGTGAAGAAGATCCTGCCGGCGCTTTCACACCATCGCCGCTATAGTAAGCTTTGGCAGACGAGGAGTTGTACTTCTCAGTTCCCGGGACAAGAACTGCAAGTGATTGTACAGCCGAGGACAGCACAGAGGCGAAACATGTACGGACAGCAAGAGCATCGCAGTCCAGAAGCGCATCTACAGCCCAGTTCCCGATGCTTCTGGATTTGGTATTCTGTTTGCTTCCAGTGTTCTTGGGTGAGCTGTTGGCCCCGGCCGCGCCTTTGGGCTTCTCTCCTGCCGCTGGGTCGCCATTTTTGCTCTCCTCCACGGCGCCATTGGATCCCATCTCTTCATTCCCCACGCCTACAGAGTCTGCTGACGCGTCCGCATCGTGTCTATCGGAAGCAGCGAGTTTGGCAACGCCCGCACAAACGTAGTACAGCATCCACTCTGCTGCTTGAGGACACAGAGAGAAGATCCGCTCGATGATGGAGCTCCAGCCCGCCGCCCCAGGACGACCACGAGTGCGAAGCACAACCTGCACAAGCACTGTGACGGCCAGGCGGCAGAGGCGAACGAGGAGCTCTGTGCGGCGCCCGCTAGCATTCCAGGCCGCGGTCGACTCTACACAATCACGTACGGTCTCGAGAAGAAAGCCTGTGACCTTCGGATCATATAACATCGCCACGCGAACGAGACGGTCGTTGACAGCGAAAATTTCCTCGTCAAGATCCCGCTCCATGAGGCGTGCCAGTTTTTGACGGTGGCTTTTGAGTGCCTCCCCAACAGTGACCTTCGCCCTCCTTCTCTCATCCAATTTCGCTCGCGCAGCAAGCGCCGTCTTGGCGGCTGCGGCATCATCGCCGGCGCTAGCACCGGCGCCTGTCTCAGTCCCGACGCTGTCAAGCGCTACTGAAATGTCCGCGAGATCTAAGGCCGCTTGCCTTTCCTGCGCAAGTGCTGTCTGCGCTCGGCGCAGCCTCGGCGGCGTCAGCCCCATTCCTGCCTCCGTAGCGATTTTGGAGGATCCGACCTCTGCTGCTTCTGCTGCCTCCACTGCAGCTAAAGCCGCAGCTTCCGGGTCATCCTCAAGCTTCTCTGCCAGTTCGTGCGCCGAGATCGCATCGGCAAGCTCGCGTTCCTCAACACTGTGCGCGCGGCGCATCTCAATAGGAGCTTCGCCCTTTCGTGGCTTACCGCTCCTGCCTTCGTTTGCACTCTTGCCCTCGTACACCACAGCTGAGGCCATCGCTGATCGACCTTGCGCCTCCATCTGCCTGGCGGTCGCACGCGCCCTTTCCAGCTCCTCGCGCTCCTTGTCCTCAAGGCCGTCCCATCCGTCACTCTCCTCGAGGCGCTCGTAAAACACCATCAGTGCGGAGTTCCAGCGCATGTCCCCCTTTTCCTCGCCCTTCTCCGCTCCGCCGAAGCACTCGTGGTCAAGGCCTGCGGAGGGCGAGAGCGGGTCGAAAGGGGAGCATTTATTGTCGTCGAACTTGATCCACGTGCCTGCTATCGTCTCGTCAGGCATTGCGGCGTAGTCTGGCCTCTCGCCAGTCTTTTCTGTATTTTTACCAAAATTGTTTGCGTCGTTTGCGGGAGGTTCACGGCGAGACAAAACTGTTAGTTCACGGGCGGAACGAAGACAGACGGATGGGAGAAACCAAACGAGGACCAGTCACGTAGACGCACCGTCTGTCGGAAAGAGCACGTTAAGCGCAGGACTCGTCCGTACGAATGAGTAGTAGTGCCCCGAGAATGGACTTCCTCTATGCACTAGAGCACCCTTGAGCTGGTACAAAATGCGCCCACCGGCAGCTCCGCCGTTGCTAGCGGTGCCGTGCGCCTTCTTCTTGTCGCCACCAACGCCGCCAGCGCCCGTCCCTGCCCCTTCTCCTACCTCATCATCCTCGTCGTCAATCTCTCCGATCAGTCTTGCGACGATGCGGTCTTGCGTGTAAGGCGACATGTCGAGGATATATGGAAAAGTTACACGGTGATTCAGCTTGACAAACTGCCCATCTTTGTGCCAGTCCTGGTAGATACGGAGCAGCTGCACACAAAGCGTGTCAGGCAGGCGCTTGATAGAGTCGCACATCAGCGTGTTCGTCTTCATCTTGCAGTCGTCGCAGTTAACCTTGTTGTCACCAAACATGCGCTCCATTTTGCCGAAGCGAGCTTCCAATCCCGCCTCCAGAGAGTTGATCTCCTTGTTGTTGCCGTCTTGCACAGTTATGTTGAGAATCGGGTTCCCAGGGTCGGCACGTCGCTTTGTTTTCAGCTCGCACCTAGTGCAAAACTTGTACGGCTGCGTCTCATGGATAAACTCGCGTCGCACGGCGTGATAGACATCTAACTGTCCACTCTTCTTTACGTGCTCCTGAACGTGGTCAATAATCTTGCCCAGAAACTCGGGCGCATCGTTCTGCATCTCTGGCTTGAACGCAAGGTTAAGGACGGAGCTAGACTGAACCAGCGGGTACGCGTCGTAACACCCTTGCTCACCATCGCGCAAGTAGCGAAACGTTCTGTGCAACTGCCGGGTCGCTTCACCCGGTCGCTCGTGCGCCGGCAGAGCCGCGGCCTTAGCGGCCGCCTTCGCTCGTTTCTTCGCGAGGCGGCGACGGCGACGACGGGCCTTGCGTTCTTCCTGCTCTTGCGGTGTCAGCGAAGCGATCTCAGCGGCGACTGCAGACTTCTTCTCTTTCGGCTTTGACTTCTTCTTCTCCTTGGGCGGAGGCGCTTGGATGGCACCGTTAAGCAGCAGATCCATTGCGCCCATCATAGTTGGACTCTGCTTCAGTGCAAGGATACACATAGCGCGGGAGAAACCCATGTCCGTCAGCTGCGTCACTTCCATGTTGTTCACACCGGGAGGGAGCTCCTCTTCTTCTTCCTCCTCCTCCTCCTCATCGTCGTCGTCGTCGTCGTCATCATCCCCATTCAGCGCGCCCCCGACACCATCAGCACCTCCGTGCGTAGTCCCAAGCACGACTGCCTCCTCGAGAACGGTTGGTGCCCAGGGCGCTCGTGGCGGCACCGGCGGTGTCATCTCCAGGACAAGCCGTTGGTAGTTAGGCATATTGAACAGCTGCTGGAGAGACGCATTCATGTAGCATGTG
>JACLAD010009632.1_pt1 | contig 10414 bp, 13 predicted proteins | sample 8027901 | NCBI WGS metagenome assembly JACLAD01 (sample SAMN15725071, study PRJNA655200) | protist metagenome | isolation source: fluorescence activated cell sorting (FACS) single amplified genomes of... | place: Spain: Blaines Bay Microbial Observatory, Mediterranean Sea | collected 2016-07-05
TTATTTTTTTTAGCTAGATTTGTTTCTTTTATGTATATTGTTTAATCGTTAAATTTCTATTTCGAATTAATTAGTCAATTTGCTATTTATCATATTGTACTATGATTTGTTTTTGTTGTTATAATTATTACATGTATCATTATTATTAGATTTATGTATTTTCTTTTTTATCTGATGTTTATTTTAAGATTTAGCAAATAAATGATTTAATTATATTTTAAAACATATATTTTAGAAAAATGTTAGGATCGTTTCCCAGGGTGACCGTTTGGATAAGAACAGACTTCGAAGATGACATGTCGAAATCGCAGACAGGCACGGGCACGTTGCCTCCGGAGCTTGGAAAATGGAACGAAATGCAGTACACGTTGTGGGGATCGCAGCAGCTGGAGGGAACTTACTCCCAGTGACCTAAAGGCCATACATATCAGGATTTTGATGCATTTTTTGCTGGTTTTTGAAGGTTTTTGGTTGATTTTTGATGGAAATTGTTTGCGCTTCGCGCCCCCGCCGAGGCCTTATGGAGGCCAAGAGGTGAAGATGCACAGAGGTTTAGAACCACTGGAAACAGGCTCGCTTACTCCAAAATGGTTTCAGTAGATGATAATTACAGGATCCTCAAATGGTCCAAAAAATTATCTGAAAACGATTCCAACATTGGCCCAAAATTGTCCCAAAAGGGTCCCAAAAGGGTCCCAAAAGGTACAAAAAGCGACCCTGGAGCACCAAAATTGGAAGCAGATGAGCACCAGGGGAGCCTCAGAGGAGCAAGATGGAGCCAAGAGGAGCCAAGAGGGGCCCAGGGTGAGGCCAACATGGCCCAAGATGGGTCCAAGATGGCCCAAGATAACCCCAAGAGGAGCCCAAGATAACCCCGAGAACACCCTGGAGGAGCCCACGGGGCACCCCAGAGAGCCCAATGGGCCCCCAAAAGCGTCCAAAATGGACCAAGTTGGGACCCAAAGGGTGCCCAAAAAATCAAGATGAAAGAAAAAGTAGGGAAATGAAAAACAGAGAAAACCCACTGGTTTTTGTTGGTTTTTTAAGGTTCTGGGACTCCCAGTTGGGATTATTTTGGGGTCAAGATGGCTCAGTTGAGGTGCAAGTTGCCTCATGTTGGGGCGTGTTGGCTCGCTTTGGCTCATTTTGGACCTTCTTGGAGGCTCTTGGGGTGCACTTGGGGGATGTTGGGGCCATCTCGGGAGGTCTTGGATCCAACATGGGATGCCAACTTAGGGGGCGACACGTTCTAGCATCTCAAAAGTGCTGCGAGCCGGGGCCAGCTGATCACTTAGATCATGATCTATCAGATTATTATATTTCTTATTAAATTAAATCATATATAAGTATATAATAATGTCTACACGCCCTGAGGCCAGAGGCCTCGGCGGATTTAATGCCATACATCATGTATGCCATATTATATATAAGTATATAATAATGTCTACACGCCCTGAGGCCAGAGACCTCGGCGGATTTAATGCCAAATTGATCACAAATTGATCCCAAATTGACCCTAAATTGATCCCAAATTGGCCCCGGAAATCGATGGAAAATCGTGGGAAAATCGGAGGAAAATCGATGGAAAATCGATGGAAAATCGATGGAAAATCGACGGAAAATCGGGGGAAAATCGATGGAAAATCGATGGAACATCGACGGAAAGTCGATGGACAATCGATGGAAAATCGATGGACAATTGATAGAAAATCGGTGGAAAATCGATGAAAAATCGAAAGAAAATCGATGGAAAATTGATGGAAAATCGATTGCAAATCAATGGAAAATTGATGGGAAATCGATAGACAGGTATAGTTTCATCAAGGGCCACATGAATGAGCTGCTTGGGTCACCCGCAATTTCCATGTTCATGACACACGCACACGGTCATATGGCCACATAGAGTTGTATATACAGCTGTATATACAGCTGTAAATACAGATGTATGTACAGCTGTATATACAGCTGTATAGACAGCTGTATATACAGCTGTATATACAGCAGCTGTATATACAGCAGCTGTATATACAGCAGCTGTATATACAGCAGCTGTATATACAGTTGTATATACAGCTGTATATACGCTGTATATACAGCTGTATATACAGCTGTATATCAATTGTATATACAGCTGTATATACATTATTATATACAATTGTATATACAGCTGTATATAAAGCTGTATATACAACTTTATATACAACTGTAAATACAGTTGTATATAACATTGTAAAGCTGTATATGCAGTTGTATATACAGCTGTATATACAGCTGTATATGCATGGATATTTCCATGGGCATATCCATGGATAGACCCATGGAAATATCAATTGACATTATTCATAATTATTTGAAATTCATGATAATTCCCAATGAGGTCTATAAAATGTATGACCACGTATTGCCTTCCAGTTTTGGTATGCTTTTCACATTATTTCCCAAGCGAACCCCCAAAACGTATGACCACGTATGGCCTTTTGGTCGGCAACAGTACACATGCCTCTGGTATGTGTTTTGGTTTTTGTTGCCGATGTTTTCTTTTGGGTTACGCATTTTGGATTTTTGGCACGTTTCGGCTCTCGGTGGGCGATTTCGTGGGCGGGTTCGAATTCGGGACGTGATTTCCTAACCGGGGGTGGTCTTAGAATTCAAACATTTATGATGTTCGACAATTTCCTAATCTCCCAGAGTTACAGGTCCGATGCATATTATTTTAGGCAAAAAACAACAAAACACGAGAGCTATGTCAAGGTACATGTGGTGGGGATCCCGGCCACTGGAGGGAACACTTCCCCATGAGTATAATTTCCCAGAAATCGGATCCCTTTTCATTTTTGAAGCAACTTCAATAGAGGGAACAATGACGCCGGAGATTTGCAATAATACCAGTACTGAACAAATATTGGTTTGGCAGCTAACACATCATACATACCTTGCTGGTACTCTTCCTACACAGATTGTCAAATTAAACCCTGTGATGTTCTTTAGGCTATCGAATAATGCTTTGGCGGGTACTTTGCCACGCGAGAATTTCATTTCAAAGGGAGTGAGCATTTCTGTCAATCGTTTTACTGGTACAATTTCATCCGAGAGCTTTAGCAAGCAGGGCGAAAACTCCGTGATTTTTCATACCAATTCATTGTCAGGGCAGTTGCCGGCAGAGTTTGGAAACTTGACAGGTCTAGAGCGTGCATTGTTAGAGCGCAACCACTTCGAAGGCATGCCTGATATGAAGTCCACAATGTTTCAAACATTCCGTCTCCAAGACAACAGAATAAGTAGGATGGGCGCATTACCGATTTGTCCAGGTTGCGAAACTTGCACTCAGTTGACGATTAACATGTACCACAATCGCATGCGCGAAATGCCAGCTGAGTGGCATGTACTAGGTATCACAAGTACACTCGATATGTCCCACAATGCACTGACTTCTTTTCTACTGGGTTCAGTTGGACCTTATGATGAATTCTTTGTGGGATATCCCTCTGACATCCATGGGTGGGATGATGACCCTGAAATTCCCAAACGATCTATTACCGAGTGGTCTTACCATGACGTTGGATATTGTGCATCATGCAGTCCAAGGCTCAAATGGAACAATCTGGAAGAGTTTCATCTTACAAGCAATCCTCTTGGCTTGGACGCCCGTGACGTGCTAATTGCCACTGCTGCCGCGGAGGCTCTGCTTCAACTCAGGTTAAACAATTGTCACCTTCAAGATAATGTACCTTATGAGCCCGTTGAGGGCTTTTATCCCTTCATGCATGGAGCATTAGATGAATAATACAGGAAGCTTCTTTTAGAATTCGGAGGTTTCAATTCTGTGAATTTAGGTCCATTTGCGTCAAAATTTACGTAAATTTACGTCAATTTACGTCAATGTTTACGTCAATTTACAGCAATAATTTATGTCAATTTTCACAAGTTTACATCAAATTACGTAAATTTACGTCAATTTACTACAACAATTTACAGCAATTTACGTCAATTTGCTTCAATTTGCATCAACTTGCATCAATTTGTATGAATTTGTATGTATCAATTAGTGTCAATTTGCGTCACAATTTACTTCAATTTGCGTCAATTTCCGTCAATTTAAATAAATTTATGACAATTTACCTAAATTTAGCTCAATCTATGTCAATACTTGTAATTTTGCATCAATTTACAACAATATTTACATCAATTTACGCCAGTTTATGTCCATTTGCGTCAATGTTTGCGTCAATCCGCTTCAATTTGCAAACCTTAGCTGAGTTGTTGCAGGAGCAGGTGATTACGGTTAGGTACGGAGTTTGGTGGCTTTGTCGAAGGCCCTCAGGCAGTGCCTGCATAGGTTTACCATGGCAGGTCATGACGTGGTTTGTCGGGAGGATGTTCAGCATGCTGCATATGTTCAGCATGCTGGGAATGTTCTGACCACAGGTTCACCATGGCAGGTCATGACGTGGTTTGTCGTGAGGATGTTCAGCATGCTGCATATGTTCAGCATGCTGGGAACGTTCAGCACGCGGAGAATATTCAGCGTGTTGAATATTCCCAGCATGGTGAATACTCCCAGCATGTTCAATATTTCTCAGCATGCCAACTATCCTCGGCAAGTTGAATATTTTCAACTGTGTGAAGAATATTCAGTATGTTCAGAATGTACAGCATGTGAGACGTATTCAGCAAGTGGAGATCGTTCAGGATGCTATGAAGCTTCAACAGAGCAAATAGATTAAGCATGTTGAGCATGGTCAGCATGTCGAGCATATGCAGCATGTTCAGCATGACGAGCATGGGCAGCTAGTTCAGAATATGCAGCAAGTGCAGAATGTGGGGCAAGTTCAGATTTGGGGGCAGAGGCCAGAAAAAGTTGATTCAGCGCCATCCAGGAGATATGATTTGACAAGCTATGGATATGATTCTTGGATCATCCCCGACGATCTGGGATGGTCCCAGGGCCCAAAATGGACGATATTGGGTTGAAAATTCAAAAATAGGACATTGAAAGTCGACCTGGGACTTTCAGGGACAAATATTTGGACCTTGAAAATTGATATGGGCTGGGCCCCAGGCCTTGAAATTGAGAAAATTGGGCCAAAAAATTGAAACATCTTTTAAACAAAATTGATGGAAATTAATAATAACATCACTAACTTATGCTTCCTGTATTAATTTCTAAGGAGGACGCTGGAGACCTGGCTCCGTTGGCGTGCCCGGAGACACTGAAGGATACCCTGGGTTTAAGTCATTGAGCGTTCTCTAGGGCGTTGTGGAGGTTGGTGTTCGAACGCAATCGCGAAAATCACGATCATTGCAAAATCGACACTGTTCATAATATATATATATATATATGTATAGATGTTAGTATGTTTGGAAGGTCACCCAAACAAGCCACACCCTTAAGGCCTCAATTCTTTCAAAAAATAATAAAAAGAAACCTGAAAATAGTTCAATAGTTGAAAGTTCTATATAATTTCAGTTGAATTGTGTTGATAGATTAAAACGTTTTCCAACAATTGTTTTTCAATCCTTTTCAAAATGAGTAGGCATTTCAAAATAATTCTAAAGAATCTGTTTTAATTGCCATCACATTTCTGAAGAAATTGTTTGTCAAATTGAGGATGCTTACCAGGGGCACATTTGGGGTCAGGGGGAGGACAAATTTTTATGTTTCTCCACTCTGAAACATGGAATAACATGTTTGCTTACCAAAGTCAGGTGGAACCCTTGATCATTGATTTTGGCTATGGTTTTTTAATCATATCTTGCATAAGCTTAGTAGCATAGTATACTGCAACTTGACAAACGGGCAACTTTAATATATGGGGTATATCTGCTTCTTGCAGAGGATTGGTGTTACAAGGTGAATTATTTTTCTCCCATGTTTCATATTTTCAAAGAAGTGAAGAACTTTAAGGTGTGCACTGTTTGTGTGGCCTTCCAAACAGATTGATAGTCACTCCCATTTTTGTCACTCCGTAAGATACCCCATATCCAAGAATCCCAACAGGAATTTTTCTGAAATAGTAGCTGGGGGATTCCCCTCCACCGATTTTAGCATGTAAGAACTTTGTATGCATGTTCAGATAAGAGAATGGAGAGAGGTAACAGCGATCGAATAAACAAAAACATTAAATAAAATCCCCCCCGCCCGCCAAAAGAATCTAACATAAGACCCCTACAAAAACATCAATGGTCACTGCTCTTAGGACCCCAGAATATGCAATACTCTCCTTCTCCCAGACATCGCCGACAATCCTCAAGTTCTGCCATGCTCAGGGGCTTTCTCCTTTGTGGGCATGCTTGCAAACCAAACTCAGAGATCTGGGTATTCCTATCTGTCTTGGTCGTCCCCTACCATTGCTTTTTTGATTGCCAATGGATGTAGACGCTCTCCTGGATATTGCAAAAGAGGCTGGAGCACCGGCAGGATCTTCAGCTGTAGCAAATTCCTTTGAATCATTTCTTTTGATGTGTTCTTGCCTTGAGGCATTTTGATTTCTTGGACAAGCTTGACCTGGTGTTGCTTAGACAAAGTCGTGGGAACCTCCAGCCACTGTTATGTCTGGCCGCCACAACCTTGTCCAGAGCTTAGGCATTGATTCTGGCTTGGGCTACTGGTTGCCACAAGGAATTGCTGGACATGGTCCAAAGAGTAGAACTCATTATGCAATGCAGGCAATGTCCACGAAAGCATCTTTGTCCAGAGCTAACAAGAGAAAATCCAAGGAATCGGAGGACCACATTCTGCAGATCAACAACTTCAACAATACCACAGCAGTGCTGCTGATGACTTTATGCTAGCCGGAGATCGGAAAAATCTGTCATTGCAGGTCCTGGTACGTCCAGCAATTGCTGCCTGAGGCCTTTTTTGCGGCTTGGCTTTTCAAACCCAGCAACTACAGATTCAGAGATCGCACGAACGTTTCAAGTGGCACATGGTTATGCGTCAAATGTCAGAAGTTCAGCGTCTTTATTATGTCTCAGTGTGCAAGACTCTCATCTTGAAGATTTGAAGACATGACGCGATCGTAGGCTTTTGGATATGTCTGTGTATCAGTTCACTTAGGATGACAGGCAGTACCGCCTGCAGCCTCATCAGGCCATTGTGCGGGATACTCCGGTGATGACTATGCATGGCCATCTTGCATGCCGAGAATGTGGGCAAGAACAGATCCAGAGACGTGATGTGGTCTGTGCTCCAGCATGTCTACCACCCAGCCTCCTCCTTGGTTTCACACGTCCTTGTTTTGTCAATTGTTGTGTACGGATGTGCATTGTCAAGATCCTCACATACCTCAACATAAGCCGGACAAGCTTGTCAAGGACTTGACAATGGATTAGATATGTCTGGCTTCTCCAGCAGTGATCAGTAGTTTTGATGTTTTAGGACTTCTGAAATTATGACGAGTGCTGCCAATGCTCGGTCTTCAGTGTTGTTATTGCCAGAACAGCAGTCAGCAGAATGGCAAGGACTATGCCCAGGTTCAGATCATGCGAGGCCTTGCAATCGTCTGATGCGTTTCTTGGAGATTGCAGCTCCAGAATGGCTCTTTGTCTTGCCAGGATTTTGCAAACACCGCGCCACAGGGCTTTGCATAGCCCATTGGCAAAATCTCTGGATGTCTTGTGTCCAACCTTTTGCTTTGCAAAGATGCTACACAACAGCGACTTTTTCAATGCCTTCCTCAAAGCCATCCTTGACATCTTGTCTGCAGAGCACGTCTGGGTTAAGGATGAAGATTTCTCACATGTCGATCTACATCGTAAAGCATTTGCTGAAGACCTTTTAGAAATAACCTAATACGCCGGGACCTCCATCGGACGGCCTCTGAGGCAGAGGAGCTTGAGGCCTTGAAAGAAGATGACAAGAAAAAGAGGGAGGTGGATGTTGATTTTATTCGGCATTTTTGGTGACTACACGAAACCTGAAGTGATCTTCAGAACCCACAGAGAGGAAGCTGAGACCAGGATGGAGGCAGTGAGCTTGGCTTTTGATTTAATTGTCAGTATTGTCGTTGTGCTTCTTGCAGTGCCAGCTGTCAACACATGGCTTGCAGTTCATCCAGTGATTTGTCAGCTTTTACTTGGGTGTAACTTCCACAACCTCTATCAATGCGCATGGTCCTTGGCAGTGGGCAACGTCGGTCTTCCTGATCTTATTGGCATGTCCAGTGATGATGGGGCTGCAGAAGTAGGCGTGCCCAATATTGAGCAGAGAACATTCCAGAAGACAAAACCCAAGCGCTCAGATGAGGCATAGGCTTTTCTGAATCAAAAGCTCCACCAGCCTTCTTCTAGCTGTCTGGGTGTCTTTAGCCAACACTGTGATGGTGATGCACTCATCACCTCTCAAAGATGCTACGTCAGAGAGCTGGGAGTAAGGTATCATTTTTGACCTGTGCAGTGATGATGTGATGATCGATCATTGCCCTTGAAGGTGCTGGCAAAATTGACAATGCTCTTTGTATCAGGAGCAGACGGTCACAAGCAAGGATGTGTTCTGGTGTATGGCATCTTCCAGCTGTTTGGTGCAAATTGACACCTTGACATGGGGCTACTGTGTGCCAAATATGGGCCAGCCAGGTGCCAACCAAGGCCAACTTGGGACCACCTTGGGGTCAACCTGGGCCCAACTTGGGCCAAAAAAGTCGGACCCAAGTACCAAGCCACAGTGTTCACTTGGTGCAAATTAAGACTTTCAAATGGGGGCTACTGGGCACCAACGAGGGGCCAAGTAGTGGTCAACCAGGGTGATGTTTTTTTTTTTCCAAAGCATCCTAGATCCACGACCAGCTTGTGAAGCCACCCCTGAGCATTCGATCCTTGACCTGGGTGGGCGGAAGTCCCGGAGGTATTACAATATTATGCTGTATCCAAAAAATGTAAGTGTAATATGTATATATATATATATATAACTACAAAGTCTATATCTATTATGGTATATGCAGCGTGTATATATATATATATATATATACATATAAGCAATGTACAATATGCATACATGGTGTGCTTGGTACATGCTGTATATGGTACACATAGTATGTATGATATATGTATATTTATGCAACACACACAACAATGGTCAAATATGTTTATATGTGATCTACGTACATGGGGTGTATACATAAATGTCTATATGTGTACAAACGATATGTACATACATACATATGCGATGTTCATGTTTAAATTAGTAGGTAGTAGGCAGTAAGTAGTGAGTGATAAGCAGTAAGTAGTGACTAGAAAGTAGTACGTAGGAAGCAGGAAGTCAGAAGTAGGAAGTGGGAAGTAGGAAATAGAAAGTAGGAGTAGGAAGTAGGAGTCAGGCGGTAGAGGTAGGAGGTAGTAGGTAGTTGGTAGTAGGTATTAGGTAGTATGTAGTAGGTAGTAGGTAAGACCTTGTGGGCGATGGGTAGTAGGTAGTAGGTCGTATGTCGTAAGTCGTAGGGTAGGTTATAGGTAGCAGGTAATAGATGGTAGGTAGTAGGCAGTAGCCAATAGGTAGTAGTTAGTAGCTCGTAGTTAGTAGGTATTAGGTCGTAGGCAGTCGGTAGTAGCAGTAGTAAAGTAGTAAGATAGTAAGGTAGTAGTCGTAGTAGTAGTAGTAGTAGTAGGGACTGAAGATGGCCAAGGTGCTCCAAGATGACCCCAAGATCGCCCCAAGCAGCTCCAAGATTGGTCAAGATGGCTCCAAGATGTCCCCATGACGGCCGGAGATGGCCCCAAGATGTCCCCCAGACTCCGAGGCCAACTGGGAAATGCTTAACCATTAGGATGCTTCGGATACTCATGTTGATGTGTGTACACTCATATCATGTGTTCATACTAGCTGGTTACCCATCAGGATGCTTAGGATGCGTCTTTCCTAAAGCATCCTAGAGGGCTATCTTGGGCGTGCTTTGGGGCACACCTATAGGCCTCTTTGGGTACAAAATCACCCCTGAGATTTGGTACCTTGGGGGCAGCAGGTAAATCTCATGGGAGATTTTGTACCTGTTGGGGCCTCCTCAGGCCCACCCATCCTGGGATGCCTTTTTTTTCCAAAGCATCCTAGATCCACGACCAGCTCGGTTCGTATGTGTCTGAAATTTTAGTACATGTTGTTGGTCCCATTATTCATTCACGCATAGAAACTTTTCTCCCTCCGCTGGATATGGTGTTGGAATATGTATAGAGTATACAATATATATGGTGTACTTTGGATATGTTGTATGTGGTGTGCATAGTATATATGATATACATATATATATATATATATATATGGCCAGCTTGTTTTCAAACGTATAGAAAATTGAAGCCAGGTGATCATTTAAGTTTGGCGGTCTTCAAATAGTTATTTTTGTTGACGCAAATGAATATTCATATCTCCAAACCATTATTTTTATAAGAGATCAAACCCATGCTCTCCAAACACTTATTTTTGTAA
>JACLAD010005695.1_pt1 | contig 10413 bp, 13 predicted proteins | sample 8027901 | NCBI WGS metagenome assembly JACLAD01 (sample SAMN15725071, study PRJNA655200) | protist metagenome | isolation source: fluorescence activated cell sorting (FACS) single amplified genomes of... | place: Spain: Blaines Bay Microbial Observatory, Mediterranean Sea | collected 2016-07-05
TGACGACTCCCTCGTCCAAGCGAAGCCTCTAAAGGTGCACCGCGGAAGACTACCCGTCAAGCACCCGGCCGCAACGGGCCGGGCGGGGACGGGGGGTCAGGACGCGACGACGGGACGGCCGAGGCGGCCGTCCCGTGGTCCTGGCGGGCTGGGCTAGGCGAGCTCGACGGTGGCGCCGGCGCCCTCGAGGGCCTCCTTGGCCTTCTCGGCGTCCTCCTTGGTGGCGCCCTCGAGGACGGGCTTGGGGGCCCCGTCCACGAGCTCCTTGGCCTCCTTGAGGCCCAGGTTCGTGAGGCCGCGGACCTCCTTGATGACCTGGATCTTCTTGTCGCCCGCGGACTGCAGGATGACGTCGAAGGAGTCCTTCTCCTCCTCGGCGGCGGCCTCGCCACCACCACCGCCGCCGGCGGCGGCGACGGCGACGGGCGCGGCGGCCTGGACGTCGAAGTGGTCCTTGAACTTGTCGCGGAACTCCTTGAGCTCCAGCAGGGTCATCTCCTCGAAGGCGGAGATGAGGTCGTCGACGGCGATCTTGGCCATGGTGGGTGTCTCCTCGTGGGTGTCGGTGATCGGTGAGGTCGGGGGGATCTGGGAGATCGGTGCGGGCGGCGCGGGTGCGCTACTCCGGCTTCTGCTCCTCGAGCGCGGTCATGAGGCCCGCGGTCTCGGTGAGGAGGTCGTCGGCCATGCGCGGCATGTAGGCGAGCATGGTCTCGAACATCCCGGCGAAGCTGGCGAGCAGCTCCTCCTGGCTCTCGAGGTCGGCGAGCGCGCCGGCCTGGTCGGCGTCGAGGAAGTTGCCCTCGAGGAGGGCGCCCTTGACGACGAGCTCGGGGTGGTCCTTCGCGAAGGCGCGGAGGGCCTTCGCGACGCCCGCGACGTCGTCGCCGGTGAAGGCGAGCGCGGTCGGACCGGTGAGGGTCTCGCGCGGGACGTCGAAGCCGGCCTCGGCCGCGGCGAGGCGGACCAGGGTGTTCTTCGCGACCGAGTAGCTGCCGCCGGACTCGCGGAGCTTCGTGCGCAGCTCGGCCATCTGCTGGACCGACAGGCCGCGGTACTCGGTGAAGACCGTGGCGGTCGTGCCCTCGAGCTCGGTGCGGACGCGCTCGACGACCGCGGTCTTCTCGGGACGTGCTCCCATGGGTGGGCTCCTCGGGTGGTGGACGTGTGGGGGGCCGCGATCGCGGCGCGAGGAGGACACGTCGGCTCCACCAGGAGCGTGGGTCTCACCTGCGCGGGGTTCACATCGGCGCCGGTGGGCGCGCGACGACCTGCGGTCTCGGGCGACGGCGAAGCGTACGCGCGGCCGCGGGGCGCCGCAACGCGGCAGCCGGTCGCCGCGCTCGCATGAGGGGCCAGGGCCGACGCTCGGTCCGCCTGTGACTCCACCGCCACCCTCGGTCCGCTGCCCGGCGCGCCACCGTCCCCGGGCTGGACCGATCGTCGGCGACGGCCGAGGTCGGCGGGCCTTCCTGACCGAAGCGGTCAGGGTGTGGTGGTCGACGACGGACCGAGGGTGGCCCGGGAACGGGCAGCGGACCGGCTGGGCCCCGTGGCGCGAAGACGGGCCCACGGCGCTTCCCCCGTCCGGGCTACCCCTCCCGGGCGCAGGTGAGCGCGACGCCGCCGAGTCGTGCGAGCCGCGCGTCCGCCATCGGCGTCGTCGCGGTGCCGAGCCGGTTCGTGACGAAGGCGAGGGAGAGGCCGGTCTCGGGATCGGCCCAGGCCCCCGAGCCGCCCAGGCCGAAGTGGCCGAACCCCATCCGCGGCTGGTCGGCGCCGGTCACGAAGGCCTGGTGGTAGCCGAGGCGCCAGCGCATCCGGAACCCGAGGACGGCATCGCGCTCGCGGGTCCGGACCCTCCCGGCCTCCTCGAGGACGTCCTCGGGGAGGAACTCCTCGCCGTCGAGGGTCCCGCCCGACGCGAGGGGGGCGTACATCCGGGCGAGCGAGCGCGCGTCGAAGACGCCGTTCGCCGCGGGGACCACGGCCTGCCACAGCGCCGGGGTGTTCATGAACGCCTCGAACCCGTGCGGGAGCAGCGCGTCGACGGCGGGGCGGAGCGGCGGCAGCTTCTTGAGCCAGTGGCCGATGGTCCCGATGTCGAGGCCGAGCGGGCCGAGGGCCTGGAAGAACGGGGCGATGCGCTCGTGCTCGGCGACCGGGGTGGAGATCCACAGGCCTCGCGCCCCGAGCGGCTCGGCGAGCTCGGTCCGGAGCACGTCGGCGAACTCCCGCCCCGTCGCCCGCTCGATGACGGCCGCCATCAGGTAGCCGTAGGTCATCGCGTGGTAGGCGGGGCGGCCGCGCTCGGGCTCCGGGGCGCGGGCGGCGAGCCGGGCCGACATGCGCTGGTGGTCGAGCAGGTCGCCGGGCGTCTCGGCGACGCCGCGGACCCGGTGGAGGCCCGAGCGGTGGGTCATCAGGTCGGCGAGGGTGATGTCGCCCTTGCCGGCCTGCGCGAACTCCGGCCACCACGTCGCGATCGGCTTCCACGGGTCGAGGACGCCCTGGGCGATCAGCCGGTGGGCGAGCGTCGACGTCACCCCCTTCGAGGTGGAGAACGACATCGCCATCGTCTCGCGCTCCCAGGGGGTCCCCGCGTCGGTGTCGGCGTAGCCGGCCCACACATCGACGACCGGCTCGCCGTGGAGGTAGGCCGCGAGCGCACCGCCCCCGTCCTTGCGCCGCTGGAAGAGCTGGCGGAAGGCCTCCACGAGGGGCCGGAACCGGCTGTCGGTGAACGGAGCGGTCGGCGCGGGAGTGGAGAGCGACGTCACTCCCACGAGGCTAGGCCGCTCGTGACCGCGGTCACAAACGCGACGCTCGGAGGGGCGGGTGGCATCCGCGCCGCTACGCGCCCAGATCGCACCCGCACCGGCCGACGCCTCCACCCGCGGGTGGCATCCGCGCAGCTACGCGCGCAGATCGCACCCGGAGGTGCGGCGGTCGTCGGTCCGGCGGATCAGGAGGAGGCGCTGGTGGCGGCGGCGATGACGACCGTCGCGGCGAGGGCGCCCCCGACCGCCTCGACGCTGGCCCGGACCGCGGCGGAGGGGGCGTGGCCGCGCGCGAGGTGCTCCGCCGGGGCGGCCACCTCAGGTCCGTGGAACGCGGCCAGGTCAGGCCCGGAACCGGACATGGCCGTTCGGCCGCCCGGCCAGGACGAGCACGTGCCAGATGTGCGTCAGCCCCTGCGCGAGGTCGCCGTCCGGGCCGAGGCCCGACCATGCCGCCGGGTGTGAGCGGGCGTCGGCGTCGGCCCGTCCGAGCGCGGCGGCGTCGAGCACGTCCCGCCCCTCCCCCGCGCGCGCGCCGACCACCCGCTCGACCACCCGGCGGGCCAGCGGTCCGACGTGGGCGCCGCGCAGCGCCGCCCCGACCTCCTCCACCTCCGCGAGGTCCAGCGCGAACCCCGGCGTCCACGCGACCGTCCAGCCGTGGACCGCCGCCAGCGCGGCGAGCCGACCCCCGGTCGCGGTCCCCCGGTAGGACGGGTCGACGACCAGCCCCACCACATCTCGATCGAGATCGACGCGGCCGTGGACCTGCGCCTCGACGTAGGCGTCCATCACGCGGCCGGGGCCCGACCACCGCCCGGTCGCGACGAGGTGCGCGACCACGCCGGCGACGTCCAGCACGCCGGGACCGATCACCGCGCTGCCCGCCAGGGGCTCGGCGGGCTCGAGCAGCCCCGCGATGATCGCGTCCGGCACGTCGGGTGGGCCGAGGTCGCGTGGGCCGAGGTGGGAGTCGCCGAGGCAGAGGGTCGTCCGCCCGCGCACCGACGGGGCGAGCACCAGGCGGCAGGACCCGAACCGCGGGCACGGCCCGTCGGGCAGGCCGAGCAGGTCGAGCGCCCCGTAGGCCGGCCGTGCGGACGGCGGCGACCCGTCGTAGGCCCCGCCGAACAGGTCCCGCTCCCACCCGTCCCGCACGCCGCCCGGGTGCGCCGCGAGGGCGCCGGCGGAGATGCCCGTCTCCCACTGGGTCCGCCAGCGGCCCTCCGCCTCGAGTCCCTCCACCACCGTCCGACCGTCGGCGGTGATCCGATCGGGATGCAGGTGGAGGACGACCGGCGCCTCGGCCACGGCCCGACGCACCGCTGAGGTGTCGACCGGGGCGGCCAGGCGCCCGACCGCCCGGTCGATCCGTGCCGCTGACCGCGCCGCCTCAGACCGCGCGCACCGGCGCACGTGGTCGACGGCGCGCTCCGAAGCGCTCACGCGGCGCTCACACCGGACCTCCACCGCGAGGGCCGCGGCCCGCCGTCCCCGCTCGGGCGGGGAGCCCGTGCACCTCGCACGGTGCAGCGGTTCCCCACCTGATGGTCACGGCGGCGACCGGCGCTCGAGGGTGACCGCGAGGGTGCGGACCGGGGCGACGAACTTGCCCACGCGGTGGCGGAGCAGCCGCTCGGACCTCGGGTGGTCCGCGGGGAGGGGGAAGTCCTCGTCGTCGCCGTCGCGGACGAGCACGCGGAGGTGGAGGCCGGCCTCGACCGCGAGGCCGCGCAGCCGGCGCAGGGACATGTTCTGGGTCCGCATACCGGCGAGCTTCTCGTACCGGAACCGGCGGTCGTCGTCGAGCCACGGCAGCCGGGACAGCGCCCCGTACAGCCGGTCGGCGACGCCGACGCCGAGCCACGGGGGGCCGGCGATGCCGAGGTGCTGCTCGACCGGCCACAGCCGGTTCGGCGTCACCAGCAGGATGATCCCACCGGGCGCGAGCACCCGGACGAGGTCGGCGAGGTAGGCCGCCGGGTCCCCCACGTGCTCGATGACGTCCATCGACTCGATGACGTCGAACGACGCGTCGGCGAACGGCAGGGGCGGGTCGGCGGCGACGCGGACGACGTCACCGCCGGGGACCTCGGCCACGCGGAGGGCGGCCAGCTCGACGTACTCGGGGTCGACCTCCACCCCCGTCACCGTCGCCGCCCCGGCGTCGTGGTAGGCGAGCAGCGAGCCGCCCATCCCGCAGCCGCTCGACAGGAACCGCGCGCCCTCGACCGGCCGCAGCCCGTCCACGAGCCGCGCCCACCGGCGGAACCGGTCGACGTCGAGGAACGTGTGCAGCATCGCGTCGTGGTTGAACTGCGCGCGGTGCGGCTCGAGGTAGGCGCGGATCGCCTGCTCGAACGCGGGCGGGTTCGGGGTCGTCACGACCCGGCGCCGTCGCCGGACCGCCGCCCTGCGACGCGGCGGACCGCCCGGCCCGCGCGGACGAGCGGGTTCCCGAGCACGCGGTCGCGGAAGGACGCCAGCTCGTCGCGGGAGTCCGTCAGCGCCTCGACGCGCGCGAGGAGGGCGTCGCGCTCGGCCTCCAGCTGCGCGGCCCGCCTGGCCTGCCCGGCCTCGGCGTCCCGGGCGGCGTGCGCGTCGGCGCTCGCCGCGGCGGCCTCGGCCCGGGCGTCGGCAGCCGCGCGGTGGGCCGCCCCGGTCGAGGCGACGAGGGACTCGGTGAGGGTGATCCGCAGGACGTCGAGGTCGGCGTCGGCGAGGGGATCCGCGGCCGCCCGCGCGGTGAGGCCCTCGGCCACCTCCCGCGGGTCGGGCCCCTCGGAGCCGGTGCGCAGCAGCAGCCCGTGGCGGTACGCCGGCTCGGCGAGGTCGGCGGCGTAGAGGTTGCGGTTGATCCACCGCTGGACGACCTCGACGGGCTCGTCGTCGCCGATGGCGAGCAGGTGGAAGAACGCGAGCATCCCGCCGAGCCACCGGTCGATCCGCCCCGACGGGATCACCGCGACCGGGCCTGCCGCGGCGAGCCGCTCCTCGGACGCCGCGAGGTCCGGGTGGCCGTACCCGAGGTGCTCGTCGAGGATCGCGATCGTCGGGAGGTCCGGGGCGAAGCGGTTGCGGACGTACTCGCGCAGCGCCGTGTCGGCGTCCGCGACGCCGGGGGTGTCGAACGGGCAGACGACGAGCGCCCAGGACCCCGCGACGCGGGCGACCTCGTCGAGGAACCCCTCGCGGGACGCCGGGACGACGTGCTCGAGGGTGTCGAGGGAGACGACGGCGTCGAAGGCGTCGTCGCGGAACGGCAGCCGCGCCCCGTCGGCGACGACCAGCGACGGAGCCGCCTCGTGCCACGCCGACGGGACGACGATGTCGGTGGCGGTGACCTGCGCGTCGGGCAGGAACGCCTGGAGCGTCCCCGGGCCCCCGCCGAGGTCGAGCACGCGCGCGCCCGGCCCGACGGTCGCCGACAGGACGTCGGCGGCCAGGCGGTACCGGGCGTAGTGGTCGAACGGCCGCCGCAGCAGGTGGTCCTGCTGGGCGGCCGTCAGGTCTGACCAGGCCACGTCGGCGTCAGCCGACGTGGGCCTCGGGGGTGACCGCGTCCGGGGCGGCCTCCATGGCCTCCTCGAACTCGTCCCGGGTGCGCGCCTCGATGCGGATGGCGGGGCCCTGGGAGGTGGAGAGGGCGATCGAGCGCATGTAGCGGCCCTTCGCCGACGCCGGCTTGAGCCGGTGCAGCTCCTCCATCATCGCGTTGTAGTTCGCCCACAGCTCGGTCGCGCTGAACGACGCCTTGCCGATCGGGACGTGGACGTTGCCCTGGCGGTCGACGCGGAAGTCGACCTTGCCGCCCTTCGCGTCGCCGACGGCCTTCGCGACATCCATGGTCACGGTGCCGGTCTTCGGGTTCGGCATGAGCCCGCGAGGGCCCAGCACCTTCCCGAAGCGGCCGACCTTCCCCATCTGGTCGGGGGTGGCGATGAGGACGTCGAAGTCCAGGTCGCCCGCCTCGATCATCTCGACGAGGGTGTCGGAGCCGACGATGTCGGCGCCGGCCTGCTCGGCCTCGGTGGCCTTGGGCCCCTCGGCGAACACCGCGACGCGGTTCGTCTTGCCCGTCCCGGACGGCATGATGACCGACCCGCGGACCATCTGGTCGGCCTTGCGGGGGTCGACGCCCAGGCGGACGGCGATCTCGACGGTCGCGTCGTAGGACACGGTCGTCGTGTCCTTGACCAGCCGCATCGCGTCGGACGGGCTGTACTCCTTCTCGCGGTCGATCTTGTCGAGCGCAGCGCGGTAGCGCTTGCCGTGCTTCGGCATGTCAGTTCCTCCTGAGTGGTGCAGGCGGACGCCGCGCGGGCGCCCTCCCACGTCGGTGGTGGTGGGCTAGTCGACGACGACGAGGCCCATCGAGCGCGCGGTGCCCTCGATGATCTTCGTGGCGGCGTCGACGTCGTTCGCGTTGAGGTCGGGCATCTTCTTCTCGGCGATCTCGCGCACGGCGGACCGGGAGATCTGGCCGACCTTGTTGCGGTTCGGCTCGCCCGAGCCCTTGTCGAGCGACGCGGCCTTCAGCAGCAGCTTGGCGGCCGGCGGGGTCTTGGTGATGAACGAGAACGAGCGGTCCTCGTAGACGGTGATCTCGACGGGGATCACGTCGCCCTGCTGGGCCTGGGTCCTGTCGTTGTAGGCCTTGCAGAACTCCATGATGTTCACGCCGTGCTGGCCCAGCGCGGGGCCGACCGGCGGGGCGGGGGTTGCCTGCCCGGCGGGGATCTGGAGCTTGATGAGGCCGACGACCTTCTTGGCCATGGTGTGTCTCCTTCGTGGTCCTGGCGGGCTCGCGCCCTCCCACGTCGTAGGGGTTCTGGAGGAGGGTGGTCAGGGCGTCGCCACGTGCGTGGCGCTCACAGCTTGGCGACCTGGTCGAACGTGAGCTCGACGGGGGTCTCGCGGCCGAAGATCGAGACGAGGACCTTCAGCTTCTCCTGGTCGACGTTGATCTCCGAGATCGTCCCGGTGAAGTCGGCGAAGGGGCCGGAGGTGACGCGGACGTTCTCGTCGACGTCGAAGTCGACGGTCGCCTTCTTGACCTTCTCCGCGCCGGTGCCGGTCTCGTCCTCCTCCTCGGGCTGGGCGAGGATCTTCTCGACCTCGGACGGCGAGAGGGGGATCGGCTTGGTGCCCGGGGGGCCCACGAACCCGGTCACGGCCGGGGTGTTGCGGACCACGTACCAGGACTCGTCGTCGAGGTCCATGCGGACCAGGACGTAGCCCGGGAAGACCTTCTTCTTGACCTGCTGCTTCTTGCCGCCCTTGATCTCGACCGCGTCCTCGGTCGGGATGATGATCTCGTAGATCCGGTCGTCCATGTTCATGGACTGGATGCGGCTCGAGAGGTTCTCCTTCACCTTCGCCTCGTACCCGGCGTAGGTGTGGACGACGTAGTAGTCGCCCGGCAGGAAGAGCGGGTTGATGCGGCGGGGCGCGGCGGGCGCCTCCTCCGCGGCCGGCGCCTCCTCCATGGCGGTCGCCTCCTCCGCGGCGGGCTCGTCATCGCCGTCGGCGTCGGCGGCCGCGTCGGCCTCCTCGTCCTGGCCGGGCTCGGCGGAGCCCGCGGCGTCGTCGACGGCGGCGCCCGCGGCGCTGAGCAGGTCGTCGAGGTCGTCGGTCGCGTCGTCCGTCGCCTGGTCGTCGGCGTTCGTCGTCTCGTCCGTCATCCGAAGATCCAGAAGACGATCTGGCCGAAGAGCTGGTCGAGCCCGAAGATGTAGGCCCCGATCAGCAGGGTCGAGACGAGGACGATCAGGGAGTACTGGACGACCTCGTTGCGGGTGGGCCACGCGACGCGGCGCAGCTCGGTCCGGACCTCTCGGAGGAACTGGGCCGGGCCGGTGCGCCGTCCGTCGGACGCGCCGCTGTTCGTGGTGTCGCTCATGTGGGGTGGGACCTGGGGTGGGAGTCGGTGGCCGGTCGGCTCGACCGGCGCGTCGTGCAGCAGGGGCGGAGGGAATCGAACCCCCGGCCTGCGGTTTTGGAGACCGCCGCTCTACCAATTGAGCTACGCCCCTAGGGGTTGCGCCCGGTCGACCCGGAGGTGCGGCGGGAGCAAGCGACAACCACCGCATGCCGCGGTGGGACCGACGAGTGTACGCAGGCACCCGGGCCGCGTCCATCCGACGGCCCGGGTGGCGTCAGGTGCCGAGCAGCCCGCCGGTCGCGGGGACGAGCGCGCCCGTCACGTAGCTCGCGTCGGCGGAGCAGAGGAACGCGTGGACGGCCGCGATCTCCTCGGGACGGGCGAAGCGGCCGAGGGCGGTGGTGGCCGCGGCCATCTGGCGGACCGGCTCGGGCAGCCCCGGCGCGTCGGGGGACGCGAGGGCGACCCCCTCGGGCAGCGCCTGGGTCGCCCGGGTCTCGGCGTAGCCCACGACGACGCCGTTGACGCGGATGCCGTGGGGGCCGAGCTCGCGCGCGAGGCTACGCGTGAGCGCGGCGACGGCGCCGCCCGCGGCCGCGGACGCCGACCCGCCGGCGGTGGCGGTCAGGGTCGTCGCGGGCACCGTCGTCGTGATGCGCCGCGGACGGGGGTCGCCGCCGTCGGCCAGCTCGGACCCCGCGGCGGCCCGCATGGCCTCGGCGACCGCCCGGCACATGACCCGGGTCCCCTCGAGCAGGGTGTCCACGACGGTGCGCCACGACTCGTCGTCGTGGGCGCCGAACGCCCGGTCGAGCGCCAGCCCCGCGTCGTTCACGAGGGCGGTGAGGTCGCCGAGGCCCGCCGCGGCGTCGACCGCGCGGGTCGCCGTGGCCGCGTCGCGGACGTCCCCGGGGACGGGGTGGAGCGCCGTGCCGTCGACGGCCTCGTCGAGCGCGCGACCGTCGACGTCGACGGCCACGACGGCGTACCCGTCGGCTGCCAGGCGCCGCGCCGTCGCGAGGCCGATCCCCCGCGCCGCCCCCGTGACGACCGCGACGGGGGCCCGCCGGCCCCCGTCGTCGTCGGTGATCAGCCCCCGGCCCCGGCCCGCGGGCTCAGGACCATCGTGGCGAAGCGGCCCTGCAGGCCGGACCGGCTGTCGACGGTCGCGACGTCGTCGAGCTCCTCGATGACCTTGTCGAGCAGGCCGAGGCCCATCTCGGGGCGACGGAGCTCGCGCATCCGGAACATGACCTGGAACCGCACGCTGTGGCCGCTCGTGAGGAACTTCCGCGCCTGCTTGACCTTCGTGTCGAAGTCGTGGTCGTCGGTCTTGGGGCGCAGGCGGATGGCCTTCTGCCCCGTCGACTTCTGCTTCTTCTTGGCCTCGCGGGCCGCGCGCTCCTGCTCGTAGACGTACTTGCCGTAGTCCATGACCTTCGCCACGGGCGGCTTCGCGTTGGGCGCCACCTCGACGAGGTCGAGGTCGGCCTCCCTGGCGGCGTCGATGGCGATCTTGAGCGGCACGATGCCGATCTGCTCGCCCGTGGGTCCGATGAGGCGGACCTCCTTGGCGCGGATCTCCTGGTTCGTCGCGAGTCGTTCGGCCACGCTGCTCCTTGCTCGGGGTCGTGTGTCTGGTGGGTCCACGCCGATCGTGACGCGTCCCGTCCCCGCCGTAAAGGCTCTGATGGGTGTGAGGGGGACGTGAAGATGATGCCCGGCGACCCGGGTCGTTGCACCACGGAG
>JACLAD010009633.1_pt1 | contig 10412 bp, 16 predicted proteins | sample 8027901 | NCBI WGS metagenome assembly JACLAD01 (sample SAMN15725071, study PRJNA655200) | protist metagenome | isolation source: fluorescence activated cell sorting (FACS) single amplified genomes of... | place: Spain: Blaines Bay Microbial Observatory, Mediterranean Sea | collected 2016-07-05
GTCGAAAAAACGGCAGGCTTTTATTTCATAAATAAAAATCAAGATAATCAGTTATTTTTCTGAAAAATATGTATGTATTATATATATATATATATATATAGATTATATACATATATATATATATATATGTATATATACTGGGGGGCTTTAGCCCCTCTTGTTGTCTAGTGTATATACATATATATATATATATATATACGATCGCCTTATATTGCCTTGTATCGCCTTGTTTGATTCCGCGAGACGGTCTGCCTTGCACTCAAAGTTTTCCGGAATGCTTCGCGGAAGGTCGCAGCAGGAAGGCGCCATGCGACCTTTGGCAAAGCCCTCCGGAAAACTTTTGGTGCGAGGCAAGCAATCTCGCGGAATCAAATAAGGCGATATAAGCCAAAGTGAGGCGTCTACCGTAAAAATGCCGGTAATATCGATTTGGGAGTTATGGTCTAGCGGTAAAATATGTATATTTACGTAACCATGAACTTTATAATAATTTTTGAAATTTAAATATGCGTTTGAGAATATTTATAAATATATGTATATAGAGATAGACATTTATATCAGCACATTGCCCAATACATATATAGGAAACATTGCCCGTTGCATATATAACAAACATTGCCCGACGCATATATAAAAAATCCCTGCCCGACGCACATATAAAGAACTTTGCCCAACGCATACTTAAAAAACTGCCTGGTCGTGCTTGTTTCTTGCCTGCACCTTCTCTCAGGCATTGAGGTAGTGCTTTATGAATTGTATCAGCAGTGACACTGCCGTTGCTTTGCTTGAAACACTTTTTTGATGATGGAGGGCTAAAGTTGCCTAAGGGAAGGCGCCTTCTTCCGTGGTGCGCCTTTGTGCAGCGCCTTTCCTCTTGCGTCAGCCATATCCACATGCTTATAGTTATAAATATGATTACACACTAATTGTAATATTCAGGGGGTGGGGGGGTAATCAAAAATATATATGGATCATAATAATTGTTATTCTATTCTAAATATTAATTTATTGTTAACTATTATGTTATAGATACTATATATATATATATATATACAATATGCATATATATAATATGGCCGTGTGCCGTTTAGTCTCATGTGGAAAAATGAAGGAGGGGTAAATCTTGGAAGAAAGGAACACCATAGCCTGGGCCATGCTTGTATATCCTGTATGGCCACATAGATGGCCATATATATATGGCAATATCTATGGCCACATATATGGCCATGTGTATAGCCATATATATGGCCATATATATGGCCATACATATGGCCACATATATTGCCATATTCATAGCCATACATATGGCCATATACATGGGCATATATTTCGCCATATATATATAGCCATATACATAGCCATGTATATGGCAATATATATGGCCGTATACATGGCCGTACACATGGACACACATATAGCCATATATATGGCCATATGTGTGGCCAGACATATGGCCATGTATATGGCCATATATATGGCCACATATGTGGCCATATATATGGCCATATATACCGCCATATATATATATATATATATACGGCCATATGTATGGCCACATACATGCCATATATCTGGCCATATATATGGCCATATATTTAGCAATATATATATATATATATAGATATACATGCCAATATATATGGCCATATATGTGGCCATATATAAGGCCATATATATGCCCATATAATGTCCATATATATGCCCATGTATGTGGCCATGTATATGGCCACATATATGGCCATATATACAGCTATATATATATATATATATACAGATACATATATATATATATACAAACACACACATATATATATATATATATGGCCATACACATATATATATATATATGTCCTTATATATCGCCATATATTTTGCCATCTATATGACCATATACATGGCTGAATGTATTGCCATGTATATGGCGATGTCTATATGGCAAATATATGGCCATATATATGGCCATATATATGGCCATATATATATATGGCCACATATATGGCCATGGCCATCTATACGGCCATATATATGGCCATCATGTCGCCATATATATGGCCATATATGTGGCCATATACATGGCCATATATATATGGCAATATATTTGGCCATATAGATTGCCAGATATATGGCCAGATATATGGCCATGTATATGGCCATAGATGTGGCCATATAAATGGCCACTTATTTAGCCATGTATGTGGCCACATATATGGCCATATATATGGCCATGCATATCGCCATATATGTGGCCATATATGGCAATATATATGGCCATATATATGGCCATCTATATGGCCATCTATATGGCCATATATACGGCCATATTTATTGCCATATATGTGGCCATATGTGGCCATAGACATGGCCATAGACATGGCCATACATATGGCAATATATATGGCCACATATATTGCCATATATACAGATGGCAATATATATATGGCCATATACATGGCTACAGAAAGGGTCTACAAAGGGGAAAGGATTAGGGATGGACGGGTTTCCGGACAGGCAGGCGCGCCCCCACCCTTCCCCTTTGTACACCCTTGATTGATCCACATATGGCCTACATACACATGGCTCTGCTCAGCTTACAGATATGGCCCATATATGGCCTATGCATGGCATATATAGGCATTGCGATCAACAGGCGTCGCGATAGATAGGGGTCGCGATAGGCAGGGGTCACAATAGAATATACACATAAGTATTTATTATTGAATATAATTATATAGTACTTCGTTATTGTAGAACTAGACATATTATAAGCGCCATAATGCAAAATACTGGAGGCCTACGTGTCCCCAGAAATAGTGTGATATGGGCCATAGATCCAAAAATGTTTAGATGTTCCTTTAATTTTTTGGGGTACGTATTTTTGATGTTCAGCTCCCGTTTGGTCCAAATCAACAAATTTCAAGCCCAGATTCAAAACCGTGGGTGGTCCCCAATCCAGGAATATCCCATTATTGGGTATTTCAAGACCTACCCGGACTGCCCAATGAAATTGTTGGGGCAGAAAGTCTGAGTTTCTGACCCCCACGTGGAAAACGCGTTTTCAACAACTTGGCCGCATTCAGTTCGCCAATTTACGGGAGTGGCACTAGCGAATTTGTCTCGAAAAAATGATTCTGAATGATATAACTGATTACCCCCATCACGCAGGAATCACCAGGCGTTATGTCCAGATTGAATTTTGCCCAATATACAACCACTGCATAGCCCCTTGTAACCCTTATAACCCCTCAGCAACCTTTGTAAACAAACCTTACATGTGAGCTTTACATAAGCCATATGTCGCCTTTGTATAACCCCACTATGTAACTCCAATATGATATGATCCGAGTAATATACCTGCTTTATCTTCATGGCAACATTTGAATGTCATGTGAATCGTTTTAGAAGCGCCTTACAGTCAACAACTAATTTAGACTACTCTGATTCCTCTTCTAGGGGTACAGTTGTCCTTACCCTTACCTTTACTTTTCTTACTCGATCCTGACACTTACCTTTTTATAAAATGCATGGATATTATGTGTACATACATATACTATTATGTATATACATATATCTTATATCATATATACACGTCACTTTTCATATTGCAACTGTCACATGACATTTTTCATACAGTTTTCTTGCATTGCTGCTTGCTCGACCGCTGGTGGGTTCGAGATGGTTGCTAATGCCACTGGATAGAATGCCAATGGATCCAGGCATTGGCTTGGCAGTTGCTGCTGTTCCACGTAGGAGCGGCTGATCTGCCACAATCGGATGCCCCATCAGCCAAGGGCTGATCTGCTTGTATGCGTCTCAGCGCAAGCATTAGCGGATGTAAGAATCACAAGCTTCCCTTAGGCAAAGCCAGAAACACTGTTTGCACCTACGAGCGCCAGTGTATACTGGACCATATACTGGGCCAGTACTGGTCCAATATACTGGACCAGTATTGGCAGTGTTGCAATGGACTGGCAGTCCAGCAGTTGTGCAGTCCAGTTCTGGACCAAGGACGCCTCCAGGCAGCCATGTTGTCAGGGTATAGCTTGATATAATATTCTAGAAAATATGTAAGAAATATATAATGACAATAATGAACATGAAGTTATAACAATAATACTTAATAGTAACACCAAGAATAATAAAATATGAAAATTATCATTCTAATATATGTTATATTCCAATATGATATATCATCGCAATATTATTATCCTTATTATTAATATTAATCACCACCCCTTGCAAAGGGAGGAGAGGGTATGCCACACACACAGAATAGAACGAAGGTGGGGGATACCACCACTTTGAATGGAACTTTGGGGGGGGGAGAGGCACCCCACTTTGAAAGGAACCGAGGGGGAGAGGGTACCCCTGTTGGAGGGGTTGAAGGGTTCTAGAAGGGCTCTGAAATGGTTCTAGAAGGGTTCTGGAAGGGTTCTGGAAGGGTTCTAGAAGGTTCTATAGGCTGCCACCAGGCTATTTCATCAGTCCCTCTCTATATGTATATTATTGTAAATATATTAAGGCACTAATATATTATATCAATATGTTATTATATTATTATACTCATAGACATTTAAATGAAACTATTACAGTACTAGTACATTAATATATAATATATTAACACATTAACATAGTAAATATTTTTTAAATAGATTTAGTGATATAGTAGAGCAATCATATTATTACTGATATATTCTATTTAGTAATCAATTACATTGCTCATGTATACATACATACTAATATTATTTATATATATATATATATATATATGTGTGTATATATATATATATATATATATATTTATTATTATATATATAATATATATATATATATATATATATTTATACACATCTAAATTATCGAGACCATTTCCGCTAGTGTTGTGAGGATGGGGCGCCCCCAAAACCAGCCCACAGCCACCCGAAACCGACTGCATCGAAGCCAGCCAGCCAGCCGCGTAGCCAGCAGCGTAGCCAGCTGGAAACCACCTCGAAACCACCTTCAAACCACCTTATCGAAGCCAGCCAGCCAGCCGCATGGCCAGCCATATAGCCAGCCACAAAGCCAGCCGCGTAGCCAGCCGCGTAGCCAGCTCGAAACCACCTCGAAACCACTTCAAAATCACCTTGAAACCACCTCGATCGCAGCCAGCCAGCCAGCTGCATAGCCTACCGCCTAGAAGTCTCGAAACCTCCTCGAAACCTCCTCGAAACCACAATCGAAGCCTGCCAGCCGCATAGCCAGCCACGTAGCCAGCCAGCTCGAAACCACCTCGAAACCACGTCGAAATAGCCAGCCGCATAGCCAGCTCGAAACCTCCTCGAAACCTCCTAGAAACCATCTTCAAACCACCTTGATCGAAGCCAACCAGCCGCATAGCCAGCCATGTAGCCTCGAAAGCATCTCAAAACCACCTCGATCGAAGCCAGTCAACCAGCCGCATAGCCAGCTCGAAACCATCTGGAAACCCTCTCGAAACCACCAAAACGCAACCAGCCACCAGCGTCGCCAGCTCACATTCACCTGAGACCATTCGAAACCACCTTGATTGAAGTCAGTCTGCCAGCCGCGTAGTCACACCTCGAAACCACTTCGAAACCATTTCGAAACCACCTCCAAACCACTTTGAAACCACCTTGATCGAAGACAGCCAGCCATGGAGCCAGCTCTAAACCACTTCCAAACCACCCTCTCTCTCTCTCTCTCTATACATGTATATATAATACATCTACATATATGTATATATATATATCATTATGTATATATATATATATAACGTTATATGTATATATAGTTATATATATATATATATATTGTTTGTTTATTTTTTTTAGAGCTATTTATAAATGTCTCTACATTTGAATTGGCAACTCCACTTCACTACTAAGGATTGCCTCAGCGTCGCCTTAGGGTTGCTCTCTCCAAACCACCTCGAAAGCAATTCTCTTCCTGCCGAAATCAGCCTTAGGATTGCCTTAGGACGGCCCTCTCCAAACCACTTGGAAAGTAGCTCCCACCCTGCCGAAATCAGTTTCAAAACCACCGCCAAACCACCTCGGAAGCAGTTCCCATCCAACCAAAATCAGCAACATTGTGCCTCGGGTACAGTCTTGACTCAGTATGATAGTGGAAGCCACACCACACTAACTGGCTAACCCACCAACCAACACCACACCAGAGAAACGCTCACCCAAGACCATAACAAAATTACCATCAAAACGAGCATCGAAATCAAAATCAAAGTCAGTTTCAAAAGGATATCTCTCGAGCCTACATCTTTCGAAAATGCTCGTGGCATTATGCCACGGGTGCAGACTCATATATATTTACATATATTACATACATACATATGTTATTATGTACAAATACATATATCCATATACATATGGGAGTAGGGAAATCCAGGGGTGGAAAAAGGGTCTTGGTGAGGAATTGTTGGCTGTCGAATGTCGGAACAAGCTTCCGGGCTTCCGGAATTTCAGCTTAATATAAAGAATACAAGTTAACATTAAATAATGTAGATTAACATGAAATAGAATAGATCAACATGAAATAATATGAATCAACATGAAATTAGTATAGATCAACCTGAAATAAAATACATTATCATGAAACGATGTAGGTTGAATTGAAATAGTATAGATTAACATGAGAGTTTCTTAATGAACATGAAATCATGTAGATTAACATGAAATAATATAGATGTACATGAAATGATATAGATTAACAGATGATCATGAGATAATAAAGATGAACATGTCATTGAAATAATATAGATGAGCATGAAACAATGTAGATCAACATGAAAAAAAATAGATCAACGTGAAATAGCATAGATTAACATGAAATAGTATAAAATAACATGCAATAGAAAAGATTAACATGATATACTATAGATTAACATGAAATTGTATAGATGAACATGAAATAATATAGATTAACCTTGAATAGTGTAGATTAACATGAAATAATATAGATTCACACGAAATACTATAGATTAGCACAAAATAATAATGTACATTATTATGAAACAATGTAGATTGACATGAACTAATATAGATTAGCATGAAATAATATAGAATACCATAGAATGATGTAGATTAAGATTGAAGAATGTAGTTAACATGAAATACCATAGATTCACATGAAATGATGTAGATGTACATGAGATGGCATAGGTTAACATGAAATACTATAGATGAACATGAAACAATCTAGATTAACTTTAAATAATATGGATTAACATGGAATAATATTGATTAACATGAAATAATATAGATGAAAATGAAATAATATAGCTTAACACAAAATAATACGGATTAACATGAAAAAAATATAGATTAATTTGAAATAATATAGATTAACACGAAATAATACAAATTAACATGAAATAATATAGATTAGCATGAAACAATATAGGTCCATGATTTTTATATGATTTCCTTGATTTTTTGGATGGTCACCGGCAATTTTTTTCACAGCATTTTCCAAGATAGTCTGAAACTTTCAGGGTTTAATCTTTGGACTTTGAAAAATGGTTTGCACTGGTACCCGGGCCACCAAACTGAGCAAATAGACTCAAAGATTGAGAAAATATGTTCATAAAAAGTATGGATCGTGTTTTTTCAAAAAAGAAATGGTAATTTGGTCAGAGCTCGGGCTGGTTAAGGACCTCGAAGCTGAAAATTCGACGATCTGGAGAACTTTTCATTTCCTACAACCTGAAACGGGTCCCGGGCCCTGAATCCTTGATTTTGATATCAAAAATATAAAAATACGAGTCAAAAGAATTGAAACAAATAGAAATTGAAAATTTCTGAGTGACCTTGAAACTTTGTGGGGGTGATATTAGACCTTGGGACGGGGTTTGGGATGGGTCCCGGGTCACGAAATGGACGAAATTTATCCCCAAAACAGAAAACATTATTTGCATTCCTTATTAAAAAAACATTAACATAATATATATATATATATATATATTTATATATATATATATATTTATATATGTTGTGGTGCCTTTAGCCCTAAAGCCCCCCATGGTCTAGTATACACATATATAAATATATATATATATATATATATGCACCATATGTTATATAGTTTTATATGATCTCTCTTTCTCTCCATACGTACATATAATAATATTATACATACATATATATATATATATGTATATGTGTATATACATATACTAAAAATGCAAATAGCTCGATCTCTTGAAATCATATAGAGGCCCGTACAGTTTATCCACTTGGACTGTACAGGTCAGGGGCATTGAACTTAAAGGAAACCTCCATCACCCCTGACTTCAGGCTTGCACCCACCGGTGAGGATGGAACTTAAAGGAGCTCTCTATCACCTCTGAGGCTCTGAATCCAGCCCTTCGTTGGATGGCAATGTTACAGGTCTGACAATTCACAACAGACATATATTTGGCCATATAGATACATGTTACATATATATATATATATATATTATTTTCTTTACAATATATATCTATATACATATATATTGATATGTAATAAATATATATATATATATATATATATGTATGTATTATATATACACGGGACCGAGCCTGCCCCCTATGTGGCATACGGACGCGGGGCGGACGGGTAGGCGGTTAGCGGATGGACGGCGGACGGACAGCGGGCGGGCTGACGGACGGACGGCGGACAGTGGCAGATCTATAAAAATGTTTTGCTAAGAAGTGAACGTTTAGAGCTTTGGGCGCTTCGGAGCCGTTCCATTACTCCAGTATGGGCCGCCGTCCGTCTGCCCGCCCGCCCCCCATCCGTATGCCCTGTAGGGGGCAAGTTGAGTCTAGTATATATAAATATACATATATTTAATATCACTGGATATATATATATATATATACTTGTAGTGTATATACTCACTAAAAACCGCCTTTGTCAAGGAAAGCAGAACAACCTAGATCCCCACTATCTTTCACGGTGTTTAACAATTACATGAAGGCTCACCCAGCCGTTCCACCTTTCTTGAGCACCAATGAGATGGGCAGCAAAACCTCTCCAGACTGTATGCGGAGGTGGTTCCGAAGCACCACCTGAAGCAGCCACTGGCATCACAAGCCGTAAAGTCGCCAGCGCAACAGACGCCAGCGCAACAGTCGCCACACCTTCATATGAACAGCAATGCTTCTTCAACCTGGCGTTGCGCTATCGAGCAACAGGGCGCAATAGTGTGCCATAAGACAGAGTTTCTTAGGACACGAGCACTTCTGGGTGTTTCTGCCGACTTCCAGCCCGACAGGCTGCCCATTCCATCGGCTGTAATATGTCGAGATATGGATATATTTATAGAACACTGCATAAACATTTTTTGGTAATATGCATGTATATTATATATAACATATAGTATGTTAATATATGAACGTAATAATGTATCAATATATCAATACATGAATATATAAACCTATGAATATCAATATACTACTTTGCAGTTGTATTAAGACATAATTATATTAATATATCAATCCATTTGAGAAATCTATTTTGTCATATATATATATATATAGTAATCATGCAGGCCTGGAATAAGTGTAGGATGAGTAGGATGATTGTCCTAGTGTGAGCTGGATCATCTCAAGCTTGTAGGATGATTGCTTCACATGGTCCAGGATGATGCAGTTGGGAGGGGGTCTCGCAGGACGAAAAAAGTTGTAGGACGATTTGAATTTCATTGGGATGATAAGGGTTTGGAGAAGCGTATCAGGAACCACTATGCATGCTAGTGTCATCCTGATCGGCAGCTCGTAAAAAGCATGGCTGCCCATCATCCCTTTATCATCATACTCAGGACAACGTTAGGCATTGTCTAGCCAGATGTGGTGTCCTAATCATCCTAGAACTCGTAGCGTGATCACCCTAGCGGTCATCCTAGCATCATCCTATTTATCGGGCCAGGCTCTTGCCAACAAGTCATGATGGAACCTTGCCCATCCTAAGGCACAAGCTCGAATCCTCCTACCAGCACCATCCCATTTTCAGGCCGCACTTGTGCCAGCAAGTTGTGGATGCGAGCCTGGCCCATCCTACAGTTCAAACTTAAAATCATCTTAGCCCTCATCCAGGCATCTTCCTCCTTAAGAAAGCTTCATTTCTGACAGCTTCATTTCTTGGTACAAATTTCTCAAGATCAAACATTCCGGCCTGCTTTGGGCTTGCTCCTGGCTTTGGGAGTGTGGCTCCAGGCTTGCTCCCGGCTTTTGGGCTGGCGCTCGGCTGTTGAGGTCAGCTCTCGGCTTCCCCGTGACGTTTGGGTATAGTTCCTGGCTTAGGGGCCTAGCTCCTGGCTCACTCTCGGCTTCAGCGCTGGCTCCCACTTGTCGCTCCTGGCTTTGGGTATAGTTCCTGGCTTAGGGACCAGGCTCACTCTCGCCTTCGGCGCTG
>JACLAD010006661.1_pt1 | contig 10411 bp, 5 predicted proteins | sample 8027901 | NCBI WGS metagenome assembly JACLAD01 (sample SAMN15725071, study PRJNA655200) | protist metagenome | isolation source: fluorescence activated cell sorting (FACS) single amplified genomes of... | place: Spain: Blaines Bay Microbial Observatory, Mediterranean Sea | collected 2016-07-05
GAATTCAGCTTTTCCAAAGTCTTGAACTTTCTTTACAGGAAGAAATCACCACCTAATTCTAAATTTTACCGCGATTCGCCTACTACATAAAGAAATTCCACACCAGACCAAACCTTACCGCAAAATCCTTGTATGGATATAAGGGAGCTGAAAAATTGTTGTTTCCGGTAAGTAAGGAGTTCACATGTTCAAGCTTAAAAAATATGCGGGCTTGTTTTATCCTTCCATTAAAAAAGAAGTCGACTACAGGATAATCGCCAAACTCTGCGTCGTTTTGGACATAGAACTCCGCCAGTACGGGATCATAAGCATCCATATGATACTTGCTAAAATATTTTAATGTTAGCCCCGTTTGCAGAAAAAGGGCACGCTGAAACCAATGATCCTGATAATAAAATGAGTTTCTTGTGACAAATTCTGGAACATTCAGCACATCGTCCCCATCAAGAACCTTTTGATACATCATGGTGTTAGCTAGACCAAACACGCCAAATTCGAATTTCTTTTCTGCTTTTGCCTTGAAGTAATTTAAAGCGCCTTCATATTGCATTGGCCTGGTAAGTTCTTCCTCATTTCTTTCGAAGTATGTGTAGTTCTCAATATTATTATATTCCAGCGTCAGATCAAAGAATTGCGGGGAAAGCATTCCAAAAATGGCATTTTGAGTGCGAATGTTGGAAAAATCGTTCTGCCAGTTGTAATTGATATAATCACTCTGGTATAACAGGAAGTTCATATTAGGTGCTCTACTGGAAGTGCCGGCAGCTAAAGTAAGGTCCAGCCCTTCAAAAAGAGGGTAGGAAGCACCTGCTTTTAAAAAATTGCCATCAAATTCCCCCGATACATTTATCATAGCTTCAGAATAAAAGGAAAAATCGCCCCATTTTGCTGTATAACCTCCACCTGCAGAAAAGGTCTCTCCAACTAGACGATTTAAAATATAATCCTGGTCTATTATAAGTGCTGTATTGTATCCATAATTGTAATTGGTCAAACCTCCTCGTACAGAAATTTCCCCAAGAACATCATTTTTGAATGTTGCGGATAATTCATTATAAACATTCTGGTATTCAACTTCATCCCTTACATTGACATTTTCATAGGATGGCCCAAAAAGAGGACTCGCCGTTGCCTGTTCAAAAAGATATTCTTTATCTGAAAAATTGAATTTATGCCTTATGATTAGATTACTGCTTGCTTCAATTTTATTGAAACTATAAGCATGATCCAGGTAGAACCTTTTTCCGAAGAGGGTACTTTGGGCATCTTCAAAATTTACGTCTAAACGCGACCTGTCCTCTATCTCCTCTTCCTTTTCTAAATATTGCGTAAGAGACAAAGGTGCAAGCCCGCCATTTTCTTCATTCATAAGATCCTGAGAAACAAAATGCGACCATACACGATATTTTCCATTGGGCGTGGTGTAGTTTAATGTTGCCCTAAAATTCCCGGTACTGGTAAGGCTGTGCTGATATCTCCCAAGGGAGCGCATCCCTTTATATGCCCCTGAAAAATTAAGATTTGGAGAAGTGTTGACTGTAAAAAATGCATCCAGGATCTGGCCCTGCTCATAAACCGTTTTAAAAAAAAGCTCTGTCAAAGGTGTAGGTACATGATAATAATAAACATCATCCACTTCATAAAAATTGAATCGCCGCGCACGTGCTCCAAACCCGGGAAAAACTTTTGTTGTATTAAAATCATAGGACAATTTATTGTACGTCTGCCCTACGTTACTAAAAGGCAAAAGTTCAAAATTGTCTTTCCTCAAATAATTAAAATGATATTCATCTTCTATAGTCAGCGAGGTATCAACAAAAGTTGTGTCTCTACTAACTGATATTATTTTATACGCTGTAACAGGCACTTTGGGCAGAGAATCTACCGTCACTGTTTGCTGTTCTCCAGGAGCGGATAATGTGGTTTGACTGTACCCGCAAAAAAAGTTTAAAAAAAATATGAACAGAAAAGCTTTTTTCATTGAAGACTATTTCCGGCAAAGTTATGTTTTTGGTTCAAAACAATTCGTTCAATTACAGAATAAAAAAGGCTGCCCCAACGGGCAGCCTTAAAGTATTTATTTAGAAAAGACTAATCTTCAGTATCTTCTCCATCTGTGTCTTCACCGTCAGTGTCTTCGCCTGCATCGTCACCTTTAGTTAAGGTTTCAGTGATCACACCAAAACTTCCTGCTGAAACAGTATGTTCCAAGGCTAGTACAACCCGACCAGTACAAGGCTCTACTCTTGAAGCTGCCTGTCCTGTCACGGTTACCTGCCCATAATCTGCACTCACCCAGCCATTCTGAGCCGGTACTGTGATAGAATTATCTGCATTCACTGTAAAGGTAATATCAGTTCCTTCTGCAAAAAGACCAGGAATTACAAATTCACCAGCAGCGTCTCCAGCCATTATTTCCGCAGGAACTTCTGTTTCAAAAAACCCTGAATTGTTTGTGTAGGTTCCAACAGGATCAAAATCACAAATTTTCGATACATTAAAAGTTAAAGCATTTCCGGTATAAAGACCTTCTTCGCTCGCAAATCTTAGTACCAAGGTACCACCTTCATTTGAAAGATTGTTATCTGCAACCTCTATGGTAAAAGTGGCTTCATTAGTTCCCCCGGGAATTGTAACTGTTTCGGGTACAGTATAAGCTTCTGCGTTCACAGTAGAAGCAGGGTCCACGCTAATATCAAATGTTCTGTCTGAGCCGCTAACATTTCCGGTGTAAACGGTTACTTCACGCGACTGGCTACCAAACTGCTGAACCGCAAGGTTCATACTATTTGATTCGAATGTAACATAGTTAAACCCAGCGTCGTCATCGGAAGAACAACCCACAAAAGCCGCCATTGTTACCGCCGCAAATAATAAAGTTATATATTTTCTCATTTTGTGTTTTTGTTTTGTAAAGACCTTCTGCCGCTATTAGAAAAAGCAGCAGAAGGCTTTAAATTAATTTCCCAATAAATTAATTTTTACAAATTAAGATTTGGATTGTTTTGACGCTCTGTCTGAGGAATCTCAAAAGTAAGCTCGTCTGAATTATAATCTAATTCTCTTCCTGGGAAAGTCAAGTGGTTTCCAGGTAGCGTTATCGTTCTACCAAGCCTTTTTCCAGCTAAATACACTTTACCTTCTCCCCATAATTCGATACGGGTTTGAAGAAAGATCTCATCAATTAATGCCTGACCGCTCAAGCTATCAAGATATGCCAATTCTTCGGTAAGAACTGTAGCATTTCCAGCCTCGTCAAATTCGACATAACGCTCAGAAAGAATTGTTCTTAAAGCTTCTCTCGCGGTTGCCTCGTCCCCTGTCATAGCAGCACTTTCAGCTAACAAAAGATACATTTCAGCAATACGCATGTATACGTAATCTGTGGTAATGTTTCTTTGGCCGGCAACAGTTCGCCCTTCAGCATAGAATTTATTGATTGGGTACAAGGTACCATCTTCATAGTAATCCACAAACCATCCTTTACGAAGGTCATAATCAGGAATCGCATCGTAAAGATCATCATTAATTTCTTTAGGATCTCCTGCCCAAGCATAGCTATAGGTAAACAAGTCTATTTGCCCATACCAGGAGACAAGGTCAAGACTAATATCTAAAGTAAGATCTACACCCCACATCCAGCTAGCATCAGCTACATCATTAAAACCAGCTGCAAGCAAATTATCTCTCTCAGGACTGTATACTACCTCATTTGCCGTGGTAACAGGATATCCAGCACCACTAATAACATCCTGGGTAACAGTCTTCACCTGCTCATATTCGTTCATTGCAGCATATGCATAAGCTAATAGACCCTGCGCTACAGATTTATCAATCTGGTTCTTAGCTGTTCTATTGAAGGTATCCAACAGTTCCACAGCATCAGTAAGATCGCTTATAATAAGATCATAAACTTCCTGCTGAGTACTTCTAGCCGCAGCTTCAGTTGCAACGGTAGTATATACCGGAAGAATAGGCTCTGAAGGATCGTATCCCTGCGCATAGAACTGAGCAAGATAAAAATAAGAATAAGCTCTCATAGCTTTGGCCTGTCCCATAATGGCACGTGCTTCCTCATTCTCAAGCTCAGCCTCATTTCCACCTAAACCATCAATCACACCATTAGCTCCAAAGATGATCCTGTAGTAGTATCTCCAAACCTGGTAATTATCAAGATATGTAAAATCCTGGGTCGACTGGTATTCAACAATATCCTGATACCATCCATAAGTATACCCGGCAAGAATCATATCTCCACTTAGCATATCAGAATAAACATCATATCCTTTCTGACCATAATCATCGTGGCCCGAAGTTCCCCCAGTACCTGTTAAGTACATGGTGGAATAAAGACCTGCAATGTTCGCGTTCTGTAAGCTGGGATTCAATTCAGAAGCCTCAGCTATTTGTTCTGAAGAAACCAACTGTGTTGGCTCGGCTTCCAGGAACTCTTCACTACAACCAGTCAACCCCAAAGTGGCTGCAAGCATAGTTATATAAATTTTATTTTTCATTTTTTCTAAATTTTTTAATTAAAAAGTAAATCTTACCCCTGCAGTTACAGTAGACAGCGGAGAATAAGTATAAGTACTAGACGCTCCTGTCTCTGACGTAGAAGGATTAAATCCTTTTAAGTATGAAGCAAGATACAGGTTATCTCCGGAAACGAAGATATTAGCAGATTGCACACCAAGATTTTCAGTTAGGTTTTGATCAAGCGTATAACCTAATCGAACGTTATTAAGGCTGATAAAATCCTGCTTTATCAGGAACCTTGTAGATGTTGAATTAACATTTTGATCAAGGTTAGAAGATAAACGAGGTACATCTGTTATATCTCCCGGCTCCTGCCATCTGTCAAGGATATCTGTATGCCAGTTATTACCACCAATTACATCGTTATGCATCAAGTTGGCATAAGCACCGTCATATGCGTATCCTCCAATTTGATAAAGGAACTGTGCACTAAGATCAAATCCCCAGAATCCAGCCCTTAGGTTAAATGCACCCCTTACATCAGGAATAGCAGATTTTCCAACATACTTTTGAGTAGCATTTGAATAGACATCGGTAGTTCCTTTCTCCACATCATTTGCCATATCTGGATTTGCTGCAGTATACTCATAAAGGTTCTCAATAATTTCCCCTCCAACAGACATCAAACCACCATCAGGTCTTCCGTTCCCGTTAGCGTCAATATAATAAGCATTCCATCTTCCGGTTCCGGTAGCTGGATCTACACCTGCCCATTCTCTCATGAAGAAGTCATAGATTGAATGACCTGGTGCCTGACCGTATACTCCGGACTGGTTAAGAACTTTCTCTTCCCCGGTTGCAGGATCAATAGGTAAATTTAGAAGCTCGTTGTTAATGATCTCTCCATTCACACTAAGATCTACAAAGAAATCCTCTTCATCAATAATATGTCCTGTCACCTGAAATTCCAGACCGCTGTTTAAAAGACGACCATCATTTACAGTACTTATTGCATACCCAAGAGAAATTGGCTCTCTTCTTTCAAAAATCAGGTCATCTGTAACTTTTCTATAGTAATCAATAGTAGCTTCAAGATAATTTCCAAGATTTACTTCCACACCTGTCTGGAACATCTTAGAAGTTTCCCAGGTTAAATCCCTGTTTCCAATCCTGTTAAAAGACAAAGATATTTCATCATTTAGGTTATCAACATTGTACAGGTTGAATCCAGAGTAGTAATCAACCCCCGCCTGATCTCCAATTAAACCATAACTTGCTTTAAGTTTAAGGTAGCTCAGTGTGTTTTGGTCTTGCATAAAACCTAAGTTAGACAACACTACAGCACCACCAAGGGCTCCAAAGTTATCCCACTTATCTTCAACAAATCTTGAAGATCCATCTCTCCTTGCAGTTGCTGAAAGGAAAAAAGTATCATCATAGTTGTAGTTCAATTGCCCAAAATAACTTTCAAGGCTGTAGTCTATTAAATATGATCCCGGAGGGTTATTCACAACAGCCTGGTTCAATTCTGTTGCATCAGGAACAACAAGATTTGTTCTTGAAGCAAAGAATACTCGTTGTTCAAAGCTATTGCTTTCATGAGCAACAAACGCATCTATGTTATGATCGCCAAAACTGTCATCATACCTTAAAAGCTGAAGGAAGTTGTAAGACAAACGCTCTGTTTGTTGTCTCGAAATATAGCCACCTTGTCCAACAGATCCACCGTAGAATGGGTTTCCACGGAAGAATCCGTTGTCATTGTAATACTGAGAACCAAATCTTGTTTCAAGAGAAAGATAATCTGTAAAAGTGGCTTCAAGGAACATGTTGGTGTTTATATTATGACGTATGTTGTTATCAACATCCTGAAAAGCACCTGCAATTGAATTGGTTAAAGCACCAAAACCACGTCCCTCTCCAAAGTCATACTGGTTACCACCGAAGAAAGGATCAGGCAGAATCGCCCCCGTTTCATCTCTTAAGAATAATGGATAGATAGGAGGAATGTTATCAACAAACCAGAAAATACTTCCAGAATCCTCACTTTGCCCATTCTGGTTGGATTCAGATCTTGTATAGTTAATATCCATAGATCCAGATAACCAGTCTTTTACTTCATGAGTAACAGCCAAACGCGCTGACAACCTTTCGAAATCTGAATTAATAGAGTATCCCTGGTCATCAAGATAGCCCACAGACGTATAGTAAGTTGATCTTTCACTACCTCCACTAATTCTTACGTTAGCCTCCGTACGAGTGGAAGCCTGAAATGCGTAATCCTCCCAGTCTTCAGGAGTATATCTTCTTTCTAAACCAGATCTTACCATTCCTGTTGAAGGATCAATGATCTCACTCCCGGGAACATTGTAGAAATTATAGCGTGGATCAAGACCACTGGCAGAGAAAAGATTATTATTTGCGAAAGCAGCAGGATCTGCACTTCCATTCGCCACACCTCTGTTATACATCGCTTCCCAGCTCAATGCCAGGTATTGATCTGGATCTTCGATCACATCGTACCTTGGAAGAAGACTAAAGTTTTGTCCACTTTTAATATCAACAGTTATTGAAGAGGTTCCTTCTGCTCCATCCTTAGTATTAATCACAACAACACCGTTTGCACCTCTCGCACCATAAATAGCGGTAGCAGCAGCATCTTTAAGGATTGTTGTTGATTCAATATCGTTTGGGTTAATAGCATTAATACTACCAGAATAAGGCACACCATCCACTACATATAAAGGTGCACGGTTACCATTCACAGAACCAATACCTCTAATACGAATAGTTGCTGTGGTTCCAGGCTGACCTGAAGTGTTTATTACACGAACCCCGGCAGCTTCCCCGGCAAGAGCCTGAGAAACGTCAGATACGTTTTTACGCTCTAAATTCTCTCCGGAAACAACAGTAGCTGTACCTGTAAACGATTTTTTAGTTGCAGTACCATACCCTACAACCACAACTTCTTCCAGTTCTGCCGCATCCTCGGCCAACGCCACATCAATGACAGTAACATCACCCACAGTATACTGTGCGTTTTCAAAACCTAAGTACGAAAAAACCAAAGTTTCTCCTTTTTCGGCGCGTATACTATACTCACCTTCAAAATCTGTTTGGGTCCCACGATTGGTCCCCTCCACAAGCACGTTAACTCCAGGCAGAGGCAAACCCTGTCCATCGGTCACAGTCCCTGTGATCGTTAGTTGTTGCGCAAAGGTAACCTGCGCAACTAACACCAGTAATAGTGTTAGAATTCCACTTAATCTTTTTTTCATTTTATAAATTATTTGAATTAGCCAAGGCCAAAAATGGTAATAATAAATTAATAAACCAAAGTTTTTAAATCGCTGAATATGTTAATTTTTTAAAATTTGAGCCGAAAACGATTTCCACCACCTTTGTTTCTGCAGCTTTCAACTCCTTTATGCAGAGTTTTTAACAAAAAATGGAATTTTACATACGAATTGCACAAAACCTAAAAATTATGTTAAAAATAATTGGCCTTCAATAATTAGATGCTCCCCAAGTGCTGTTCTGAAACATAACATTTCAACTAGTTTTGCTTATTCCTGTATGCGATAACATTATGTAAAACATTTTAGCACCAACATACTTATCTAAGACAAGCGCAAACATTATTTTATCTCATTGCTAAAGCATAAAATTTTACCTTCTCTTATTTCAGGATAAAAATTGATTTTCTTGTCCAACAAGAGGGCTCACAGAAATCAAAAACAAAAAGAGCAGGAGTCTCCTCCTGCTCTAAAACTATATATAATTAATTATTTATTATTAATTCTGATCTGCTTCTGAAATAAATGGATTAGCATTAATCTCTGCCTGTGGAATCTTCCAGATCCATTCATCATTCACAGAAGGTCTTTCCTGAAAGAAGCCATCTTGATATAATACCCTAGGCGCACCAGAATTGGTGTGGTCTAGGGGCTCATCCCAGCGAATGTGGTCATGGAAGCTAAATCCTTCTCCCCATAATTCAACCCTTCTCTGGAATTTAATCTCCTCCATTAACTCTTCCTGAGTACTAAATTCTGTTTTGTCAAAAGCAGAATCCCTGGCTTCTCCTAATATTGCCAAGGCATCCTGCGCCCCAGTTATATCTCCCATCATTGCTTTGGCTTCCGCTTCAATCAGTACCATTTCAGCTGAACGCATATAGATCACATCATCAGGATCAATTGTACCAGGATTTTGCTGCAAAAATTTCACAGTCATATAAGGATGTGTATTATGACCTGTAGTCATACCATAAGTTGTGATTACATCTTCCCATGCTGCCCAAAAATCATCAGCATTGTCATAGTTTGGATCTGATTCAAATCCACCACCTTCTCCATTGGAGGCAGATGGATTTGTATTTGGAGCCAATGGCAACCAAGCTTCTTTCCTGTAATCAGTATCAGGAATTTCTTCATAAAGCTCTTCGCTTATAATCTTAGGGTTACTTCTGTTCTGGCTACCGTTAAATGTAGGAGAAATGTAATAGAAGTACGACTGAAAATAGTTCGTTTCACTATCAATCACTCTACCACCCCAAATAACTTCAGACAAATCATAAGTGTTAAATCCGGATAGCCATTCAGACCTGGACAAAAGAGGGTAACCTTCTCTCGCCTTCTGAGCTGCATCAGCAGCAACCTGCCAGTCACCTTTAGAAAGAGCAATTCGTGCTTTGATTCCCTGAGCCGCATTAATTGAAATATGAGATTTATTATCTGGAGCACTTGCTTCTGCCAAATAGTCTATCGACGTGTTGATATCCTCTTCTATTTGATTGTAAACCTCTTCTACTGTCGCCCGTGGTGCACTCTCATATGGAGCCTCCGTAGAATAAACTAACGGCACTCCTGGATCCGTCGAGGGATTCCCTATGAGGTAACCTTTTGCATAAGTTGTAACCAATCTGTGGTAAGCCCACGCCCGGTAAGCATATGCCTGCCCCAAAATGTTATTCAACTCCTCGGTTTCAGCAAAATCTCCCGCCTCAACTGTATTAATTATAGAGTTCGCACTTGCAATAAAGTGATAACGCTGATACCAAAAATTATAAACAGTTGTGGAGTTTGGATTTGTGTGATTTAACCACTGTAAATCAGATCTCATCCACCCATTCCCAGGTGATGAGTGAATTACCTGACCTGCAGCAGCATCTAAAGCCGGAATAAAATGGCTTTCTCCACTCCTACTGGATGTTCCTCCTGGTAGCGGGTTCTGCGCATACATAATTCTGTGCAATCCATTCAAAACCAGCATCATGTTCTCTGGGCTGGAAAGCGCAGCATCTGCGGAAATAGCATCTGTTGGTGTTGTATCCAGAAACTCCTCTGAACAACCAAACGAAATTGTTGCCAGGGAAACCAGCAACAAAAATCTATTAAATTTTTTTCTCATTTTCTTCATTTTTAATTTTTCATTCTCATTTAAAAAGTCATAGTTAAACCTACAGAAATCACCCTGCTTGGATTATAATCATTTCCAGAAGGTGTACCCGAAAGGTTATACTGAGGATCTAATCCCGTTCTTTCTGTCCACATCACAAGATTCTCTGCAGAGGCAAACAAGCGCAGCCTGTCCACTCCTATCTGGTCTGCCCAGTCTTCATCCAGATTGTAAGACAAATTTACATTTCTTAGAGCTACATAAGAGGCATCTGTCAACCACCTGGAAGAAAGACCAGGTGCTAAAGTTGGATTACCAACCTCAAGACGAGGTACATTTGTTTCGTCTCCAGGACTTCTCCATGCATTAAGCAGGTCAGGGTGCATTGAAGCACCGTAATCTCCTTCGTGCATCATATCAGCATACCCATAGTCAAGAATATCACCTCCTATTTGGTAGGTAAAAAGGAAATCCAAATTAAAATCTCCCAGTCTTAAGTTGTTCGTAACAGAACCTATTACATCAGGAATAGAAC
>JACLAD010016346.1_pt1 | contig 10408 bp, 5 predicted proteins | sample 8027901 | NCBI WGS metagenome assembly JACLAD01 (sample SAMN15725071, study PRJNA655200) | protist metagenome | isolation source: fluorescence activated cell sorting (FACS) single amplified genomes of... | place: Spain: Blaines Bay Microbial Observatory, Mediterranean Sea | collected 2016-07-05
AGATATATCGTAGGTTTTAAAGCATGTATCCTTGTATTTTAGGAATAATATAAGTCACTGTAGTAATCACGCTTAATAAACCAAAATATCTTATGCCTGTATTATACAACAATATAGACGCCATGGCTTCATTACTCCGATTAACATTATATCGCGATAATCCATGACTTGGTATGAATATCGTCGGTACTCTTTTATTTACATGTATTTTATATAGCGAATCCCAAAATTCTTTTTCCAAGTTTAAAAACTCATTTAATTCTACATCTCGATCGCCAAATTTAGTATTATATATAACATCCAATTCATCTAATAATTCAATTATCGATAGATATAACAAATGTCGATCTTCATCTTTGATTTTTTTATTATGTTTAGTACCAAATTGTAAATGGATTCCTTTCTTCAAGAAATTGTATTTATCGATTAAAAACACATTGCTGTTTATATTATTTATTGCCTTGTTCTTATTATTTTGTTTATTTCTATTATTCTTGTTAACATTTTTTTTTTCATTGTACCTATTGTTATCATCATTATATAGCATATAATCATTGGATGTATTATATAACTCATCCAACAAATTAATAACTTTCACCTTTGCCTCTCTGACATTTAATTTGTCAAAATAAATAACTGCACGTTTGTTCATCTTTTTTGGTTTATGAAAGCTACGATTACTTTGATAGTTATGATGATTTCTATCATTATTATTATTACTATTCGAAAATATATTATTATTGTTATTCATTTTATTATTATTATTATTGTTATTCAAAAATTGTATATTGGATGATGCAAAGTGTTGCCTATGAATGGCATTTTTATGCATTTTTATTCTTCGACATGTAGTTCGAAGAAGCATTTTTCTGTTTCTGGTAATACCTGTTGTATTGTATTTTATTCTATTAGTTCAAATATGTTGTAATAAATTTATTTTTTCATTTTAAAAATCAATTTATTATATCAATCTATATAACAACAACATTTATATGTATTCTATTTATTATTACTACATAATGTACATTCAACATTCTAATTCAGTATTCTTCCGTGTGGTAAGGTGTGTAATAAGTGTTGTGGGTAGAGCTATACTAAGAGGTACATTAAAAATATTAATGTTGTCGTGCTGTTATAGCACTGTTCATATATTCATACAAAATAATAAATACTTTGTTCTTTGTTCTCCCTGCTTTGTTTGTGCCGTGGGATTTTATTATCTTATTACTAATATTATAATAAAATCTAAAATTAATAATTAATGCACTAATCCAGGTGGTGGTAATAAAATAATAATGATAATAATAATTTTTTTAGGGTGCTTTTGGATCAACTTATAAAAAGATGTATTGTACATAAACATAGATACAAACAAAAACAGTTTAACTACAATTACGTTATTACACTGAATACTGATACAAACAAATATAATAATAATTACCCTAAAAATAGTAACAATAATAATATATATATATACAAGTGTATATAATATGGCGGAACCACCTGCTACGTTAGCAGAGTTAAAAACATTAACAGTTTTAGGTGCAAATAATGCTAAAAGTTTAAAGAAATTAGGTGGAATTAATGCCTTGATCAATAAATTAGGCTCAGATATATCCAACGGAATAAATACTTCTAGTGTATTTGGGCGACAGCAAAAATACGGTGTAAATCGTTTACCAGAAGCTAAAACAGCGACAATATGGGAACATTTTATCGACAGTGTAGATGATCGGGATATTAAAATTTTAGTCGTTGCTGCGGTGAGCTCCGTTTTATTTGGTGTATTTATTACCAAAGATTGGGATGATATGATACAAGGTTTTGCTATTATGACTGCGGTAATAATTGTTTCCGGTGTTTCGACGATTCAAAATTATCGTCAAGATCTTGGGTTTAAAAGTTTACAAAAAGTTGCGGCAGATAGGAAAATTGATACACTTCGTGACAATGGAAAAAGTCAAAAAGTATCTGTTTATGACTTGGTGCCTGGTGATATTGTTCGTGTTACAGAAGGTGATTTATTACCAGCAGATGGTGTTTTAATATGTAGTAAATCGTATGGAGTAACATGCGATCAAAGTAGCTTGACTGGAGAACCAGAACCTATTAGTAAAGGTCCTGAAGATCCAATTATGTATTTTGGATCGTCTGTAAATGAAGGGGAGGGCTTTATGATTGTGACTGCCGTTGGTGAAGCTACACCTACGGGATCAACCTTTGTGGAATTGATGGAACAAAAAAATGAAGCCAGATTAAAACAAACACCTATGCAAGAACGATTAGATGACGTTGCTGAAAAAATTGGCTATTTAGGGATGGTTGTTGGAGCTATGACATTTATTGTATTAACAGGCTTATGGTTTGTTTGGGATGGACCATTAGATCCAGATGGCAACAATATGGACGATGTTGATCCTGGACATCCAAGGCAATGGACTGATTTGGTTACATTTTTCATTGTTGGTGTTAGTATCGTTGTTGTCGCTGTGCCAGAAGGGCTCCCATTATCTGTGACCATATCATTAGCATATAGTGTACGAAAAATGATGGATGATAACAATTATGTTAGAACATTATCAGCATGTGAGACAATGGGTAGTGCCACATGTTTATGCACGGATAAGACTGGCACGCTGACTGAAAATAGAATGACTGCCACTGAAGGTTGGTTTTTCGGTAAACATTTTACATCTTTAACTGGGTTGAAAGAGGAATTAAGTAGTAAACAGCAACTAATACTTGGTAATTGCGTTGCGGTGAACAGTAGTGCTGGTTTAAATTTCGATACAAAAGATCATAATGGTAAGCCACAATTTCGTGGTAATCCGACAGAAGCAGCAATATTGTGGAGTTTAAGTGAACGTGTTGGTCTAGATTACAGGCAAATACGTGATTCAACTACAACATTAGCACGCAGACCATTTAGGAAGCAAGATAAATATATGAGTACAATCAGAACGGAGAATAATACATATGAATTGTACAGCAAAGGTGCACCAGAAATTGTTATCGATAGATGTACTCATTTTCAAGACTGGGATGGAAAGATAAAACCAATGCCACGACAAATACGTGCTCAAGTTGATCGTGTAATATCTGATATGGCATCCAGAGGTTTGCGTACCATAGCACTTACTACAAGAACATTGACGGATGTGGAGGTTAAACAAGGTAAAGAAAGTGAGCAGAATGGAAAATGGCCAAAATTTTTCGACTCTGCACCAGAGAATGGTATGACATTAATTGCTATTTTTGGTATTGAAGACCCATTGCGAGAACAAGTACCAGGTGCAGTAGCAAGGTGTCAACGAGCTGGTATACGGGTTGTGATGGTAACTGGTGATCATAAAGGAACAGCAATTAGTATTGCTAGGAAATGTGGAATTTTGCCGGCAAATTGGATGCCCAACCCAGTAATGCAAAAAGTACCAGAAAGTCCATCGAAACGGAAAAATAAATCTCCAACTAAATCTAGGGTATTATTTGGCCAAGTGATGGAAGGCCCTGCATTTCGTAAATTAAAAGACGATGAGCTACGCCAAGCGTGTCAAAACTTATGTGTATTGGCAAGATCATCCCCAACCGATAAAGCACTTTTAGTAAATACATTGCAAAATGTTTGCAATGAAGTAGTAGGGGTTACGGGAGATGGTACAAATGACGCGCCTGCTCTATCAGCTGCTGATGTTGGTCTAGCAATGGGAATTGCCGGAACTGAAATTGCAAAAGAAGCTGCAAATATTGTGATCATGGATGATAATTTCAATAGTATTGTTGCAAGTGTACGTTGGGGAAGGTCCATACGAGAAAATATACGTAAATTTTTAACATTTCAATTGAGTATAAATTTAACGGCACTAACTCTGACATTTGTAGTTGCTTGTTGCAATCAAGGATCTACGACAAAGTTTCCCTTAACATCTGTTCAATTATTATGGGTAAATTTAATTATGGATAGTTTTGCAGCATTAGCATTGGCCACGGAGCCACCAACTGACTCTTTATTAGAACGCCCTCCTGATAACAGGGATGCGCCAATGATCACAAAAACCATGTGGAAACATATGATTGGGCACGCTGTTTTTCAATCAATATTATTGCTATATTTGACTCTATCTTCTACAGGACACACTGTACTTGGTGCAGTTGAAAGTGGCGGAAGGATGCATTATACAGGAATATTTAATACATTTGTATGGTTAAATGTATTTAATAAATTTAATTGTAGAAAAATCAATGATGAAATTAATATCTTTGAAGGATTAGGTGATTCACACATGTCACATTATATTATATTGATTATTATTATTGGTCAAATATTGATGGTTAATTATGGTGGCGATTGGTGTCAAACTACACCATTGAGTCGTAATCAGTGGTTAACGAATATTGGTATTGGTAGTCTATCCATTCCTGTTGGCACATGCTTAAGATTAATTAATAGAAAAGATGATGCAACTATTAGTAGTGGTGGGGCAAAAGTTGTTGATGGAAGGAAGAAAGATTTTTAGAAAAAAAAGTAAAAAGAAAAAAAAAGATTAATTTATAATATTAAATGATATATATCACTTGTTGAGTTAAGATTATAAAATTAAGCTAAGAAAATGCCAACGTAGATCATAGACTGTGCGACTAGCTAAATACGTAATATTAAAATAAAATCCACTGACACTCCCGTATCATATCTCATAGTGAGGATAGTATAATATGATAAAATTAAAAATTAAAATCCATATCATACGATTCGTATTTTACACACATATGCACAGACACACAAACTGACGTCTCGTGCTTTTTTAAAAAAGAAGTTTATAAAAATACAGACCTCGAATTACACAAAACTTAATTCACAGTAGATAGTGTCGTCGTACCAAAATTATATTAAATTGTGAACGTACGCAAATAAAAACTTCACCCACTTTCCTCATGCTCCTTCAATGCTTGTTGTTTCTTCGCTGCCCTTCGTTGTTTCTTTAATTTTTTTTGTTTGTGTTTTTCTATTTCATCGGCTTTTTCCTCGTATTCTTGATAAAGAGATTTTTTCCACTGAATACCCCCACTCAATAATGTTCTCTTATCAGTTGATTGGACACTGTCTGTAATATCTGTACCGAATATATATTCTATCCATTTTCCTGCTTTTGTTTCCCTATCTAAATTATCACGCATAGTTGAGTAGACTGCTACTTTGGTACTTGTTATTGGATTTATTTCCTCTAATGTTTCCATGATAACTGATTTTTTCTTCGTTTGAAGCAATTGGTTTTCCTCTGCTTCTTTTTTTTTAAGAGCTTTTAAGTCTCCAAGGCGTATTTGTTTGCCTACATGCCACACAATTTCATCATCATCATCTGGTTCTTCATCTCCAATACGATTGTCTTCCGCTTCGGAATCATAATCACTTTCTTCTTCATCGTCATCATACACAGCCGCTTTAGCCATTTTTTCTAATAATACTTGTTCCTTTTTTCTTCTTATTCTTTCCTTACGTTCCTCTTCTCGTTGCTGTGCTAATGCTACTTTTTCAGACATTCGTTCCTCTTTTGTTCCTTTAACAGTATGTTTAAAATATTTATTTCTAAGTTTTTCTAAATATTCTTCTTGATTTGTCTCTATTTTGTTTCCTTTAATTCTACCACACGTCCCACATTTTTCTAATTCTTTTATATTTAATCCATGACATACTTCACACATCCATCCATTATTAATATCAAATCGCTTGGATAACTTTTTTTCATCCTTTAAGTGTTCAAACATAGTTCTAGTGACACTTGGTAATACTGAGGAGCCTTCATCAATTTCTACTATTTTTATTTGTTCATTTAATGATAAATCATTAATAGAGGAAATATCTTTACCAAAATTTATAAACATTAATTCTAATTTTTCCATATGTTTGTTATGTGCCTTTATCTTACAATTTTCAAGTATGCATGATCCTCTATAACAGTCTCTAACCATCTTCCCACATACGCAGCGTTCAGGCTTTTTATGGGCATATTTTTTTTTTAACATCATATCTGCATCCGTTTTTGTTTGTCTATTAAAATGCGATGCTCTTCTTTTCCAATGTTTTGCTGATTTTTTTTTGACTTTTGTAGTAAATTTGTACTTATATTCAACATGGGGTGGAATGTATTTTTCCTTGCTTTTTTCAAGTCTTGCCATATCTGGATTTTTGTAAGATTGGTATGCATTTGGTGTTGCAGTTGCTAATTCGCGTTTCACGGGAGGTAATTTAAGCAATTCAAGCTCACTTTTTAATGAATGGTTTGACATCTGTGATCTTCTATTATTTCTATTATCTATTTGGCCCAGATCTCATAAAAGTGCATATATATATGGCATAATATATAGCTAATATGTGTGTGATGCATAGGTATATAAAAAAGATGATGTGTTGCATGTGTGCACATTGTTCATGTGGTCAAAAAAAAATGTTTATAGCTATACCTGGTACAGTACAGTAATACTGTGATTACTGATGGTACTATAATGATATGGCCCTGTATTCAAGTTATACTGTATGTAGTGTGTAGCTGTATAATATAAATACGCTACGCTCCGATTCATGAAGGGCACAAGGAGCTATTACAGGTATCGTATTAAAGCTATACAGTACTATAATGCAACGTACTCCCTGATTGCAGGGAGTACGTATTCATCTATTGTCCATTGTCCAGATTCACTTATTGTCCAGATTATTTTCCAGATTTGACTTAATACTGTAATAGCATTATAGCATACACATACCATCCTAATAATTAGCATATATACAGCATTATAATCAAAAAATTATTCCGAGGAACTTGGACAATAAATGAATAAAAAAAGTAACTTTTCAAGTACATATTTTATTACTGTAAGATACATATTTATGTCTATATAAATATTGTACTAAACTGGATTTACTTACTTGCCGGGCTTTACTTGTTACATAATATCAAGTTTGTGAATCGGTAGGCATGAATTTTGGTATACTAAGAAAGATAACATCACAAAATGAAGAAGAACAAAATAAGTTGTACTTAGATAAATTACTTCATGAATAAATAATAACTCTCTATTTATCATACAAATTCAACTGTGAAAAGTTTGTTTCCATTTCTTCTTGCATGTCAACATCATCTTCTTTATCTTCACTGTTATATTCCACAAAACAATCATCATATAGGTCATCACTATCATCACTCATATTTGATTCATCTTCATCTATATCTTTTGTTGGAGTAACAAAAATATTAAATGTTGAAGGTTGTATAACAACATTATTATTTCCAACAAATTGACGTATATCTGTTTGATGTTGTCTTCGTAAAGTATGTGTTTTCATCAATTCATTTTGTACTTTCTTCACCAATTCATGATCTGTACCAAATGCTTCAGACATTGCAGTTAATGCATTTTCTTGCCTTAATACTGCATCTTTTGTTGGAATTGCACTTTTTTTCCCCGTTTCTTCTTCTAGCATCATTTCTTCTTCTTCTTCTTCTTTGAAGTCACTATTTACTTCTGAAATAATATCTTTGCACAATGTATCTTCCCTGAAGTCTTCATGAATATTTAAAAACCGATGAAATAAATCACAAAATGTAACTTGATCAACTTGGCAACTGACATCTCTCAATTCTTGTAATGACCTTTTCAATGCTACGTCTGCATATTTTGGAATTGTTAATGTTTCTAATTTCACTTTCAGATCTAATGTAGTGGACAATGGAAGTTTTGATTCAAGTGTAGGATCATAATCTGGTCGACCACGTTTAGCTAATATTGCATCTACTACTTTTATGTGATATGGAGAATACAAATTTGTTTTCTTCCAGCATTTAATGATGCTAACATCACTCACTTTTTCCCATGCTCTAGTCAATAATTCCATTGCATCCATAACATTTGGCATTCTACCATCTTTAATACCGCGTCGTCCGCGTCCAGGATCATCACGTAATTTTGGTGGTTTGAATAAACCAGGCAAGCCTACCTGTTCATAATCAGCTAAGGTGTTCAATAAATCATATTTATAGAAGACTTGTAATGATCTTATGATGCCTTGATCACATACTTGATCTACACTGGTTGTATTTGGCGGCAAATATTGAATCTTCACAGTGTCATTATCATGATCAGGCACATGACCAGAAAAATTATCAACATTTAGGTAATGTTTTCCAGGCGGATATTTTTCTATTAAAAATGCTATAAAACAACGAAACCATTCATTGAATACTCTCGTATCCATCCATGCACTCTTTTGTGAAAAGTATATGCATGGTAGAATCAAATTTGTTTTTTCACCTTTCTTGTAAAAGCACATGGGTCGGATTGTTTTACCTATGACAGCCATTTTGAACTTATCACCTATCATATACAATATACAATACCAAAAAATTATTAAGTACAAGTTAGTGTGTGTTTAAGGTTATTTCATTTTTGGATTCATTTTTATCAATTGCAACTATTTTATCAACTTACCAATTCCATTTACACATGTTATGAATGACAAACGTGCCTTGTCATTTCCATCTGATGTGCCACGTACCTTGTCATTTCTTTCAAACTTTGCTAAGTATGTACGATCTGGTAGTTTTTGGTATCGAATACCAGATTCATCCATGTTCCAAATAAATGAAGGATGAACATCTTTTATTTCATTTTTTATTATATTTAATATTTTCATACGTTCATCATCATCATCATTGACTTCCCCTGCTTGTCCAAATAAACGTTTCGATTTACCAAAATTACCGGCACATCTTGCCAGGAATTTTTGCAGGTAACCTCGACTGACTGCATGTCTTTTTAATTTGCTATAAGCATTTTTGTCTTTCTTCTCAATGCTATTTTTGAAATCATTATCATTTTCCATCTTTTTTATTAGTTCACGATGGCATTTATAGCCCATGCTGGTGAGTTTCTCAAAGCTCACCTTTTTTTTCTGACCCCTCATTTGCTCCAGGTATTTTTTTAACGTCATTTCCAATATTGGAACTTTTGCATATCTTTCTTTAAAATATTTCCATTGATACTCCATAAAAATGTCATTGTTGTTGCCTTTAAATTCATCACATCTCTTAAAGATTCTGTAAATGGATTTATAACTTACATTATATTTTGTGCCTATTCTTCTACAAGTACTAGTCTTCCACTTGCATGTGTATTCTTTCTTGATGATGATTTTTATATCTTCTTTACCTAGCACAACTTTGTCCTTACGTGCCTTGGATGTTGTAAATTTAAGATTGATTGATGTTTTTTTTACTGTTGCTTTTGGCATAACTGGTTGTAAAGATATATATATATATATATTATTATTTTAAATTATTAATATTATGAATTATTGATTAAATGTGTTATATCCAGAGTTGATTAATGCAATTGCATTTAATTGGTCTTACAACCAACGTGAGATGATGTAACATAAAATATGATATCATACAAAAAATTGGATGTTCTTTAATTTATTTTATGAAGTTATATTTTAACCTTCTTGATAGCACATTTATACTTATTACTATACAATTTGACCATAAATAAATACATTGTACATTGTACTTGAATAGCTAATGAAAGACCGATTTACTTATAATTCATCACCAATTTCTACTACAAACAACCGAAAGTATCTCAAAAATATTGCAACAATTCAGTATACTCTTTTCTATCTATTTTTTATACTTGAACCGAATCCATCTCGGTAGTAGGAGTTACAACTAGGGTTATTCAAAACAAGTATCTTTTTGATAGGAAATTTAATTCATTTAAGTTTATGCTACTTTTAATCTAATTTTCGTGAATTTACGGAAAAGGTCCTCATTGGGAAAAAAATAATTTAAACATTTCGATTAAACCACCCATTCAACCAAATTGATGAACGCAGATTACCAAAAAATTTGCATAGATTCACAACTTTTTATTGAATTTATTTTTTTACATCAAATAAAAGTGCAACAAAACTGCTGTTTTTGGAAGTACTACAAAGACAGGGTCAATTTTTTGGTCCTTCACTGGAACGTCATTAATATAGAAATAACATTAACAATGGATACAAATTACTACTAAGCAAAAAAAATAAACCCTACTTTTGGAAAAAAATTGCAACTTTTCTGACTTGTAGATTTCTATTAACAGTTCTGTCTATATATTAGAATTGGCATGGACTTTTACATTGCAATGCAAGTCACTTAGAGTTAGTAGGGGTGGATTGTATCGTCAGTTGAAGAATTATAATTGCAAAAAAGGCGCTCCTTAATTCTAGAAGAAAGTTTGAAATTCCGTCAAAACCACTGAAAAACAACCGCTTTTGACGGAATTTTGTACTTTTCTTCTGTGTAGTATACGACAAAAAATCTCCTATATCTTTTTTTTAAGGATACATGCCTATATTAATATTTGTTATAAATAT
>JACLAD010011414.1_pt1 | contig 10405 bp, 8 predicted proteins | sample 8027901 | NCBI WGS metagenome assembly JACLAD01 (sample SAMN15725071, study PRJNA655200) | protist metagenome | isolation source: fluorescence activated cell sorting (FACS) single amplified genomes of... | place: Spain: Blaines Bay Microbial Observatory, Mediterranean Sea | collected 2016-07-05
TTGAAAGCTGTCCACTTGGCTGCGCAAGCCATCAAGTGTGGCGATGCCGATGTTATAATTGCGGGTGGTCAAGAAAATATGAGCCAAGCCCCACATGCTCTTCCCAACTCACGAAATGGACAGCGTATGGGTGATTGGCAAATGACGGATACCATGATCAAAGACGGACTTTGGTGCGCATTTAACGACTACCATATGGGCACCACAGCTGAAAATGTCGCAGATCGTTATGAAATCAGTAGAGATGACCAGGATACATTCGCTTTGAGATCTCAGAACTTAGCTGAGGAAGCGCAAGCTGCTGGACGATTTCAGGAAGAGATTGTGCCTGTGGAAATTCCACAGCGTAAAGGAGACCCCATCGTTTTCCAGGATGATGAATTTATTCGCAAGGGAGCTACGATTGAAAGTATTCAAAAGGTTCGACCAGCCTTTAAAAAGGATGGTTCTGTTACAGCTGCCAATGCTTCTGGAATCAATGATGGTGCTGCGGCTGTCGTTGTCATGTCAGCTAGTAAAGCCAAGGAACTTGGATTGACCCCTTGGCAACAGTTAAGGCTTATGCAAGCGCTGGAGTTGACCCAGCAATCATGGGTACTGGTCCAATTCCTTCCTCACAAAAGTGTCTTGAAAAGGCAGGTTGGACAGTCGGGGACTTAGATTTGATTGAAGCAAATGAGGCTTTTGCTGCACAAGCATTGGGAGTTGCCAAAGAACTCCAGTGGGATGATAGTAAAGTCAACGTAAATGGAGGTGCGATTGCCATTGGACATCCAATTGGAGCTTCTGGTTGCAGAGTGTTGGTTACACTCCTTCACGAAATGAAACGTCGAGATGCTAAGAAAGGACTAGCGACCTTGTGCATTGGAGGAGGTCTTGGTGTCGCATTAGCAGTAGAACGGTAAACAAATTTCTCAAAAAAATTGAGATGGATTTTTAAGAGTTAATTTACAAACGAGGTTGTATGAATCTAGAAGGAAAAGTCGTAGTTACTACAGGGGGTGGAAGAGGCTTAGGACGCGCATTTGCTTCAGAACTTGCGGATAAAGGAGCAAACTTAGCTCTGGTTGATCTGAACCAAGATGATTTAAATGCCACGAAAAAGATGGCCTTAGCGAAGGGAGTCAAAGCTCAAACCTACGTCACTAATGTAGCCAAAGAGGCTGAAGTCGTTTCCCTATTTGATCAAATCGTCAAAGATTTTGGTCAAGTTGATGGGCTAATAAACAATGCCGGAATCACACGAGATGGACTCATTGTTCGCAAGAAAAAGATTAAGGACGAAGCTGGTAATGTTACTGGTGAGGAAATTCAAAAGATGTCCTTACAAAATTGGCAACTAGTCATTGATGTCAACCTAACAGGAGTATTCCTTTGCGCCCGTGAGTTTTTTGAAAAACAACTTCAATTGGGTGGCAAAGGTGTTTGCATCAACATTTCTAGTATTTCAAGAAATGGGAATATGGGCCAAACTAACTATACAGCCACAAAAGCTGGTGTAGCGGAAATGACTGTGACATGGGCCAAGGAAATGGCGCAACATGGAGTACGTTGCGCTGCAATCGCACCAGGTTACATCAACACAGAAATGGTTGCTGCGATTCGTGAAGACGTGAAGCAGAAGATCATTGATCAAGTGCCAATTCGTAGACTTGGTGAACCCTCAGAAATCGCAAGAACAGCTGTCTTCATTCTAGAAAATGATTACATCACCGGTAGGGTCATTGAAGTTGATGGTGGACTTAGAATTTGATTTCCAGAAACAAAAAAATTCTGCATTCTCTAAAAAATCGAGAGTGTGGGAATGCAGCATTACAGCTAAGCAATTAATGATAGGAGCTGTTCGATGAATACTCAGACACAGGGGATCAATCAGGAAAAAATGCAGGAATTCTTTGGCAGTATGATTTCCAAGATGAACGAGCAAGGCACTGAAACTGATCCATTCGGAGCACTGAAATCCCTGCAACAAGTCGCCGAAGCTTGGGCGAAGAATCCGCAAGAATTGAATCAGTCCATGCAGAATTGGAGTCAGAAGATCGGCGAAGTCAACATGAAAGTGTGGAACGAGTTCGTAAATAAATCCAAAGAATCTATCGAGAAGGGAGAGTTTGGCAAAATTCCAACACTTGAAGAGTTGCCCCATTTCAGATGGATTCAGGAATATTATAAGCTCTACTCTGAATTCCTCCAAGAAAGCATTCAGCAGACCCCCAATGTCTCAGATCGGACAAAAGACAAGGCCAGGTTCTGGACAGAACAAATGGTAAGTGCGATATCGCCAAACAACTACTTCTGGACTAACCCAGGAGCCATTCGTGAATTCATTGATACCGAAGGAAAAAGTCTTGTCAAAGGATTTGAAAATTGGGTGAAAGACTTCCAAGACCAAATGCCACAAATGGTCGACAAGTCCGCTTTTGAAGTCGGAAAGAACTTGGCGAACACACCAGGTAAGGTTGTTTATCGAAATGACCTGATGGAATTGATCCAGTATGAAGCCAATACTGATCAAGTACACCAAACTCCTGTACTGATCACCCCACCCTGGATCAACAAGTTCTACATTCTTGACCTAAATGAGAAAAAAAGTTTTGTCAGAAATCTAGTGAACAATGGCTTCACAGTTTTCATGATTAGTTGGAAGAACCCAACGACGGAACTACGTAACACGAGTCTTGATGACTACATGTTAATGGGCCCCGTGGAGGGAATGAGAGTTGTCCAGGAAATCACTGGAACAGAAAATATTCATGCTGTTGGATACTGTATTGGAGGTTCTTTACTGGCTACCACTATGGGCTGGTTGAACGGTCCTCAGAAAAAGGTAAAGAATCTTTTTACAAGTTTCACACTACTGACTACTTTGGTAGATTTCTCCAAACCAGGTGATCTTGGGCTCTTCGTAGATGAAGACTCAATGAAATTTGTTGAGATGATGATGGCTGAGAAAGGATACTTAGACGGCAAGCAGATGGGGACTACCTATCGAATCATGAAAGCAGATGGTCTTATTTGGAATTACGTGGTGAACAACTATCTTTATGGCAAAACTCCTCCACCAATTGATATGCTCTTCTGGAATGAAGATTCCACTCGGCTACCAGAAAAGGCTCACTCCTTTTACTTGCGAGAGTTCTATATTAATAACCATCTCTGCCAAGGAAAACTAGAATTGGCAGGGCAAAAAATCAACCTTGGCGCAATCAATCAACCGCTGTATTCAGTTGCAGCTGAGAAAGACCACATTACTCCATGGGACCAAGTATTCAAAACTGGACTCAATACAGGTGGACAAGTACGTTTTGCCTTATCAACATCTGGGCACATCGCTGGAGTGGTTAACCCACCTCTTAACCCGCCAAAGCGAGCTTACTGGGCTGGACCTGTTACTAAAACTGATCAAGATCCGATGATTTGGCAGAAAAATGTCCAACAAGTTCCCGGAAGTTGGTGGCAAGATTGGATTCCTTGGCTACAAGGTCAATGCGGTGATAAAGGAGATGTACCTACGATGGGCAGTAAAAAGTATAAGTTGCATGGAGATGCCCCTGGCACTTACGTAAAAGAGAAATGATCTGACTATGATAAAGGATCAATTTCTTGGTTGAATTGGTCCCTGTGACTACTACCAAATCCTTAAATTAGACTACCGTGCGCACCATTTCAAAAATTTTTATCATAATATTTTTAAACGCAGGGACAGTTCTCTCAAGTGATGAGGTCAGAGTACCTAACCCCCAAATAAATTTTCTCAAGTACTATCGCGAAGCCCATTACAACTTAAAACTGATTGATCTAGAATCTCAACTTAATGAGAAACTTGAATTAGTGCAACAACCTGAGCGTAGAGCTATGAAAGCACTAATCTCTTATAGTAAGTTTGCTATGAATTTTGGGAGAAATATTGACGAGAAATACTATAAAGAATTTCTTGAGGATGTTAATGAGGCAATTGAATCGCTGGAAGCTTTATCAAGCCAAAAGCCAAACAACATAAGCTTGAAGCTTAATCTTGGATTACTGTACGGACTTAAAGGAGGTGTGGCATTAGGTTACCAAAAAGACTATTTTGATGCTTATATATTTGGTGTTAAAGGTGTTCAGTTGCTTGACGATGTTTACAAAAATAATACACAACTTATAGATATAGAGCTAAGTAAGGGGATTCTTAAACTGATGATTGCTCAGTCGACATGGTATGTTAGATGGTTAGCTCCTTTGATTGTTGAATCTGGTTCAATTTCAGAAGGTATCAATCATTTAGATAAGGTAGTTGAAAAAGGTGAATATGTTTCAGATGAGGCATCCCTGGCATATGTATTATTGTTATGGGGTGATATTGAAAAAAATTACTTACGTAAATCTCTGTCAAGACTAGAAAAATTTACTGAACAATATCCTGAGAATATTCAAATTTATATTGCACTGGCTAGAGGCTTTTGGCTAGCTAATGAATACGAAAAATCAAATTTCTATGCACTTCAAGGTATAATCAAAATTCAAAGACATAACAGTGTTTTCATGCGAAAACACGGAGTAACGATGCAATCTTTCCTCTTATATTGGCATTATAGATACCTCGCAGAAAAAAAAGAATGGCTCAAATTATTGCGGCAGACTGAGCAGAGATCCGAATCACCTATACAATCAACTTTTAAAGCTGTAGCGCTATGGAATATGGGGCAATACAAAAGTTCCAAAGAGTTGGCTGAACAAACACTTGGAAATCTTAAAGAAACAGAACTAGAAATGCCATTATTCATTGTACCATTCTTATTTGACCTCAAACCAACCCTTCAAAGTATTGTTGAAGACAAAATCCTTGGACAAGATTGAAATGAGCAAAGCTTCAGTTGTTATTGTGGGCGGAGGTATCGTTGGACTCGCAACAGCATGGCAGTGGGGTCGATCTCATCCAAATGAATCTCTAATTTTACTGGAAAAAGAAGATTCTATTGCGAAACACCAAACAGGTCACAACTCCGGTGTTTTGCACTCTGGTATTTATTACAAACCCGGTTCAATGAAGGCGATTAATTGCCGACAAGGCAAAAAATTAATGGAAAAATTCTGTAGAGATGAAGAAATCACATACGAAATCTGCGGGAAAGTGATTGTTGCTACTAGAGAAGAAGAAATGCCAGCACTTGAACAAATTTTTTCTCGTGGACAAGCCAATGGAGTAAACTGTGAAAAAATTGATCAATCACGTCTGAAGGAATTAGAACCCCATGTAAACGGGATCAGTGGGATTCATGTCCCAGAAGCAGGAATTGTAGACTACAGTGAGGTTTGCGTTAAGCTGCAGAAAAAAATCCAGGAGCAAGGAAATCAGATTATCTGTTCAGCCAAGGTTCTCAACATTCACCAATCCAATTCTGAAATTATTCTTGAAACAACTATCGGTGAAGTGCGAGGTAACTATCTCGTTAACTGTGCTGGGCTATACTCTGATAAAGTAATGGGTCTTACTAGTCAAAAGACCGAGATGCAGATCGTGCCGTTCCGAGGGGAGTACTACTACGTCAAACCAGAAAAAGAATACTTGTGCAAAAATCTGATTTATCCTGTTCCTGATCCAGCATTCCCTTTTCTAGGAGTCCACTTCACACGAATGATTCATGGTGGCTTGGAATGCGGTCCAAATGCCGTTTTAGCTTTTGCAAGAGAGGGCTACAAGCGGAGTGATTTGAACTTCTCTGAGTTTTTGGAAACTTTGAAATTTACTGGATTCCAAAAGCTCGCTTTAAAATACTGGCAGATGGGAATGGGTGAGATGTGGAGGTCCTGGTACAAGCCAGCCTTCGTAAAGGCCTTACAGCGACTGGTACCAGAGATTACTGCTGAAGACTTGATCGTTGCTCCAGCTGGAGTTCGTGCCCAGGCTGTTACTAAGGATGGTAGTCTAGTTGACGATTTTTTGATTGATGAAACAGAGAATATTTTAAACATCTGTAATGCACCCTCACCGGCTGCAACAGCTTCACTTAACATCGGAAGGCTGGTTTCAGAGAAATTAGCCGCTCGTTTTGTATGATCAGCTAATCACTCGATCAGGCAATTCTTTGCGGATCTCTTCTTTCTGTTCCGTAGTGAAAAGAAGCCAGTTGGCAATTTCCTCAAGACTTCTTCGGCACCCTAAACAATGTGTTCTAGCTGAATTTAAACTACAAATTCCGCAGCAGGGAGAAAGTGACTTATCGCTCATTTGGGGATCGCAATAGCTGAGGCTTCATAGCAAATTTGATCTCCTCGAGTATACCGATTGACAGCCTGCGTTTGGATCACATATCTACTTCCACTCCCTAAAATCCCTCGTAAGTGATACTCTGCTGTTTTCTCAGCATCTTCCTTGGCATCTCTGTCATCAAGGGCACAGGCATTCCCTGTTGAAATCACATTACTTCCGCCTTGGTCTACCACTGCTCTTGATGGATTGTATTGATTGCGGAATTTTTCAGCCACATCACTACATCCAGTAGCCAGTAGCCCAACGACTAAGATTTTCAAAATTTTTTTAGCGAACATAGGGACTGTCCAACACGAAATCTAAATTACTGGTGCCCAATGGAACCAGACCTTTTGATCTACCGATCAACTCACCTTCTGCAGCTTGAAATGGCTGATCATCTTTATCTGTTAAAATCCTGAGAGAATAAGGCCCTACCAAGTCTGCAGTCCCCATAGCATTAGAGGGCCCAATCTGAAATTCCATTGGGAAAGAGGGTGACTCCACGAATTTAAATGCAACCGGTCTACCTTGGCCAGGATCAAACAACATGATAATCAACTTATCGGTAGGAGAAACTTGATTCAATAAATCTGGTGAAACTCGAACAGTGCCCTGAATGCTATCTTCTGGTTTATCAGCCGGCTGAGATGATTTTAGAAGTTCTTGCGGGAAGGAATTAAATGGGCGGTCTAACTCATAGGTAAATGATTCAGTACCCAAAGAAAGTGGCTGGGTCAAAGCTCCGATCAGTTCTCCAGGGCTTGGCAAGTTCGGATTGCCATCCCGATCTGTGAAAATGAGCAAGCGATAGGAACCTTGTAAACTTGCTTCAGGACCCGCATCAGACTGTCCAATCGAAAATGTAATCGGAGGGAGAAAAGGGTTGATCATGTGCTGAGCAACCGGGGTCAGTGTATCTGGATCGAAGAGGATAAGGTAGGCATTGTCTGTTTTGACAACTCCACCCGTAACACGAGGAGCTGTCTTAATGGTTCCACTTATAGATGTTCGAATTTGAGTTTCATTCCGAGCTATTTCCTGCCAAAGAGCATATCCAATCAGAACCACAATCCCGATTGTAATACTAGAGTAAATGAGGACATTTCGTCCTTTCATGCAAGAACTTCTGCTTGTGGCGAAGTAGGTAGCACAGATTCTCCCATCAGATATTGATCAATGGATCGGGCCGCTTCCCGTCCTTCCCAAATTGCCCAAACCACCAGAGATGCCCCTCGTTTGGCATCACCCGCAGCAAAAACTCCTTCTTCTGATGTCTGGAACCGATTGTCTGCATGAATCGAGTACATCGGTTGTTGTCCATCTTCCAACATCTTCAGCGTTTCACTCGCAGCAATTGCGTCTTTCCGGCCTCGCATACTAATTTTTACACCCAAATCATTCACCAACCCCGAAACAGTTGGCCCAATGAATCCCATTGCTAGCAAAATTAGGTCAACTTCAATCGTAAATTCTGTGCCTTCCAGACGTTTCATGACATTACGACCCTCTTCTTGTTTCCACTCGACCCGAACCGCCTGCAGTCCTTTGACTGCACCATTTTCATCACCAATCACTCTTTCAGTTAGAATGTTAGCTCTACAATCTGGGTCTACCTCTTCATGCACGGGAGTAGGGCGCGGCTGCATGTTAACAATTTCAAACTGATAAACACGTCGATCAGCTCCTTGTCTGTTCAAATTTCCTAAACAGTCTGCAGCAGTAAATCCTCCACCTAAAATTGCTACTCGCTTCCCTTGGGCTTGAACTGCATACGGCTTTGGAGAATCACCCGCTACGAATTGATTGCGTTGAGGTAAATAATCCATCGCATAGTGAATGCCATTCAATTCCTTGCCCTCGGTTGTCAATTCTCTTTTTTGTTGAGCACCCGTTGCCAGGAGGATGGCGTCATATTGTGACCTAAGCTCCTTCGTGCTGATGTCTTTCCCAACGTGACAGTTTGTGATGAAGCGTACCCCTTCAGCCTGCATCTGGTCTACTCGACGTTGAACGTTAATCTTTTCCAATTTGAAGTCTGGAATACCATAGATTAGGAGTCCGCCAAGTCGATCAGACTTTTCGTAAACTGTCACTTCGTGACCAGCTCTTCGAAGCTGTTGTGCGGCCGCTAAACCAGCAGGGCCTGATCCGATCACAGCAACTTTTTTCCCTGTGAGCTTTTTCGGTGGTTGAGGTTTGATCCAGCCTTCTTGCCATCCACGATCAGCGATATGTTTTTCAATCTGCTCGATTGTGACAGAATTTTTCTTACGATGTCGCTCTTCTTCATCAAGCGTGTAATACGCATTGAGAACACAAGATTCCTCACAAGGTGCTGGGCAGATACGGCCAGTAAATTCTGGAAAATTATTGGTGCTGTGAAGGGTATCAAGAGCTTCCCGCCAATGGCCACGATAGACGAGGTCGTTCCAATCAGGAATTTGATTACCTAGCGGACAACCGTTGTGACAGAAAGGGATGCCACAGTCCATACAGCGGGAGGCTTGCACTTTAATTTCCGACTCGGAGTAGTGCACATCGTATTCACGAAAATCCCGAATTCTCTCAGCAATTGGACGTCTTGGAACGTCTTGTTTGGAGTGCTCTAGAAATCCTGTGTCATTACCCATTTATTCTCTCCGTCAGGCAGCCTGTGAATTCATTTGTTCGAGAACCAGTCTATATTCTGTAGGCATCACTCGGACAAATTTTTGTAGGGTGTTGTCCCAGTCTTCCAACAGTTTGCTGGCTCGCTCACTTTGAGTGTACTGCAGATGCCGTTGAATCATTTCCCTGACCCATTTGGCTTCGTCTACCTGGCTTACTGGGCCAAGTTCAACCATGCCTTGGTTGCAACGCTGCGTAAAATAACCTTTCTCATCGAAGACGTAAGCGATTCCTCCACTCATCCCTGCAGCAAAGTTTCGCCCTGTGTGACCAAGAACGATCACTCGACCTCCTGTCATATACTCGCATCCGTGATCTCCCACTCCCTCCACAATGGCGTTTGCTCCACTGTTGCGGACCCCAAATCGCTCTCCAGCTATCCCAGAGAAGAAAGCTTCTCCGCCGGTTGCTCCATATAAGACAGTGTTGCCAATTAGAATGTTTTCATCTGCCTTAAATGTGGACCGTTTGGGAGGGTACACTATCAGCTTTCCTCCACTAAGTCCTTTACCCGTGTAGTCGTTAGCATCACCTTCCAACTCCAGTGTGACTCCCCTCGCCAAAAACGCCCCAAAACTTTGTCCTGCTGAGCCGGTCAACTGACAATGAATCGTGTGATCAGACAAGCCCTCAGCTCCGTGGGCTAACGCAATTTCTCCACTGAGCATCGTACCAATGGCTCGATGGATGTTCTTCACGGGCATTTCAATTCTGACAGGCTTGCGCTGTTCGATTGCTTCCTTGGCTAGAGCAATCAATTCATGGTCAATCTGTTCATTAAGTCTATGATCTTGTTCCTGCGTACAGTAGCGAGTATCCCCTTCGCCAACAGGGATTTGTTTCAGAAGATTTGAAAGATCCACATGCTTGGCTTTCCAATGGGTGATATCAGAGCGTTGTTCCAAGCAATCTGATCTCCCAACCATTTCACTAAATGAACGGAATCCACACTTTGCCATGATTTCACGAACTTCTTCTGCAACCATGAAAAAGAAGTTAATGACGTGCTCTGGTTGTCCAACAAATTTTTTGCGTAATTCAGGATCCTGGGTAGCAATTCCAACTGGGCATGTATTGAGGTGACATTTGCGCATCATCACGCAGCCAATTGTGATGAGTGGTGCGGTTGAAAAACCGAACTCTTCAGCACCAAGCATCGCTGCAATAGCCACATCACGGCCCGTTTTCAGTTGCCCATCTGTTTGTAATCGAACACGACCTCGCAAGCGATTCAGCAACAACGTCTGGTGAGCTTCAGATAATCCCAACTCCCATGGAACTCCAGCATATTTGATGGAAGTCAATGGAGAGGCACCTGTACCACCATCATGACCTGCGATCACAATCAGGTCCGCATGCGTTTTAGCGACACCTGCTGCAATGGTTCCGACACCTGCCTCTGAGACCAATTTCACCGTAATCCGAGCCTTCGGATTCGCATTCTTCAGATCAAAGATCAACTGAGCAAGATCCTCAATTGAATAGATATCATGATGAGGAGGT
>JACLAD010010954.1_pt1 | contig 10403 bp, 11 predicted proteins | sample 8027901 | NCBI WGS metagenome assembly JACLAD01 (sample SAMN15725071, study PRJNA655200) | protist metagenome | isolation source: fluorescence activated cell sorting (FACS) single amplified genomes of... | place: Spain: Blaines Bay Microbial Observatory, Mediterranean Sea | collected 2016-07-05
GTGGTAGTTGGATGGGCAGTATAGGCATCTTTGAAAAGGTTACAAACGCGGTCAGTAGTGTTGCGTCGATTGTCCCGACTAGTTTACCAACTGCGAGTATACCAGCTGGGACTATTGTCACAGGCACGGCAGCAGCCACAAAATGGATGGCGGATCATATAGTGCCTACTACTGGTATTGACCCGGAGATAGAACGGTTGTGCAGTCCGCCGATACGGGATGCGCTTCAGCGTTTGTTTCAAAGGTTTAAGATCAATTTATGTGAGATAGTGATATCATTTCGACAGCAGGATGCAAGTGAAAAGCTAGAGGAAATTGCTGCGGCATGTAATTTGAGGGAATTAGCAACTTGCTACCGAAGAGTCTGGCTAGAAGCAAGTGCTGAATTGTTGGACCCGGAATGGACGATAGCTCAGCAGCAGAATTGGGCGGAGTATGTATTACAAGTTGAAATCAGTCCAAATTATAACGATGCAGTGTGTCAGTCCTTACATATAGCACTATGTATAATTGACCGGTGCAGTCGAGCTTTTCGGTTTAATTTATCAAGTGATGTGAGGATGGCGCATCGGGATGAAAAATGGGAGTTGCATGCGAAGAGGATAGCAAGGGATCTATCCATTGCAAGGCGGTTTTCAACGAAAATCCCAGCGATGTTTGAATTCTCCGATTCCGTTTTCCGCTCCCAACCAGTCTTCCGCACAATGCAATCATCAATAAGCGCCGACGGTGTCATGTGCACCACCTCCATGATGTCCCTCCGCCCAATCAAGCCGTCGAATCCGCTTGAAGAGAGTAACAGCGCCATGGGCGTCCAGATTACAGGGCATCAGATTATACAACGGCTGCAGGAAGGGACTGGTGAATTCAATTATTTCGATGGGGAGGAACTAGATGTGGTCGGCCCTGTTGATGACGATGATTTAATTGATTCTGGCCGCGAAGTCAAGGTTCAAGAAAGAATTTCTACAACATAATTTCATTTGCATACAGAAACTGCAAATTCTGCATATTTAACAAATGCAATGGCATGTACCTTTCGAGAACAATATTTCTCATTTTGTTCGAATTCTTCGAGTCTTAACCGATGCGATTTTACTACCCAAAATCGCATCGGTTAAGACTCGAAGAATTTGCACTTTTTGAAAAAAATGAACATCGAAAGGTACATGTCATTAACTCGATCCAAGGGGATGTACCTTTGGAGAACCATATTTCTCATTTTGGTAGAATTCTTCGAGTCTTAACCGATGCGATTTTACTACCCAAAATCGCATCGGTTAAGACTCGAAGAATTCGACCAAAATGAGAAATATGTTCCTCGAAAGGTACATGCCATTACATGGATTAAATGCGTAGAATTTGCAGTTTTTGGATGCATTTGTATTTTTCATCACCAAATTTTGTTTCCAGGTTGAGGAAACAGCGACGAATCCCGCCCGCGATTTTTTGAAGGAGGAAGCCAAATCGCAAGCCTTAGAGCTTATTGGTATGAAGCGCAAGCCCATTATACTGCATAACAACGCAAACCGCGATTTGAAAGTATGCTTTTACGGTGCGAGGGATCCGCTATGTGCAGTGCCTCTTGGAGGGATATCCGGTTACGGGGTGAAGGTATTAAAATCAGGAGAAACGCATCGGGTACAGACAAAAGATACCAAAAATGGAATCATTTCCTTTTCAGATTTGTTTTGTTTAATTTAGGTACATATGCCGACATCAGCGACGTCTGAAGATGACATGGTCTTCATGAAAGTTTTTAAGCCTAAGTGGATCGATCGAACCATCTATTCATCAGCAGTTGCAAGGGGGCAGGCTGTGCAACTCCGGATTGAGGATTGTATCGTTTGCGATAGCGAGGCTGATTTTGAAAATCATCCAACCACCCCGCAGCACTACCCGGAAGCAGTGGACAATACCTGCACCTCCCCATTTTCAAATCATGAAACAACAGCATCTCGGATTCGAAGCCAAATCGATAACGACGTGGATGGCTGGTTCGATCAAGATTTATGATTTCTTTTTTTGGTGACATCATCACTTCGTTTTGTGTGAGTTGATGATGAAAGATAGTAGATTAGGTTAGATGCTCATTACGTATCGTACACATGTCACAGCAAACAGATCACATTATATTTTTGATTTTGATTATTATACATTGTGCCAAAATGGTCCACATTGTCCACACAACATACCCACACAAAGTTAACAATTTTAATCAATAAGTCGTAATTATTTTGCAATGTAAACCACACTTGGGAAGTATATTCACTTGGCGACCATACCTTCACTTACAATCTCTCTGCCAAGTCTTTCTTTTCAATCAGCTACATTAAATACCCTCATTCTTCCAACTACAGCATATTTGATAACTTTGTTCTGTCAAATCCAGTAATATACTATAATATTCAAAGCGATAACTAATTCTTTATCTTCTTTTCTACTGAACAATATAATTCCAATTACCGAATCAGTTACTGTAATTATTACTTAATATATTCCAAGATGGCGTACACGACACATAATAACACAGAGCACATTCCGCGTTTTATCTACTATGCGTGTTACGAAGGGGAAGACCCAAGTTCGGGGATATTCCCGCATAATAAAACGCATGTTGGGCTGCAGCAGGCGATTAAGACGATGTACATTGAACCCGTTCACGGAACCAGCAGTACGTTTTTGAATGCAATTGTTTTTTCTGAGGAAATGGTAGTGTCTTTTTGCGCTCACGGGAAAGATATGTAGTCGCGGCGATCGTGAGAAAGTCGTCGCGTGCCATTTTGACCTGCGCGGAGATTGTCGGAGACGACGTCGCGGATGCGTTCGCGATTCCAAAATATTCCAGGCGCGCCAGATTTTTGAGACAACTTAATCAAAAGCCATGGTGTTGATCTTTTCTTTAAAAGAAAAATTTCTGGTAGTACAACGCCACAGTGCAGAATATGTCGATGTGTTTAAAGGCTACGCGCGCCCCCTCGTGCGCATGTTCAACTGGAGCGAGAGAGTCACCAAGGCTGCCTTGGTGGCCGACATTGCCCGCGCGCTTGTCGTTGCGTATGTTTTCGGCATTTCGTGTTTCAGTTTTTGTCGCCATTGGGTTAGGAAAAGAAATATGCATGTTCTAGCAGAAATTGGCTACGCAAAGACTGCATTTTGGTCTACGCGCAGAGATCAGCTGGTGGCTGGCTTCAGCGTTGTGCCGCAGGATTGGTTGCTAGAATTGTGTTTTTGAATTGTTCTGCGCCGCGGAAAATTGTTAGCACCTGGCGAAGCGGACCAGCAGCAAATTAGAAATGAATCTTATGTTGAAGTCTTCGGCGTTCCCCAGGCCACTACATCTGCAAAAAGGCCAGCGGATCCTATTGCCAATTTTGCGCAAATTCCTCATTTCCCACGCGCTCGCCGCTGCGTATGTCTTCGGCATTTCGTAATTCAGTTTTTGTCGGCATTTGGTAGGAAAAGAAATATGAATTTCGAGCTCGATATTTTCATATTTTGTGTTGAGGTCTTGGGACATATTTGATGTGTAGCGCAAAATGCAATGACGCTTTATTTCATTCCGTTTGCCTTCAACCAAAACCACGCAACGGACACATTCTCATGATAGATGTTGAGGAATTAATTAGGCATAATCCACTTGCAGAGGTGCTCGACGCGAACAGTCTGCGATTTAAATGCGAGGTTCAAGGGCAGGAGCATATGTACAGTTTGGGATATCATGATATTTTTATCAAGGGTGGTATTTGCAAGGAGGCGATCAAGACGGTTTTTAATTGGAAAACGCATCACCAGCAGTTGTTTGAGATGATTGACCCTGCGGACATGCCAGATCAGCAGCGATTCAAAGCGATGGTTGAAAGCGTGTTTCGCAGTCATGGAGAGATTATAAGTCCAAGCTCACTGGATGCAAATAAGATCTATTGCCGGAGTGAGAACATTGCAAGTATGTGGCCATGGGGTAAGCACATCATGATAAATGGCCATGGTTTTGAAGCGGAGTTGCTAACAAAGGAGACGAACAGAAAGATGGTGGAGGGAAGGCTATCCATTGTGACGGATGTTACGATGAATATGAACTATTCCGAATGCATCGTACTAATCCGCGATCACCGTCCGATCGCTGGTACAAGTAACGCGTTTGAAAAGATCCAACAGCTCGGAGCAATGGCATTAATCGTATCACGGAACACAGATCTATCGAAGATGACAATCCCAGTGTTTTTAATCCGAGAAGATAAATTCCCGCCTACACAGGATTTACATAATGGCACGGACGTGCGATGTCTTATTGACGTGTCCTGCAGTAAAGAATTTGTCACCGGTGGACTGAAACATCTCGACTCCCGGGTAAAAAGTCTAAACGACCAAGCTGAACACCTGTCCATGACCGACACCGTAGCAAAACCAACATTTCAACTACCCGACCTCGCAATACCCGTTGCAGCGACACCGAGTTACAAAAACAATCCATCCGCTGGCAACAGTGAAAACATCCGTGCCCCGCCTACGTCCGCACCACCAGGCCCGCCATCGCAACCTCCACCTGGTAAATCCCCGCACCAAGGACCTCCATCACAGGCTCCACCAGGACCCCCATCATCTCCTCCAGCAGAGGCACCACCGGCAGCGCCGCAGCAACACGCGAGTAGGAGCAGCCCGCCGTCCGACCCACCGCCGAGACCAACTGAAGAAGCGAGCGATGCGAAGAATGCGGTCATGGAATTGATGAAGAGGCATATGCAACATCAGGTTGATAATGGTGTTATTAGCGCGGATGCAGCATCGCCGTTGATCACGCCCGATGCAAGTCCACTTTTGGGAAGCAGTGAGCCACCAGGGAAGTTTAACGTTGGTGATTTGGTACAAATTCAAGGGCTGACGCAGAGGGCGGATTTGAACTATCGCATGGCAGATGTGGATCAATACGTGGACAGTGGAAATCACGAGGGGAGGTATTTGGTTACATGTGAAAATTCGCAGAACAGCGCGTACGTTCGCCCAGAGCGTCTACGCCTGGTCTGCGCCGCTGCCGACCGCCCAACACCAGCCCGGCCGAGGAATCCAAACGGACCCATTGCAGCTGACACACCAACACCCGCCGCATGGCCCGCACCAGCGAAAGCAAACCAATCCGACACAACCATCCGTTCCGGCGCAGCGACACCTAAAAAGCAAGCACCTACCGGTGTCTGGGGCAACCCACAGAAACGATCTGGATCCCTTGCACAGGAATCAACGCGTGTGAGCACAACCGTGATCGAGGCCGACGATGAAGATGACAGTGAGCAAGCGACCCCGCAAATTTCTGACGGATGGCAGACCGCCGGTACAAAAACAAGCAAGACAAAGAAGCTGACCAGCAACTTCTCTCAATTTTGGAAGCTGGACAACTTTGAAAAGGGACGTATCGGTGGCCATGGCAAGTGCACCGTCCTCTTCCACGAGGGCTGGCATCAGAAGCTCATGCTCCACTGCGGCCGCTTAAACGACATGCGCCAGCCAAAGTGCGCGTCGTTCAGTTGCGATGGTGTACCAATCGATATCCGCCGCCACGACGAGCAAGGTGACCGTGGTGTATGCTTATTATGGCAGATGCATGATAGAAAATTAGACGTCACCCAGCGAAGCTTGCAGAATGAATTGTTAAGTCACTTGGTCAGCAAGTTAGATCTCTGCTTTGTGTTCGGCAACATTGAGTACGATGCTGGTATGTGCACGGTATATATGGCGAATGAAGACTGCAGGGATCGAGTACTATCCGAAGCGGGGCTCCCTGAGGTTGACGTCTTTGGCATTCCAGTCAAGGTGCGTTGCCATGAGAAGGACCCGCATTCATTATTCCTACGCTGGCCCCCGAGCAAGTTAGCATCCGACACCCTCGATGAAGACAACATGGGAATGGCGATTCGCGAGTTACTAGGTGACATGACCGCACCCACGCCAAAAGCATTGCAGCTATCCCCGAAGAAGCCCTCTGTCACGCCGAAAGCGGTATCCTCGCAGCCGGTCTCCCGTGCTTCTCCACCATTGAATCCTTCCGCGCCGACGCAAATGCCACCAGTAACAACTGCGACGTCACCCCCAACCAGACCAAATCAAGCGCCGAAGTTTGTGCGAAGTAAAGCAAGTCAACAAGCAGCAAGAAAAGCAGCTATTGCATTATCAAAATGGATCCGAACTAACTGCGGTGATCATATGCTCTGTTCGCAAATCTCAAAATTCTATCAACAAGCACCAGACCAGAAAGAAGCTATCACAGATGGAGGAACAAAACTCCGCCAGTTTCTCGAAGAACACCCAGACCTACTCCAATACGACGGTGGTGCTGGTGGCGGTGGGGCGATTTACCTTCCCGGTGAAGGTTACACGCCGAAGCCAAAGCCAGGACAAAGTGGCAATGGTCTACCCTTACCAATTGGTGCAGTAGTGGTGCCGAGCTATTATAGAAATAGATTTGAAACGCTGGACGAACCAGAGGCGAGCGTGTGGTTTAATCAAGCGTAATTATTTCATTTTTAAATGCATTTTATCTATGTTTTTCTATCTGTTCATTTTTGTTCTGAAGGATTGAAGAATTGAAAAAGTGGAAGAATCAAATAGAAAGTCATCTCGACCCGCATGGGCAGGGAGTGGATAGAACAAATGGACCACAATTGAATTTGCGTTTTGGGTGTGGGTTGTCTGAATAATTGTTTTTGCTTTTTGCTCTGGCAAGGTGTATGCTATGAAAAGTGCGCCATTCGCCATTCAAAGCGCCATGCTATCCTTCTCCTAGGAAACCATGAAGGCCCTGAATATGGTTTGATGTTCCTTTGGGACATGAAAATCTATTACATCAAGTCTTTAAATACTTACCATGCGCCGCAACAGGCCCGGTCGCCTTGGAGGCGCTTGAGTGCTTCGTTTCCGCCCCGGCAGCGTTGCTTGCCATCGTTGTTGCATTTGTTTCATTTGGTTTTACGGCAAGGAAATGTCAATGGTGGGGTAGCCAGGAGTTCGAATTCGGCCACCGCCGAGTACGAACTACCGTTACAAAGTGCGCGCCCGGTGCAAGGCTGCTCGGGCGCCGCTCCCACATGATGTCACCGCGAGGGGGGCATCGCGTGATACTTTTGAAATGTTGCTATCTAAGTTTGAAACGTTCAACGTTCAAGCGATGTTCATGTGCTTTGAGAGCTCTGCCCTGGCTTGCCGCCGCGTTAGGAGTGCGTGTGATGGCTTAAAAAGCGCCAAGGTTTTCGTTTCCGCCCCGGCAGCGTTGCTTGCCATCCTTGTTGCGTTTTTTTTTTTTCAGCGGGTTTTAGTGTAAGGAATTGTCAATGGCGGAAGATTGCATAAAGGGCAAAACTTGAATGTTTATTGTCCAGGTATTGCAATGGCCGCACAGTTCACTGGGCCTCTGATCGGAAACAACGGAAATGTAATGCACGCATTAAACGACAGGACGAAGACCCGCGTCAGATTTGATAATGAAGGAGAAATCAGGATGGGTCATGTTTCAGGAACATTACGTACGCATTTTCGACATCAGTTACCGAAATTTCAAAAAGTGCGAATTCTTCGGGTTTCAACCGATGCTACTTCCCGATGTCCATTTGCAAGCAGGAGCATCGCTTGGGTCTCGAGCAATTCATACTTTTTGAAGTGTTCATATTTATTTTCGTTTTGTTTGACAGGTTCGATGGCACAGGCGCTGCATGCGATGAATTATGCTTCGATCAAACTAGCGAGGACATACGGACAAGGACCGATGCCAAATTGCGATGCGTATACGGGTTTGTTTATGGATTTGAAACAGTCTCAACGGATTCTTTTGCAGCACGGCGGATTCCACAGTCTTCAAAATAAGTACCATTTTACTTTTTTGAATTTAACTTTCGTTCAGTATTTCAATTTTTCCATTGTTTGTTTTAGATTTCCGGACGTGAAGATAGGATTCTCGGCACACGAAGGACAATCATCGCTGATCCGATGCGACATACAAGGAAAATCGCTGGTCAAATGCACGATAGCAGCAAGTCACGTGATGGGTTTGATGTTTCCGTAATATAAGCAATATATTAAGCATTTTCACGGCACAGATCAATTTAAATTAAAAATAAAAAAATCAGTCATATTATTCACAAGATAATTTGAGTGAACAAAAAAATAATTTTCTAAGCATACGGTCCTTGTGTTGAAGTTGTCGTAGTGTTAGTAGATGATTCATCCACATAGATTTGTCACATTCAAAGTCCAAAGAAAACAAACTCTTGTATTGTATTGGTTCATCATTTTTCACATTTCCATACCAGTCAATAATAATTCATAAACGGGTCGTATTACATTTCAAGTTGTAATATCTGCGCGAACCAACCAACTTCAAATTGATAGAAATTATTTGGTGGAGTGAATAGTACGATGGCGAGTTTTGCAGCGAAGCGCTTGGCAAGTGAAAGAGCCAAGTGGAGGAAGGAGCACCCTCATGGGTTCCATGCGAAGATGGCACCGCTAGCTTCCGGCCGCGGTCAGGATCCATTCAAATGGAACTGCGGCATTCCAGGTATGTGTTTTTCGTTGTTTGTTTTGCAGCGTTTTGGTTTGTTACTTGATTCTGGCATTTGTGTTTGCAGGGAAGCCGGGTACGATATACGATGGTAGCACTTTGAAATTGACCATGGATTTTTCGCAGGACTACCCAGGAAAGCCGCCCAAGTGCAAGTACGTTTTTTTCAAAGTTTTGTTTCTTCACGTATTTTTTCATATTTTTAAATGTTTTGACAGGTTTGAATTCATTAAGCTTCCGGGCCAAGGTCCCCCAGGTGGATCGCCGTTGTTTCACCCAAATATTTATCCCAGTGGCAATGTATGTTTATCAATTTTGAATGAAGAAGAAGACTGGAAACCATGCATCACCATTAAGTACACTTCTTTTTTTGCATAGGAGGTTGGTTTTCTTATTTGATGTAAATAATTATTTTTGTTTTGTAGGCAAATTTTACTTGGTATTCAAGATCTGCTCGACAATCCAAATCCAAATTCACCCGCGCAGCAAGAGCCTTATGTCATGTTTAAGAATAACAGAAAGCAGTATGAAATCAGAGTGAAAGAGCAGCTTGAGGAGGTTAAAAGGTAAACTATTTCTGAATCGCACGGTGGTAAAGTGTGATTCCGATTTTTAGAATTTTTGGGCGGCGCGACTGATAGGTCTCTACCACAGCAGGTATTGACGCCCTCAATTTCTGCTGCGCGCGGGCCTGCTGCACTCTGCGCGGGGGTTGTACAGGGTCGAAGCGTATAAAAACGAAGAACTCCTGAAGTGCGTGCGGCTTACGACAGGGATCGGCGGCATTCGCTCAAAATTGCATTGAAAGCTACCATCGCCATTTCGCCAAGCCCGGAATCGGCATGGCGCCATTGCCCGCCTTGTCAAGCAGTCTGCCCCGCACCAAACATTGGTTTTTCCGCCCTATATATTTTGCTGCTTTTTTCTTTGCCAGGGTGATTTTTGGGAGGAAATGCGTGTGATGGCTTTTGATGATGCCAGCATGGTTTTCAAAGAGCCTGCGGCTTGCGATTGCAGAGTTTGACACGGCGAGCGCGCCGAGGGCTCAAAGATCCGAATTCCATGGGGCTTTCAAACTAAACAAAATCAATTGCGCGCCTTGGCTAAAACCGTGTGCCGGCTTTTTCACTGCTTCTCGGGGCTTCAGAAAGCGCCGCCCTTTTTTCATCCGAATTTCAATGATTAACCAGATGCGCCCCGACCAGTAAATGCGCTCGGCTCCCGCCATCCGCCCCGTGCGTTTTGTTTCATTTTTCTTTGCTAGGGCGATTTCCGGGAGGAAATTTCAGCTATTGCATCTGATCCTGCCATCATGTACATTTTGTTTTTGTTTTCCAGGCTAGCGGCAATCGAAGCGGAGGAATATCGCAAATACAAAGAAGCGAAAGCCAAGGAGAAAGGCGCCTAATCTTTTGAATTTGTATGAAAAACGGAAAACAATAATCCCTATTATACTATGATTGGCTAAAATTAATACTACATAACAATGACGCCCAACATTTTCACGCCAATGGAATAGTCTATATTTAGGCAGGAATTATACTATTCTTTTTTCTAATATTTTTCAAATAACCAGTTTAAATGATGATGATAAGACCATACCGTAATTCGTTTTAATTTGTATGCCATTGACATCATTTGTTTGGATCGTTGCAGAAATTGTAAATGTAATATGATAGCAGATATATAGTAATAAACCATGGAGAAGGATAAAGACCATGCGCCGACGTCGGAAAGCACATCAGATAATGATGATTTGGCAAGGCAAATTATTGAAATCAAGCAAGAGCTAGAGAAGGAGAGGAGTATTAGAAGAGAACTGACGAGGTAAATACCCCGAATTCAGAAAGAATCC
>JACLAD010011359.1_pt1 | contig 10403 bp, 2 predicted proteins | sample 8027901 | NCBI WGS metagenome assembly JACLAD01 (sample SAMN15725071, study PRJNA655200) | protist metagenome | isolation source: fluorescence activated cell sorting (FACS) single amplified genomes of... | place: Spain: Blaines Bay Microbial Observatory, Mediterranean Sea | collected 2016-07-05
CTGGGATGCAGCCACGGGGCAGCTCCAGCGAGAGCTCAAGGGGCACAGGTACTTTGTACGCTCTGTCGCGTTTTCCCCGAACGGCGAGCGCGTGGCGAGCGGGAGCGCCGACAGCACGGTCCGGATCTGGGATGCGCACAGTCGATTTCATCCCATCGCTCGTGATGCAAGCGGTCAGTTGCACGATCTTCAGGGCCGGGCTAAGCGTGCTTCTATTCGCGACCTCGTGGACCTTGCCGGCTTCGACGACCACATGATACACAAGTTCGAGCAGCTCTGTGTCGGGGGAAAAAAAATAGACAGGCGCTGATTGCTCGATATTGTGTGATTTTCAATGTGATGCAACTAGCTTTACGCGCACGTGCAGTATTTCTTCGTTGATTTCAACACAGAGGTATTTACAATAGCTGGCCGTAGTCTAAGTTACATTGGGGAATGACGAATCTATTGTTCTCATCATCATCACATCATTTTGTAATATTGGTAAAACCCATAATAAAGGATGCCAAGCTAAGCAGTATTCGGACTGCGAATGACGAAGCTGTTCTCTTTATCCCCTTCTTCGTAATCCATAAAGACCACGCACGACTGCTCACCAAGATACCGCAGTTGCGATTCCGTGAACGTAGCCTCTATGAGGTTTGCCGCACGCCTTGTCGGTGTCCACCGTGGATCGAGCTGTTTCAGTTTCGTCTCAAGGTCGGACCCGTACCCCATTTGTTTCGGATCTGCGATTCCGATCGTGCAAAGCATGCCTGATCGGCTGACGTCTTCGTCACCACCATGATCATCCTCGGGCGTCGCCAGCGCGGGCCTCGCCGGGGTGTTGACGGGGGTTGCGAAAGGGACACGTGGTGTATTGTTCTCCTGTGCGCCCAAAGGCGCCCCGTCTGTTGGACCATTCTTGGCTTCCGAGTCCTCAGGGTCCGAGTTCTCAGGTTCAGGGTTGAGGGTAGCTTGACTCAAATTCTTCCCCAGCAACTGGAAAAACGTTCCAAAAGACATTCTCTTTGGCCCAGGCAATTCAGCATCTGAGTCAGGGTCGCCCTTTCCTGCGCATGCCGGCGTAGCAGCCGGTGGGCTTAGTACCTTTGCGTCAGCCTCGGGCCTGCATGGCGTGGATATCTGGTTCGGTTTTGCTGCAGATTGGTGCTTAGCTGCGGTTTGCTTCGCCTTGGCGTCGCTCCGGCTGTTTTTTTTCAAACCCGGCTTGACACGAGGTTTGTTGATACCTAATCGAACATTGGTCTTCGGCTTCGTTCGACCATGGCGCTGCTTTGTGTCAGTCGTGAGACGCGATGTGCGAGATGGGCGGACCCTCGACGACCGTCCTTTGGATTGCCTGTCCGCTCCACGCGGTAACCTTGATTTATGAGATTTCTGCCCCATTTTGCCCTCATGCTTTACCACGCGACATTTACCTTCAGCAGCCTTGCTCTTGTGGCGTGGTGTAGTGGCCGATTTGCGGCCTCCACGAGGCGTGCTCGACTCGAATCCTTTTCGTGGGGTTTTGCTTGATTTTCTCGGTGTTGCCCGTTCACGTGAAACCGACCGCCCGCGTGATGCCTTCATCTGCGGGACGCGAAGCCTAGATCTCGGCTGGGTTTTGGGTTTCGGCGACCCCACACCACTCCTGAGTTTCTTCTTGGGCGAAGTGACCACGCGGGCTGCACGCCGCGCCGCGGTCTTGGGGCTAGCTCCTTTGCGCTCCAGCCGAAACTTCTCCTTGAGTAGTTCTTTGCGGAACTTTGTGGGCTCGCCACCGCTTTCATTGTCTTGTAAAAGCGACACCGCCTTGATCTCATCGCGTTCAAGGGTACTGTAACCAACTTTTTTAAGCAAAATCGACCGGCGATCCTTGCGCTGGGACAGGGCAGACTTGAGCTCCTTCTGGAAGTTTGGAGGCTCCAGACTCTCACCAGCTTGTTTATCATCAGCTTGGCGAGCGTTGCTAGATTTGCTGCATACCACATCGACTTTTTCGACTTGTACTTTCTGGTTAGTGCTGCGATCTTTCTGTGCGTTGTCCTTCGCGCCCACCTCTCGGTCCTTCACTGCTTCCTTCTCATCGCTCGGAGTCGCGTTACTCCCTCCGATGGTTTTATCGCCCATCTCCAGCGTTGGTGCTGTTGCGCCGCTGCTTGGTTCCACAGACGCGTGGTCTTGTTCAGGCTTGGTGGAGTCCTGGGGCGCAGAGTCAATCGGGGATTGAGGTATGCTTTTGATGTCAGAATTTCCAGATATTTCCACGACACTTGGCTGTTTCAGCTGTGGCTCGATGCTCACTGGGTTTTCTGTCACTGCTGGCATCTCTTGTGGCTGCTGCTCAATAGGCCCTTGAGCATCTGACTCTTTTGGCAGTTTCGAATCTTCAGGCTCGACCTCGGCAGACTCAGCCTCGGTGGGCTCAGGTGACTCCTTTGGCAGTTTTGACTCCTCCGGCTCGACCTTGGCAGACTCATCAGCCTTGGCGGGCTCGGGTGACTCGGCGACGACAAGATCGAGTCCTCCTTTGCCGTCTGAACCCAACACACAACGCGCCATTGTCCAGTTGCAGTCCATTGACACTCCCCGCATATTGATTGAGTTGTCCAACTGAGATAGCGCCGTGACATCCAAACGGACCATTCGAACCAGAGCAGTCAAGACTCGTGCGTTTTGTCCCAAAGCGGCGTTTCTCAACGATATCCCGCTCTGCCGCGCGGATTCAGCGAACCGTTTGACGGCTTTGGATATCTCTTGATGAGGCGACGGACACACCTGCATCGCGACAACCTTTTTCACAAGTGCCCTGTCTTTGATATCCACCGACGACGCGGCTTCAGCCAACGCACATACCTCAGCACGGTAGGGCTGAGAGCACAGGCTTGCAACAGCTAGAGCTCTGGTGACCCTGCGAACCCACGATCGGTCAAACACAGGACGTCCTCCGTGGAGTGACAGGGCGCGCTGGAGATACTTGATAGCAACCGCCCAATCTCCAGTGCGTTTCGCCACCATACCCATCTGCACCAGAGACTCCACAAGCGCGGGTGCGCCGGGCAATAATCTGTCCTCGCGGATCAAAAGGCATGCGAACGCGGTCCGCGCGGCTTCGCGACCGTAGCCCATATCAGAAAGTGTTTCTGCTTTTTGGTACAATATATTCGCCACAGACAGGGATTTCATTCCAAACGTCTCTTGGGCCACCTTGAGCGCTGTCTCAAGACGCATTTCTGCACTATTAAGAAGCTCCATTTTCCGGTTCTCTTGGCCCAGTCCCAACGCCATTGCGCACTCGCGCAAGTACTGTGCAAAATTGCGGTTCTGTCGTGCAACTTCCGGATGGTCAGCACCGCAAAGCTGCTGTGCAGTAGATACAGCAGCAGACAAGCACCTGCTTGCCCAGTCATAGTCTGACGCTCGTGCGTATAGCCCGCCAAATGTAGCGTAGATACTGACGAGGAAAGGGTGCCCCACTGCGCCAAGACAGTAACCCATAGCGAGCTTCTGGGCCTTGCTGTACATGCCCAAAGCTGACTTTTGATAGCTTTCGAAAAGTTGTGGGTCGTTGTTCTTGATCTCGGGACTGATTCCCAGACCAAAGAACGCGCGCGACTTGAGCATGAAGCTCCGAGCTCTCTCCAGATGCCAGGGCAGGCGCGCCGCGACCAGTGCGTCCGAGGCAGCAGACAAGCATCCATGAAAGTCTCCTTGGCGTATACGACACTCTGCAATTTTATTCAGAATCCGAACACGTGGGAGCCATATCTCTGCGCTACACAGCCGCGTGGCAGCACTGCCAGAGGCGGTTTGTCCGAAGAATGTTTCTGGAACATTCTGCGTGTGCTGCGCGCTGCTGTTGGATTTCTGCTCCTCGTTATCCGCGCCAAACACCTCGTTCAAATTCGTCACCAAGACGTCAAAGGCTCTGAAGAGCTTGGGCGGTGCCATGGGCGGCTGGTTCCGCGGTGCAAGGTTGATACCGATCACGATGGCGCATGCTTTGACGGTCATTCGCGTTTCCGGGTTTCCGCAAATTAGAGCCACGATGCGCATCAGAGCTCTGAGCACGGCACGATTGTTGGCCGGGAGGTCCGCCACCGCCGCTTTTGCATCCTCTACTGTCCGTATGGCCTCAAATTTGGAATACAGCGCCGCTGTGAGCAACGTGTCCTCGGTTTCACGGAGAATTTTCTTCACGACGCTTGCGACTTCTTCGGCCTCGTGGTCTGACAGAGTCACGTCGACGATATCACATAGTTGTTTTTCGGACAAATTGTGTCCATTTTCTAAGTCTTGAAGCTGGGAATACAGGCTCTCGATACGCGTGTGCGCACCTGCTGTGCGAAACAGCCCCTCCGTCGTCGCCCCTCGCACCATCAGGAAACCGATGCATTTTTCAAGCACAGCACGCGTCACCCACTTGATCTCACCTTTCCGAAGCGTGCGGCTGCGGTTGAATAATCGGTCAGGGGCAATGGTTTGAGTGAGACCTCGACGATGGCGGCGCCGTTTCCCGCCTCGCTTTGCGTCTCCAGACGGCTTGGACCTCGCTCCACCGGAGCCTAGAGATTTGAGCGGGGATAAGGCTTCAAAGCCTGCGAACTTTGGGTCAGGTTGCCGACGCAGAAGCACAGCAAGGTCCTTCTCGGCATCTGCCCACCGGCCTTCAGACAGCCCCTCCTCAGCGCTGGCCTCCAGGCGAGACAAAGTAGACGAGACAATGCGAGGCACCTTGATCCTCGGGAGAATAGCGGCCACATCGGCCTCGCGCACCGGTGTCGCGCATTTGCTGTCCCGGATCCGTGATCGCAACTCGTCCGAATCGCGCAGGACAACACGAGACCGGAGTTGCAATGTGTCAGTCAGCCACAGCGCTGGAATGCCTAAACCAGGCGAGCTGTTGAGCGAAAAATTAAACTTGCGCTTGACTTTTGGTGTGATCTCACGGTAAAGTGCTGCAGATTTCTCTGCGCGGCCCAACGCTTCGTTGAAAAATTCAGCTACAAGCTGATTGACCTTGGCGCGCAGTCCGCAGTGCTCCATCTGAACATCTTGAATTTGTTGTTTGTCTTTCCCGGCGCCAGTCGCCTTCTCGCACACTTCCGTAGTGCGCTCAATGGCTCGCGCAAGACGCAACCCCAAGACAGCAGAACCCGCCCGTGAAAACATTTCCACCCTCGCCATATCTCGAATGTACTTGCGCTTTGTGATCGTCGCAACACGGCCTAAATACCTCAAGTTCACCCCTGCGTCGTGCATGCGCTGGCACAGAGCGTCGCCTGACATGGGAATGCGGTGCACCAACGCGGTATCTAGCTTCTGAACTAGCCGCGGAATAGCCACTTCGTGTAGAAACATACTGGCTTCAACGACTTGAAGGTCTTCTTGTTCATGTTTATGCTCTTGATCCGAGACTAGGTCGTCAGAAATGTCACTCTCAGAATCGCATTCCGAGTCGGACTCATAGCCAATCCCGGCGTCCGGGCACAATGAAGCGTGGAAGTCCCGAACGAGCTCTGGGCGCAATCTGAAGAGCACCCATGGCAGATTCGAGTCGGTTTGCGCCTGTGATAGATCGGGCGGAAAGGCATAGCGAGCGTTACGAAGGTAGAGTCTGCTTGTATCGCCGGAGACACTCTGCCCGGTTTTCGTCTCACTCCCCCGAAACACTTTGATGAGGCTCGACGCGTGGATCAAAGGACGCGTTGCTGCGTCACAGCCCACAACATGCGTGCGCAGGCGATGAGGTCGCAGATTTAGCATGGCGCCAGCCTGTCTGAGCGCACCGTTCGCGTCCGGATCCGATAAAAATTCACCAGACGGTGTCTTGCCATAAGCCTGGATGGCTCTCTCGCCGGGAGTTCCCTCGGCAGTGGCGACCACGCGATGGCCTAAGTATTGGACGATGCATGCTGGCTTCAAACGAATTTGTCCTTGCGACGCAGATGCATAGGCAGCGGCGCCTTGGAATTCGCGAGTGATTGCCTTGGCGCGCGCCGCGTCACCCGGCGCAAGTACTGTGTACCGAATGCCGCCATGGACAAATTCTCGCGCGGTGTGGGAACTCTGCGGGCTTGTGGTGGGCGCAATAGATTTGAATTTGACTGGATATATCATCTCCTCGATTATCGTCCTCGCCGTGCGGCCCGCTTCGAGTATGAACACTGTTTCAAGATTCCGGAGCTCAGCAACGCTTGCGCCTGCGTCTGCACTGCCATCTGCCGCCGCTTGGAATGCCGTGTTCCAGGCCATATCTCTACTTGATCTTTTTGTTGAAATCACTAGTCGAGGCGACCTGGCCGCCTGCGTCTTGACCGCAGCCTCGGCCGATTCTTTGCTTTCGGATTGGGGGGACGCCACACGAACTGTTTGTTTTTGAATAAAATCAACTGCGGGACAGCTCGTCGAAGTGACCGGAGCGGCACCTTGTGTCCCTTTTGTGTCGTTTGTCTGCCCATTGCTTCGAATTGCTCCTTGGATTCTGCTGAACCAGGCGTGACCCAGAGCCTTGTTGTCGGCCCAAAATTCAAGAGGCTTCCCCCCCGACGCGCGGACAATTTGAAACGAAGTGCGGTGGCCCACGCCCGCGTGCTTCTTAGCTTTGGTCTTCACCAGAACGCACTTGGCGCCGACGAGGTTGATGAATTTCCCTGGCATGAGCGCTTGTGAGCTACGAGAACTGCCGTGGTCCTCTGGCTTCTTCCGTCCGTAGCGGAGGCTTTTGCCTTGTAGGCTCAACCAAACGCGGACTGATCGGCCTAGAAACCTTGACTTTTTGTACATCCTGCCATCGATTGTCTATAGGCGTGTGGGCGCGGCGCGCGGCACGTCAGATGCTGCTTGAGGAAGGGCGGGCGCCGCGACCTGTGCTGTCGCGCTGAATTCCGCCTTGCAACGCCACAGCGCAAAGACGTACCGAGATGTCCTTGTCTTTCCCGTCAGCAGGGCTACTCATCGGCATCACAACACCCCAGCCCGCCGTTGAACGCGCCGCTCAACACCGAGTGGAGCGCGCGATGGGCGATAGGGCCTGGAGATCTAGTCGTTGGACGGAACCGAGAACCGCGAACCGTGGAGAAAATTGAAAAAGCCGAAAAATAAAATATGACAGCTTTGACGACCGCGGCGCTTTCTCCCCTTTTTGCTCGCGAAGGGCCACAAGACTCCGCGACCTCGAGAGCCGGACCACGACGCATTTTCGAGGCAATAATGAGGTGCGTAGGCGAATCGCACGCTTTTTTGCCTTACCATTCGAAGGATACGATGCGTCGCTATCCAACGCGCGTCCGATCGCGGTTTAGCAAAGCTTCTTGCGCGCTTAATGAGTGACTTTTTATTCGTCTGACCGGACCTTCCTTTTGCAGCGCGAAAGAGGCGACCAGGCTACCAGTGACGGTACTCAGCGGATTCCTGGGAAGCGGGAAGACAACAATGATGAAATGGCTAGTTGAAAACAACAAGGGCCTCAAAATTGCGATGATTGTGAACGACATGGCTGAGGTCAACGTCGATTACAACCTCATAAAATCCGTGCAGGAGTCGGGCGGGACAATCACAGCCGAACAGAGCAGGGACATGGTCGAGCTGTCAAATGGGTGCATCTGCTGCAGCCTGAGAGAAGATCTTCTAGTTGAAGTTTACAAGATGTCAAAGCAAGGCAAGTTCGACTACCTGGTCATTGAATCGAGCGGCATTTGCGAGCCCCAGCCCATCGCAGAGACGTTTTCCATGCCAACAGGTAGCCCGGACCGCGCGGTGGGTGGCCAAACAGGTAAGCTTCAAGTACTTCGGGACGCCGCCCGCCTTGACACTATGGTATCTGTCGTTGACTGCCAGCGATTCTGGGAGAATCTTGAGAGCTTGGAAAACGTTCAAAAGCGTTACAAGCAATACAAACCGACCGACGAAGAGGGCAAGCGCAATGTCGCCGATCTTTTAATCGAACAAGTGGAGTTCGCAAATGTGATTGTGTTGAACAAAACCGACCTGGTCAAAGACAGGAAGCAGATCGACGCCGTGAAGAAACTGGTCGCGGGACTCAATCCAGATGCAAAGATTTATGAAACGTCTTTTTCCAAGCTGGACGATCCCAAGTCCATTCTCAACACGGGACTTTTCAACTTTGAAGAGATGATGGCAGCTCCGGGCTGGGTCAAAAAGCTCCGCGAAGAACCGAGTGACGCCAAGGCGGGCGGTGCCGCCAAAGAGGGCGGTGCCGCCAAAGAGGACGGTGACGCCAAGGCGGGCGGTGCCGTCAAAAACACACAGAAAGATGCCAAGGCTGGAGCAGCAAAATCAAAGGAGGCGTCGCATGGGCATGGAAAACACGCGCACGGCCACGGCCACGGGCATGGGCATGGGCATGGGCATGGCCACGGTGCACCCCATAACCATGGCGCGCATTACGGGATATCTTCCTTCGTCTACAGACGCCGCAAACCGTTTCATCCCAAAAGGCTCGCTGAACTCCTCGACAAAGCCATCACAGGCGTCTACAGAAGCAAAGGCTACTCATGGATCGCGTCGCGCCACGACCGCATCGCTGAATGGAACAATGCAGGCAACCTGTACCGGGTCGAAGGAGGAGGTCCTTGGTTTGATGCCAACATGAGGTTTAAAATGGCACTGCAGCACCACCCCGAAATCCGGCAAAACCCACAAGTGCAGGAGATACTCAAAGATTTTTCCGGGCCGTTTGGTGACCGAAGGCAAGAATTGGTTATCATTGGAGCAGGAATCAAAAAATCGGCCACGGAAGCCCTCCTTGACGCGTGCCTCCTCACAGACGAAGAATTGAAAGCTGGGCCCAAAGCGTGGTCAAAGTACCCCGATCCTCTTCCAAAATGGCAACCGGGGCCGTGGGAAATGCCAGCACAAGCCCCGCAACTCGACGAAAAACATCTCGAAAACCTGCGATTCAAAAAAGGCGATCGGGTCGAGGCGTGTGTGGCGACCAACGAATTTGCGCCCGGGACAATTGTCAAGCTGCGGTACCGCGAACCCAGTTGGCCCCCCAACCAAAGGACAGCGCCTTATCAAATTCGGCTCGACGATGGGACTCTCATCTATGCTCCGTTGGACGACGACCGTGTGGTCCGGGCGCCGACAGAGCGGCAGTCGCAGTGAAAGCCATGTCATCCAAATGCAATTCGATGTGTGATTCAGAGGGATGTGTGTGTGAAGCGTTAATTGGAACGAATGTGCTATGATTTTCCGAGTGACAGTTTTCACACTCCCCGTGTCAAAAACACACACGACAGCTTCACCCTGGGGTTGAACGCGTTTCAACAATGAGTAATGAGTAATGAGTAATAATAAAGCATACATTCATATATGCAAAAAATAATTTGCAATATATTCGTGTTATAATCTGTGAGACAGTTTCTACTCGTTAGCTTACGTATTATTACTCATTACGCACTACCCGCCTAATCGCCTCTCTTACAGTTGCGACAAGGTGCGCACACCAATGACATGACAAGACGCCCGCATCGCGGTTACCGTCGCCTGGCACAGCGCCAAGCGCGCAGGGTCGCCCTTCACCGGGCAGTCTCTGTAAAACTGATTGGCGCGCACGCAAAGCTCGTAGAGATACTCACAAACTCGGTTGGGCGCGAGAGTTTCGGCCGCAACATCTATGGCTTCGTGGAAGCGAATGAGATGGGAAACAAGTGCCCACACTGTCGGATTTTCCAGGTCATCGGGAGTCAATTGCGAAGCTACGGTCGCATTTCCATCACCATCGTCTCCGAATTTGCGGAGTATGGAGCACAGACGAGAGTGTGTGTATTGGACATAAACGTTTGTGTTTCCCCGCAGATCCAGCATCGAATCAAACGAAAATTTGTAATCCGTGTTTCTGTTTTGTTTCAAGTCAAAGTACTTGACCGCTCCAATCCCGAGAACCTCGGCAGCCTCATCCAGTCCAACCTCTCCCTCGTAGCCCCGCTCTCGTAACGACTGCGCGCACCGAGCCTTTGCTTCTTCAAGCAAATCTGCCAGCCTCACCGTATCACCTTCGCGGGACTTGAACATTTTCCCGTCTTCGCGCCGCACCACGCCAAACCCAACGTGGTCAAGGCGCGGCCGTTTATCGGAAACCCAGCCTAACGCCTCCGCCGCGCCAAACACGAGGTCAAAATGGGCACGCTGGCCGTTGTCCGTAACATAAATCAACCAGTCGGCTAGCTCATCGTCAACACGCTGGCGAAGCGCGGCAAGGTCCGTCGTGTCATAAGTGTGGCCACCATCTGACTTCCTCAGCATCAATGGGGCATCGACGCCGGACCCCTCGACGAACAGCACAGTAGCACCATCTTTCACCTGCGCAGCGCCACTCGACACAAGTTCGTCGACGAGACTGGGAAGCTCGCGATTGTATGTTGACTCCCCTCGCTCTTCCAAATTCACGTCCAAAA
>JACLAD010012338.1_pt1 | contig 10401 bp, 4 predicted proteins | sample 8027901 | NCBI WGS metagenome assembly JACLAD01 (sample SAMN15725071, study PRJNA655200) | protist metagenome | isolation source: fluorescence activated cell sorting (FACS) single amplified genomes of... | place: Spain: Blaines Bay Microbial Observatory, Mediterranean Sea | collected 2016-07-05
ATACTTTAGTACTCTATCAGGACAGTGGGTCCTACTCAAAAATTCTCGCTTTCCCCCAAAAGAATGCCCACAAAAATGTGAAATCTAAGTGGTATGCTTAAATAGATAGTGTGGGTGGATACTTTAATCTGATAATTCAGAAAATAGTGATGACTCGTAGAGAGGGCTCCGGCTTTGATTTTCACTTGAAGTCAAAAATTCTCCAGCCCAAGATCGAATTAAACTCATAAAAGGAGTTGTTGAAAGCGCTATCTAGTACAGCAATTTCCTCGGCCGTCTCGCTGTACCCGATCGCAAGGACAAAATGCGTGCGATTGCGGACGTGAGCAATCACGATCCTCTCTTTGTTTATGTAATCTTTTATAGTTTCCAGAGAAAGGTCGGGTTTGGTATGCATGCCATCCGTCGGCCAAGTGATTTTCGCAGGATTGAGCCTACCTATTGCAGCCTCGTCGAGGTCGTCTTCATCAACGTAGCCTTCATGCTGCCCGAGCCAACTGTTGAGGGCACCAGGATCACAGACCATTCCTTTTAAGTTGGAATAGCACGTAAGGTTCCAGCCCCTCAGCGCGATAGCGATAGAAGTCATTAAGCAACCGACTTGGCATATGCTCTTATTACTATTGCCAATATGCTCTTGGGACCACCTCTTATCACATTGGTGAAAAATGCTGTATGATCGTGGTATCACGGCCCACAACCCAGAGGTTCTATATTTGGTCTTGTTCTTGAAGAGTAAGTAAGGCTTATTTTCCACGAGCTCCATTATTGTATGTCCTAAAAAGCTGTTGGCCATTGCAAACCACGGCCTTGTGAATTGGGTGGGGTCTTCAAACCAAAAAGATTCGTGCATAAGTCCAGTGCCCCCGCTAATCTGTTTTAAAGTATTTAAAATGGAAGCGATTTCGTTGTCATCATCAGAGGTCAGGATGCGTATAATAATTGACAGCGGCCAAATGTGCCCGAGGCCTGCATTTCCCGAAGCATCCTCGGAGCCCACACCACCAGGAAGCGAAGGATCTGAATCGCCAAAAAAGTAGGGATTCGTATCTGGAGATAGCACGAGGCGGCGAGTTTCTTTATATATAGGGTCACTGGCGTTGATGTAACCAAGAAAGGGAAGGCTGAGGAGAGAGGGAGGATTGGCATCGTCAGCAAAGTAGCTGTTGCCGTAGCCATCAACCTCCATGGCGTAAACACGGGCCCCCATTTTCCCATGGGTTATAACCCCGTGCTCCTCGATTGCAGCTGAGACTTCGTCGGCCAGTTCTTCCATTTTACGTGCAAGGCTACTCGAGTCGCGGTGGAGACTACGAAGAAGCCTCGCTGTGCCGCGAAGCTCTACTACAAGAAATGCATTTGAAGGAATATGGAAGGGCATTCTAGGAGAATCATCGCTGGGTAAAAATGCTGTGCGTACCATGCCGGTAAATCTATGGGCACGGCCGATGCCATGCGCGGATGTGTCCTTTGGCTCGTGAGTGAGGGTCTGGAAAGTGTAATTCTCCTGCGTGAAATTGGCTGGTGTTAAAGGTTTTTGCATTGTCCGTAAAACCCCCATGATAGTTTCCATTGCCCGGATCCAATCGCCGTCAAAGGGTTCTGGGTCGGTTGTAGCCTCGTAGTACAAACGACCGAGTCTCATTGAAGCTGACAGGCTGTCCATTTCAAACTTGCGCTGGTGAATTCCAGCCTTCATGGCATTAACGCGAGCCCCTGTTATTGGGTCGCGCATTGTCGTGTTGTCCTTTAGCCAACCCCCAGCGTCACACGCCACATCGTTCGTGATGTTGCTGAAACTAAAGGAATTAGCATAAGGGTCCAGTAGAATGCTGTACACATGCCTTCGTATAAGGCCGCGTATGAGATTGCCTATGCCCCCAGCCCCATTCTCCTCCTTGAGGAAGCGGAAATATGGAAGAACCTGATTCGAAGAGTCGCGAAGCCACATTGCTGGGATATCCCCTGTAGACAAAAAGGTTGTTTTCCAGGGCTCTACCTCTGACGGCGCCTGCCACACAGTGGTGTCGAGCGTGTTTGGCAGGCAATTTTCCAGGAGAGTGGCGAGGTCCGGGTCCCGCCACTCGTGGGAAGAAGAAGGCGATACGAGCTCTTCGAGGCGGGCGTCGATGGCGTGCGAGCGAAAAGTGCGGCCCGCAGGGGGTGGCCTTCTGCGAGGGAGTGGTGCCCCTGGTTGAGAGGGTGGGGTGGGGCTTGGGCCATGGTGGCCATGGTCGCACGGATTGAGTGGCGGAGTCGACGACGCCGAAATAGTGACCACTACGAGTAGGGTGATTGCCATCGCCTGATATGATATGATCTAGCTTATGTTAATTACTCTTACTTTACTCTAAGTACTCGTATTACTCTAAGTAATTAGATCAGAGTACTCTACTCGATCTACTTTAATAAGTACTCTACTCTACTTATTACTAAGTAGAGTAAGAGTAAGTAAGTACTCTAGAGTAGAGTACTTAGCTAGTAATACAAGATCAAATTATGTGTGTGTGTTTTAATTAATAATCTTAGAATCTACTTATGTATGTACATAGATAATAAGTAAGACTTACTAGTAGTAAGACTAGAGTACTTAGTACTGTACCACGGCCTAAAATTAAAGAGAAGTACAATGTATGTACATTGTAAGTAATACTCTGCTTACTGTAGTAATACAATCAATAAGTTACCTTTAAGTAGGCCCTGGTAATACTTAAGTATTTTAATTAATTAATGAGTCTACCCTACTTAAGTATGTTTCTTAGATTTATTTTATCATAAGTCAAACTTGTACTACTAGTAGAGTAAGTACTAACGATAATTAAACCACGCACACTAGTAATACTAGTAGAGTAGAGTAGTATTACTTACTTAGCTCTACTTACTCGACTCGTACATAAATTGTAATACTTTACTTTATTATTACCAAAGTATTACTCAAGTCAACATGCATGTCTGCTGTGTCTGCTGAACCCATCGCTCCCAATAACGACCTCTCGCCCTCGCGGCCCATCCACAGCCAAGCTGGCAAGCCCCGTGGAGCAAGCAAAGCAAGGAAATCGTAACCTAGAGCATTGGCAATGCCGAATGTGATTAGGGCAGTGCTTTTTGTTGTGATTGCACTTTCTGCCGCTGTATTAAGCATCAGCCGATCGCTCTCAAGGGTCCTCCATATTGGTACACCACCTTATAGCAGAGATGTCCCATGCGACGTTCCATGTAAAGCAGGTTACCTCTCGGGCGGAAACGTCAGGAGGGTTGAGCTACCCGACATCAATGCACATATTACTCTCAGCATGGAAGGCGAAAAGTACTATTCCACCTTGAGGCTTGCGAGCAAGGCTGATCGCAACAACGCGCGGGCCTTCATCGGATCTACTCGTTTGGACTCCGACGTGCCAATGCCTTACTATTACTGGTCGTGGACGCGATTCCTCGAGAGTCCACCCAAAGGCACAAAAGATATTTGGTCCCTGAATTGGATTCAAGCGAAACCTCCAAAATTCGAGGATGCTGCCCCGCGGGCGTTGTTCCTCGCAAGCAATTGCGCCCCCCTCAACAAGCGTGACGAGGTTGTGAAGAAGCTCGAAGAGCTTGGTGTGCCAGTCGACTCTGCTGGCCGGTGCCTTAGAAACATCGATATCCCCAGAGAGCTTAACGAGAACAAAGCTACTTTGATGCGTGGGTACCGCGTCTATTTCGCATTTGAAAATGTGAGAATCTAGTGCGCCTCACATGTATACCATTTAGCCCCCCACTGCGAAAATATCTCATGGAACCCAAACCCCTAGCAAAATGTCGACGATTATATTACAGAAAAATTGTGGGATTGTCTTGCTTCGGGTGTAATTCCAGTCTATTATGGTGCCCCTAACGCAAGATATAGGCTCCCCGCTGGGAGCTCCATTATATTGAAAGACTTCAAGTCTATCTCGAAAGCCGCCGACGAAATTAAAAGGGTGCTCCACTCCGAAGAAGCGTACAATGAATACCACGCTTGGCGATTCCGGCCTCTCGAGAGAAGTTTTGTGAGAATGTGGAACTTCGTAAGTGATGGGTGGGCTGTTGCATATTTCTGTCTCTAACAAATTCTGATTGCTCAACCTCTGCTACATCGCTCAGACGCATGTTCACAGCGAGTGCAGAATGTGCCGATTCGTGTCCGAAAAAATTAATTATTTTGGAATTTAATCGGGCGAAGTCTTTCCTAGGCTCACAAATATTTTTGCTAGCTCACCGTTTAGCGCGTTTTTTCCCTTAGTGTGAATTCAGACTACGACGTACTCTACTATGGTGATGGTGAAACCCAAGAAGTATTTAAAATCCTACTACTTACAAGGGACAATTTCTAGTTGGCCGCCTCATCCGTACTGTGCTTTAAGAATTTAAAGATTTGAAAATCATTGCGATAATTTTTTGGTTGCTAAGAGCGTATTTTTATTTTGCCTTAATCTCAGTATCCTTCATAAATTACTCGTAGTCTTGCTTGATCAAATTCTCTCTAAAAGTATTATACTGTAAAGTACTCTTCTTGTAGGGGCTGCCGAACTAGTATCTGCCCTACTAAATATAAATAGGAGACCTTTAATTTCGGGGTATTTGAGCTATAAACCCTAGTGATCAATTGAGCTCGCACATTGCGAGGGGGGGTGGTGTTTTGGTATTTAACCCTCACGTCGCCAATTGTTATTCAATTGTCATAGCTCATACCTGCGCTCAATCGATTAGTTGTCGTTGATGCTCGATGGTGGCCCGACTGGTTATGTCTGCCACTGGAACCCCTTCCGGTTGGAAGTTATCTTTTACCCGTGCCCGGGCACAGCGAACTTTAGATTTTAGAAAAATCACTTCCCAATAACTAAATAATAGCTTAAGTATGCGCGAGCAGCTTAGGTGACAAATCAACATAGGGTGCTGTCATATTAAACTTAAGACTTCAATGTATGTAATAATACATAATTCGAAAATGTTAGTACTCCTTAAAATAATACCGGTGGTGGTAGTATAACACGGACAGGGCACTAGCGAGTGAGGACAGTGGAATGTCAAGGCTGTGGTAGACGGTTCTGGGATTGTGGGTTGGTGGTTGAATGAGGGTGGATAAAAATATCACAACTCAGATCAGACACAGGATATGTTTATCAAAGTTGTTGTGGACCCTCACGGGGAGTCCACAACAACGTTATATTTCGAATGTGAATAAACTAAACTAAAACAACTCGAACGTAAAACGTCCTCATTTGTCTAAAAGTAAAGAGGAAAGATTGGGATCTTCCTTACATCATGTAATAAATTCCTGTATGTTTTTCCTAAGCCTCGGGTGATTTAACATAGGCTCGAGATGTAAGCTCGAGCGGGCTCCTAAGATCAGGATCCTGCGTTCTATTAATTCAGGCACACATATGATACTGTCTAAACCATATATCGTCTAGTACTATCTGTGTATCAACTGATAGTCAGTACCAGACGATATATGGTTCATTCTTACAATAATACAGTATAATATTATACTTACTCGTACTGTACTTACTCGTATTACTTACAGTAAAGTATTACATAATTATAAATGTATATATATACGAGTATGTACATACATACGGTAATACTCGTATTACTTCAAATAAGACTAAGTATTAAAACTTAAGTCTTATTACTAAGTACTAGTGCCCATATAAACAAACCTACTCGTATGTAATACCGGGGCCTATCTACTCGTAATTAATTAAAGAATGTCTGCGGAAAGGACTCAAACTTCTGAAGCGAAACGTGTGCGCATAGAGACAGCATCTGCCGCCTCTCCTGCCGCAAGCTCACCCCTCAGGCCTGGACTAACTGTTCCGGATTCTCTTTCTGCCCATCGATCGAGCTTTTTATCCTCAAAGGATAGCCCATATTCCCATGTCGTTATTGAAAGGCTCTGTGATCCTGCGAGATTGAAGACTATCAAGGACGAGATCGTAAACAATCTGACCAGCAAGTTCAAGGAGACGGATCTTTTCAAAGTGTACCAGACAACAGACCTCGCAAACTTGCAGGCCGATTGTGGAAATGAGGAGGAGAAGGCGCTTGCTGCTGCCCTTCCAAATCTTCTCGCGCTTAGAGATGCTCTCTACGCGCCAGAATTCAGGTCATTTATATCAAGCATGACAGGTTGCGGCGCGCTCACAGAACAGACCGATATGGCGGCATCGGCTTACGGACATGGTTGTCATCTTCTTTGCCACGATGATGTTATTGGAAAGCGCGCGATATCTTTTATCGTTTATCTCACCGACGACGGTTGGACCGCAGACGATGGTGGCGCGCTCGAACTTTACCCTCTCGTTGATGGCGGTCAACTTGGCCCATCGGGTTCTCCTCAAGGTGTTCCTGAGACTGAACCAGCTGTATCTATATTGCCCCTGTTTAACACCATGGCTCTGTTCCGTGTAGAGCCGGGCCGATCCTATCACTCAGTGCAGGAAGTTTTCACTAGTCACACCCCAAGACTTAGTATCCAGGGCTGGTACCATGCTCCTCACGAACCAGAAGGGGCAGAGATGGCCTCTATAAATCAACTGAAATCTGCAACTGCTGAGGCTTCGACACTTTTCTTGCCTTTCAAGTCTACATCAGACTCAACTAGTGGAGATAAGGCTATAGCTCTAACGTGTTCGTCTCTTAGTGAAGAAGATGTAAAATATCTTACACCTTGGATCAATGGTGTCTATCTTCAACCTAAATTTCTGGACAGCGTCAGGGAGAGGTTTGAAAATGACTCGTCGGTACAGTTGCGCGATTTCCTGAGTCACGAGGCCTTTCAGTTACTTTATGAAAAGTGCATGGACGAAGATGGCGAAGACGGCCTGTTAGAGCCTAGAAGGCCTGGTTTCAGTGTAGGGGCAGATCGGGTGGGCTGGGAAACCGTGGGGCCTGCCCATATGCAAAGATATCTCAAGTATGACGGAGAAAGCCCCGAAGGGACTGCTGGTAGGCACCTCGAAGCAATAAAGGATGTTTTCCAGTCTCAATCCTTTGCAAAGCTTCTAAGGGATATCACTGGTGGGAATATTTTGGGGCAGAAGACTGAAGCGCGGCGATTTCGTGCTGGCCTCGACTACACGGTCGCTCATTTTGGTCTCCTGGAGCCCGTCGCGAGATTGGATGTTACTCTGTGTGTGGTAAAGGGGCGCATAACAGCGGACAATGAGCCCGATGAAAATATTATGATTTGGGAGAGTGGAGATGTTGGAGGATTTGATTGTTTCATGGCCGCAGAAGAAGAGGAGAACGTCGCTGCTGAGGTCTATTGCGATGACGATGATGCTGTTAGTCTATATTTTCCTCACCTTTCCCTGAGCTTAGTCCCTTCGCTGACAAAAACGAAAAATAACGTCAACCTTTGAATTTACTGGTTAGAATAACCTACTTCATAGCGTTCCTGCATACCCTAACACGCTCAGTCTTGTCTACAGGGACCCTGGGACAGTTCGCTTCATCAAGTATATTAGCGCCGCTGCCCCAAGCAGCAGATGGGACATCTCTTCTGTTGTCGATTTAGAGTATGATGAGGACGACGAGGATAACGAGGATAACGAGGATGATGATGGGAGCAAGCGCTAGTCCCCGAAAGCAAATTTATTAATAAATTTTAAACACACACACAACTAAAAAATTAAATTTATTAAAGCGAAATCTCCTTAAAGGCGCCCAAGTAATTCTACCGCAATATTTTTTATTTAGTAATACTTATTACATATGAGTCATGACATACGAGTACTCTACTTGTACAAGTAAGTACTGTATTACTTATACATTGTAAGTAATACAAGTCTTACATACATAATACTTACGAGTACGAGTACTTGATTAACTACAATGACATATTACTTGTAAGTAAGACTTACTAAGTAAGTACTGTAGTGTGTGTGGTTCATACAGTACGAGTACGTAGTATTAAGTATGACATTGTGTAAGTAATACATTGTATTAATACAATACAATGTAACATCGTAATTACGAGTAATAATTAATATGTAATATTACAGTACACTGTAATATTACTAACGATATAATAATATAATTAAACCACACACACCCTAGTGACTCTACATACAGTGTACTCGTACAGTGTATGTACAATAGTATGTACTGTACTTAGTAATACATAATTATCGTTAGTACGACATATGACATACTTTAGTATTATCTAATTGTCAGTAAGTATTCAATATTGTACTTTACGTCGTAATACAGTACATACAATGTAAGTATTATGTCATACTCAGTAAGTCTTACTGTCTGACTGTCGTAGGACGTAGATATTGTATTATTAATACGTAATTATTAAATATTACTTATCACATAATATTACATAAGACTTACTGTAAGTAAGTACTCGTAAGTAAGTAACCAGTTTGACTTTTGATAAAATATTTATCCTACATATGTACGAGTATGTATGTACTTATGTTATGTATGTACAGTATGTACATATCTACTTGCAGTCTTACTCATATAATTATGTAATACGAGTATTACATAGTCGTATGTAGGAGTAAGTAATACATACAGTTTGTAATACAATGTTGTATGTACATAGATATGAAAGTAAAGTAATATCTGGTATTACGAGTACGAGTACGAGTGAATCAGATATTAAATCCCATCATGTCGATGAAAGTTGAGCCTCCACCGCCTATTCCTAAGCTGGGACATAATGATTTGGGGAATCTTGCGAGCATCGCCACACAAAAGTTGTCATCGTTTCTACCCTTAGTAATTCGGGGCGGGGCCGCTAAAGAAATCGGGCTTTTATTAACTGTGAGCGAGTCCAAGCCTTAGCCCTGGCCCTGGCCCTGGCCCTGCCCTGCCCTGCCCTGCCCTGGCCCTGCCCTGCCCTGCATTCCGAAAATGACTAACATCACAACGAACCTTATTTTTCCATGTGCAGAAACAAAAAGGAGTTGGTGAGGCTGTCGCCTCTCTTATGATTCAAAGAGATAATATGATGCAGCTCATGGATCTCATCTACACGGCGGCACTTGGGATGCATCTATCCGTGCTGAAGCGTTCTATGTGGTGCCTTCAGGCCCTCGCCGTCTCCGAGACAATTCGACCCGTTGCTATTGATTCTGGAGCAATATTTGTTGCCGTGGATATTCTCAGGTAACCTCTGCCCCAAACCCTTTCTTTCTTTTTAGTGCTCCGGTTGACAAACTTTCTTTAATACTACAATTTTCGCATAATCAGAATGAACATCCATACCTCACGGCAAAAGAAGGGCGACCTCATTCTCTCAATTGCCTATACCTGCAAGCTTATATCTAATCTTTGCAGTAAGTCAAATAACAGGGAAGTGCGCATGTATTCGTGCCATGCTGTAGAGAAGGCTGGTGTTATAGCGCAGTTGGTTGATTTCGTCGACACGTTAGATGCCACCGTATCTATCGCAGCGGCAGAGGCTTTGCTGAGTGTTGTGCACGATTCCCCGGAAAGATGCAATTTAGTTTTACGTGCTGGCGGAATGCAACGTTTTCTCCGGATACGCATGTCAAAGCAAACGCCTACGCATGCCATGTCGGTAATCCGCGCTGTAATATCAAAACTCCTCACGCATGGCTCGAAAAATCTGATCACGCAGGAGGAATTGCGACTGGCCCGAACTTGACCCAACTTTTTAGGGAGGAAAAGCCTAAAAGGAAAGATGTAATATACATAAAAGTACGACTAAAAAGATTAATTTAAACATTCATAACCGAAAGCCATCACCACCCATCCCCAAAACGTAGGCGTGCTGGTTGCCGTAGCCGCCGCGCAGAAAAGGTCTTGGGGGGACCTCAGAATGAGCTCGCCTTTCGACAGCTCTTCTGTAGCTGTAAGTTTCTTCTTCATCGCAATCCTCAGTGTGGTCTTGTAAATCGTCGAGGGGGGGGTCGCGTTCACTTACTCCCTCTTGCGCGTTTAGCAAGACACCGAGCAAGGGGGGGTAAGTGAACGCGGCACCAGCTTCGTTGTGCGAGAAGGCTTTTGCGTTGGTATTGCAAAAAGAACGTACCCTTAAAAAATATGGAAATAAAGAAAATACAAGGGGGGGTGAGCAGGTTAATGTAATGTTGGGCACTATTACATCAAATCACCTTTTGCTTGGTCGTTCATTAACCAACGGTACCATTTCTCCTTCACAGGCACGCCTATCGTGCTTACGTTTGTTATTATTTGTTTGCATTTGATACTGTCTTGTGAGATACTCCAGGTTGGCTTGTTGGCGCTGGGGCTCGGGCTCAAGTTGGGGTTGAAAATATGTAGGGGCGAAATTTTGTGACGAGTTGAATGTCATGCTGGATGCGTAGGAGTGAACTGCCAATGTTATTAAGTCTTACGAGTATCTACCCTACACTGTAAATACTGTACTCTAGTACGAGT
>JACLAD010015466.1_pt1 | contig 10401 bp, 13 predicted proteins | sample 8027901 | NCBI WGS metagenome assembly JACLAD01 (sample SAMN15725071, study PRJNA655200) | protist metagenome | isolation source: fluorescence activated cell sorting (FACS) single amplified genomes of... | place: Spain: Blaines Bay Microbial Observatory, Mediterranean Sea | collected 2016-07-05
GCACAACAAGCCGACCGCGACGCCGTGATGCAATCCCCGATGGTGAAGGCGGTGACCGACGCTTTCCCCGACGCCCAACTGACCGATATAAAGGACGCAAGCTGATGCCCGAAATGCCCGATATGAACGCCATCATGGAAATGGCCAAAAAAGCTCAGGAAGATCTCGCCAACGCGCAGGCCAATCTCGACAAGATCGAGGTCGAGGGCAGCTCGGGCGGCGGCATGGTGAAGATTCGCGCCAGCGCCAAAGGCCGCATCATCCGCGTCGACATCGACGACAGTCTGATAAAGCCTGACGACAAGGGAATGCTCGAGGATCTCGTCGCGGCCGCCTTCAACGATGCCAAGATGAAGGCCGACCAAGCTGCGGCGGAAGAGATGCAGAAAGCGACCGGCGGCCTGCAGATGCCGCCCGGCTTCCAGATGCCCTAATCCCCTCATTTCGCGCTTTTCAGGAGAGTGACGCCCATGACCATCCGCCTCGGAACCCAGCAGGACTGGCCCCTCAACGTCATGCGGTTGGTCGATCATGCCGCGCGCGAACACGCCGACCGCGAACTCGTTTCCGCATGGGCCGACGGTAGCGTCACTCGGACGAACTGGGGCGAGGTCGCGGCCAAGTCGCGCAAGTTGGGGTCAAAACTGCAATCGTTGGGGATCGAGCGCGGCGACCGGGTTGCCACGCTTGCGATGAACCATGAGCGTCATTTAATCAGCTGGTATGGAGCCATCGGCATGGGCGGGGTTCTCCATACGCTCAACCCGCGGCTGTTTCCCGAACAGCTCGCCTATATCGTCACCCATGCCGAAGACCGCGTGCTCCTCTACGATGCGATGATGAAGCCGCTGGTCGACGCGATGCGCGATAAATGGCCGAGCATCGAACATTATGTCGTCTACGACCCACCCGAAGGTTGGGAAGGCGATCCGAGCTTCGAGAAGTGGATTTCCAAAGGAGACGAGAGTTTCGAGTGGGTTGATGCCGACGAGCGAGATCCGATCGGCCTTTGCTATACCAGTGGCACGACGGGCAATCCCAAGGGCGTCATCTACGAACATCGCGGGATGATGCTGCATGCGCTGGCCGAGGTGCAGCCCGACTGTTTCGACCTGTCCAAGCGCGATTGCGCGCTCCCCATCGTTCCGATGTTCCACGCCAACGCGTGGGGGTTGCCGTGGGCCGCCCCGTTGGTCGGCTGCAAGATGGTGTTGAGCGCCGATTATACCGCCAAGCGCATGGTCGACCTGTTCCGCGATGAGAAGGTCACCCATTCGGCCGGCGTGCCGACTATCTGGGTCGACATGATCTCGCACATTGAAAAGACGGGCGATGAACTGTCCAACCTCAAGAAGGTCACGATCGGCGGTTCGGCCGCACCCCGTGCCATGATCCGCTGGTTCCGCGATCGCGGGATCGAAGTGGGTCACGCCTGGGGCATGACCGAACTCAGCCCCATCGGGACGCTCGCCGGAAAGCCCCACGGCTGGGACGGAATGAGCGACGAGGAACAGGTCGACTATACCGCGCGGCAGGGCAGGGTGCCCTTCGGTATCGAAATGCGGATCGTCGACGACGAGGGTAACGTCCTTCCGCGCGACGGCAAGGCTACGGGAGACCTGCAGGTGCGCGGCCCCTGGACCGTCGAGCGCTATTTCAAGGCCGAGGAAAGTGCGGTGGATGCCGACAACTGGTTTTCCACCGGCGACGTCGCGGCGCTCCATCCCGACGGCAGCATGCAGATCACCGACCGTTCGAAAGACGTCATCAAGTCGGGCGGCGAATGGATCAGCTCGATCGAGCTCGAAAATGCCGCCATTGGCGTCGAGGGTGTTGCGGAAGCCGCCTGCATCGGAATCTTCCACCCCAAGTGGGACGAGCGCCCGCTCCTTGTTTGCGTGAAGAGCGAGGGCAAGGATCCGAGCGCCGATGACGTCATCGAAGGCATCCGAAACCAGGTCGCCAAATGGTGGCTCCCCGATGCCGTCGAGTTCGTCGACGAGCTACCCCATACGGCAACGGGCAAACTGTCAAAAAAGACGCTCCGCGAACAGTTTAGCGACTATAGCTTCGAAGGCGTCGAAGCCATGACGGGGCGGGATTAGGCCTTACCGCCCTCCGTTGCGACCGATCCGCGATCTTGCCGAGGGGCGTTCGTAGCAAACGCCCCTCGACTTCGCTCGGGACGAACGGGTATGGGGACGTCGATTCATTCATCCAATCAAGGAAGTCGCGACTCATGGCCGCCCAGTACGCCTTTGTCATGAAGGACATGACCAAAACCTTCCCCGGTGCCAAGGCGCCGGTTCTCGCCAATATCAACCTGCAATTCTATCAGGGCGCCAAGATCGGCATTGTCGGCCCCAACGGCGCGGGCAAGTCGACGCTGATGAAGATCATGGCAGGCATCGACACTGATTTTCAGGGCGAAGCATGGGCGGGCGAGAATATCTCGGTCGGCTATCTGGCGCAGGAGCCGCAACTCGACGAGAGCAAGACGGTGCTTGAAAACGTCAAGGACGGCGCGCGTGACATTGCCGACAAGGTCGACCGCTTCAACGCCATCTCGACGGAGATGGGCGATCCGGGGCCCGATACCGATTTCGACGCGCTCATGGAGGAAATGGGCAAGCTGCAGGAGGAAATCGACGCGGTTGACGGCTGGACGCTCGACAACCAGCTCGAAATCGCGATGGAGGCCCTCCGCTGCCCGCCGTCGGACAGCAGCGTGGAAAATCTGTCGGGCGGTGAGAAGCGCCGCGTCGCGCTCACCCGCCTGCTCATCCAGAAACCCGACATTCTGCTCCTCGACGAACCGACCAACCATCTCGACGCCGAAAGCGTCGATTGGCTCGAGAACCATCTCAAGGAATATCACGGCGCGGTCCTGATGATCACCCACGACCGCTATTTCCTCGACAATGTCGTCGAATGGATCCTCGAATTGGATCGCGGCAAATACTTCCCCTACGAGGGCAATTATTCGACTTATCTCGAAAAGAAGGCCAAGCGGCTCGAACAGGAAGCGCGCGAGGAAAGCGGGCGTCAGAAGTCGCTCAGCCGCGAGCTCGAGTGGATTCGCCAGTCGCCCAAGGCGCGCCAGACCAAGTCAAAGGCGCGTATCCGCAAGTTCGAACAACTCCAGGACGCGCAGGGCGATCGCAAGCCGGGCAAGGCGCAGATCGTCATCCAGGTTCCCGAACGCCTAGGCGGCAAGGTCATCGAGGTCGAAAACCTCACCAAGGCCTATGGCGACAAATTGCTGTTCGAGGATTTGAGCTTCACGCTTCCCCCCGGCGGGATCGTCGGCATCATCGGCGCCAACGGCGCGGGTAAGTCGACCCTCTTCCGCATCATCACCGGGCAGGAAACCCCTGATAAAGGCAAAGTGGAGATCGGCGAGACGGTGCATCTGGGATATGTCGACCAGAGTCGCGACGATCTGACTCCGACCAACAACGTCTGGGAGGAAATCTCGGACGGACTTGATTATATGACGGTCAACGGCAACGAGGCCTCGACCCGCGCCTATGTCGGCGCCTTCAACTTCAAGGGAGCCGACCAGCAGAAAAAGGTCGGCAAGCTATCAGGCGGCGAACGCAACCGCGTCCATATCGCCAAGATGCTCAAAAATGGCGGCAACGTCCTGCTGCTCGACGAACCGACCAACGATCTCGACGTCGAGACGCTGGGCGCGCTGGAAGAAGCCATCGAGAATTTCGCCGGCTGCGCGGTGGTGATTTCGCACGACCGCTTCTTCCTCGACCGCCTCGCCACCCACATCCTCGCCTTCGAGGGCGACAGCCACGTCGAATGGTTCGAAGGCAATTTCGAAGCCTATGAGGAGGATAAGCGGCGCCGTCTTGGCGATGCGGCCGATCGGCCTAGCCGGGTGAGTTACAAGAAGCTGTCTCGTTAATCTGTTTGGATACCCCGGCCCTTTTCCTGCCAACCTCGAACTTGGCAGGAAAAGCGCCGGGCTTTGTCCGCTATTGCTTCTTTCGCCGGGTCTTTTTCTTCGGCGCTGGCTCTCCTTCGCTTTCGTCGTGATAGGCACCATCGCGTAATTCCTCCGCAGCTCTTGCGGCTTCTTCTGCCGTTTCGCGGGCTTCGTCGACGAGCTTTTCCACCCTCGTCCGTGCGCGATCGATCCGCTGTTCAAGGCGCTCGGCGACACGCTGCGCGCGCGCCGCCGCCTTGGCTGCGCGATGTGCCGCGAGTTGCGCGGTTTCGGTGGCGTTGTCGCGGATCGTGCCGGCGAAGGCGCGAGCTTCCTCGCGCATTTCGGTCGACCGTTCGTGCATCTCCTCGCGCATCCCCGACGTCCGTTGTTTCGCTTCGGCGTGCGCCTCCCACGCCTCCGCGCGGCTTTCCGCTACCGCGTCTTGCATCGCCCGCACGAATTCATCGCGCGCCAACATTGCGGCCTCGCGGAACGCTCGAAATGCATCGTCCCTACCATACCTGCCCATTCGACTTCCTCCATCTGCTGCTCTGTCCTATAACAGCAATACAGTAGATGGGGTCGCGATCATTCTCGTCAAGTGCCAGGTTGGGCCTTTACTCAGACCGCCAACCAGCGTGCCTCTTCGCCGTTCCAAACCGCGCGCTTATGGCCATCGTGGGACAGATAGAGCCAGTCGACCTCTTCGATCGCGACGATCAGCACGCCGAAATTCTCGCGCGCCTCGGCATCCAACCGTTCGTCGCTTGGCTCTTCGTCGAGGACATCTTCGGGCAGGTTCGGGGAGGGGCCATCGGCTTCGGTCCCGGGCGGAACCGGCGCTAGATAGCATCGGCGCGCAAAATTGGTGCCTGCCTCCCATGCCGCATCCGCCACCGGCCCGTGCCGCTCGACCCTTGCCATGCCGCGCACGCGCAACTGGACGTTCGCCGCCTTATCGTAGAGCAGCACCCCGCAGCGCGGGTCCTCCTCGAACGCCGCGATCTTGGGGCTACGGGCATCGCTATGAAACCGCAGCGTCATGGCGTCGCGGTCGAAATCGCGCAGGACCATCGTTCGCACTCCGGCATCCGCGCTCGCCACCGCCGGGACGTGCATCGGGCTTTTCCGGTTACTCGCAGCATCGGACAGCCGCTCCAAAATGTCGGCAATCACATCGTCGAGCGTCTTAGTAACCATATCGTCGCCCTAGGCACAACGGCGGCAAAGAAAAAGGGCCGACCCGAGAGCCGACCCTTTCTTCTATTGACTCGTTCGACCGATCAGCCGCTACCGCGACCGCCCGGAACGGGCGGGACCAGGGTCCGCTGCCCGTGCGCGATATCGTCTTCCTTGGTCACGCCTTCGCTGGCCTCGGGGTCCTGGACCCGTTCCTTGGCCGCCTGCGTGCCGACATCGGTCTGGATGTCGCCGCCACTTCGGCTCTGGAAACTCGGCGTCTCGAGACTGCGTTCGATGATCTCGCTGTCATCATTCTGCTTGGCCGTTTCGGTGCGGCGGTTGAGGTCTTTGTTCTTGTCGGTCATCATTCACTCCTTACAGGCGGGCATCGGCGCGGTGTTCGTCGACATCGGGGGTGTCGGGATCGGCTCCCAACGCTTCCAGCGCCGCGGTGACGAGGCCTTCCTTGCTGCTTTCCCAGATATTCGCGACGCCCGTATCGAAGCGCAGCAGGACGAGGTTGGGATCGTCCTTGTCGCCTTCGTACCAGGCCGCGATCATCGGGTTCCAGAGCCGGTCGATTACCGCGCGGTCCTGATCGATCGCGAGGTCGCCATGGATATGGGCGAACAGATCGTGGCCCTTGCTCGAGAAACTGGCGATGGCGCGATGGCTTTGCCCCAAGTCGGCAACCAAGCTTTCGTGCTTGTCGGCAAAGAAATAGATCTGCCTACCGGGGCCGTCATCGTCGATCTGCACCGTCATCGGCCGGGTGCGGCTATCCTCGACCCCTTGCAGGCCGAGCATGACGAACGGGCTTGAGCCGTCGAGCTCGTCCCACAGTTTCTTTTCGAGGCGCTCGCGCGTTTCGCGGGGGTTGTCGTCGTTCTTGAAGAACATTCGAAATCTCCTTTTTCCTTGGTTTTCCCAACGAAGAAGGAGAGGGGGACGTTCCCTCGGCCTATCGCAGCCGCTTCACGACCAGACGACCGTCGGCGCCTTTCTTGACGTCGAAATTGTCGAGGTCGCGAACGAGGTCGGAAAGCCGCGTATAGCCGAAATTGCGCACTGCGAAGGAGGAGACCGCCTTGGCGCGTTGTCCCAGCTCGGAGAGGGGGGTAAACCCTTCCTCGTCGCGCTTCGATTGCTTGTAGGCGTTACCGAGAATGTCGAGCAGGTCCTGATCGACTTCCTGCGGACCCGCGGGATCGTCGCCATTTTCCTTCGCCAGTTTGGCGGTGTCGTAGAAACGCGTGCACCCCTGCTGGAAGCTGGTCGGCGCTTTTTGCGTCCCGAACCCGTAGACGGGGATGCCGCCCTCGCGGATACGCTGCGCCAGCGGTAGAAAATCGCTGTCGGACGACATGATCCCGAACGCGCCGATCGTGCCGCGATGGAGCAGGTCCATTGCCTCGATCACCATTTTCATGTCGGTCGCCGACTTGCCCTTGACGATGTCGAACTGTTGGACCGGTACCAAGCTGTGCCGGCCCGTCAAATCCGCCCAGCCGCGCAAACTGTTCTTGCGCCAGTTGCCGTAGACGCGGCGGATGTTGATTTCGCCCCACTCGGCCAAGACCGTCAGCACTTCGTCGAGATGGTCGGGGCTGGCATTGTCGGCGTCGATCAGGAGCGCGATGTTGAGTTCCTCGTCCGCGCGGTCGTTTCGCCTGCTCATCGTTCGTTCATTCCCATCCGTCTCACATAGCGTCTCGGCGGCGGAACGAAACCCCGTCCCGCCGCGTCGTCTGCCTCAGTATTCGTCAAAGGAGACCCGTCCATGAAAAAGATTCTCATCCCCGCGATGGCTGCCGGCCTGATGGTTACCGGTTGTGCAACCAACGATCCCTATGGTGACCCCTACGCTCGCGCCGACAACGACCAGCGCGATCGGGCTCTCAGAGGCGCCGCAATCGGCGCAGCGGCCGGTGCCGTCGCGGGCGCGGTCGTCGATGGAGTATCGGTGGTCGAAGGGGCCGCGGTCGGCGCTGCCGGCGGTGCGGTGATCGGCGCGGTCATCAAGGGGCGCCAATATTACCGCGATACCCGCGGCTACTGCTATTACGTCGATAAGAACGGCAACCCCGTCTACGACTACGATACCGACTGCTAGGCTTCAGTCGTCCATGAACAGGCCGCTCTCCTCGTCGAGAACGAGGAGGCGGCCGGTTCCGATGGCGAAATGAACGCCGTGCAGTTTGAGCCTTCCCGCAGCTTCGCGCTCCGCGACGAAGGGAAAGGTTCGTAGATTTCCGAGACTGTGGCGCACCGCTTCCCACTCCAACTCGGTTTGCAGGTCTTCGACGTCTTCGCGCGCCAAAACGCGGCGTCGAGGCTCTTCTAATAGCTCGATCCAATGGTCGATGAAGCTCGGCCCCGGCACGCCGAGGTCGCCGCCTGCCAATGCCGCTTTGATTCCACCGCAGGCACCGTGACCCATCACCACGATGTGCCGAACTTCTAGATGTTCTACCGCGAATTCGATGGCCGATGATACCGACGCCCGATCTTCCCCCTCGGCATGGGGCGGAACGAGGTTGGCAACATTGCGCAGGACGAAAGCCTGACCAGGCGTCAAATCGAACACGGTCGCGGGATCGACGCGACTGTCGCAGCAGGCAATCACCATAATTGGCGGATGCTGACCTTCGGCGAGATCAGCCCACCGCCCCCGGTGACGGTAATAGTCGCTGCGCCGGAAGCGATGATAGCCGTCGAGCAATTCGCGGAATTCGGGCATGGTCAGAACCGCTCGTGACGGATGACTTCGACATCGCCGATGGTGAGCAGCAACCGATGAGTGTCGAGCATCGGGGCCAGTTCGTCCAACAGAGCTTCCGCGTCCTGCACCGTGCCGATGGCGAGGATCATCACCCTGCTGGATCCGGTAATCCGTTCATCGCTCCATTTCCCGCCGGCGCCTTCGCCTTCGTGAACCGGCATGACGGTATGGCCCGAAAAACCGCTCGCACGGATGATCTTCGCGATCCGCGACACCAGCCCGTTCTCGCACAAGAGCTCAATTCTTTTCATTGCGGTCAATGAAATCATGTCACTACTCCTGCCAACCAGCTGAGGAAGACGATATTGATGACGACGTTGAAGGGGAAGGTTATGCCGAGGCTCATCGACAGGTAAATACCGGGGTCCGCCTGCGGCAGCGCCAGCCGCATTGCGGCGGGGACCGCGATATAAGAGGCGCTGGCAGCCAAGACGCCAAGAATAGCCGCCGTACCGGCATCGAGTCCGATGAGGGTACCCAGCAGGACACCAATGACTCCGTTGACGATAGGAAGGGCGATGCCCAATCCAGCCAATCGCCACGTGATCGACCGTGTCTCACGCAACCGCCGCGAGGCGATCAGCCCCATGTCGAGCAGGAACAGCGCCAGCACGCCGCGGTAGCCGACCTCGAACACCGGGGCGATCGGCGCAAACCCGTCCGGCCCCGCCACGCCGCCGATCACCATCGATCCGATTAGCAGCACTACCGACGAATTGAGCAGCACTTCGCGCCACAATTCACCCCCTTCGCTGTCCGCTTCGCGTCGGGCCAGCGACAGGCCTGAAATGATCGCGGGCCCTTCCATCAGCGCCAGTACGGCGACCATGAAGCCAGCCGCTGGCATCCCGGCCGCCTCGAACATTTCAACGGCGGTAATGTATGTGACGAGGCTTACCGAACCGTAATGCGCTGCGGTTGCCGCGGCGTCGACTTTCGCGAGCCGACCGATGGTACGGAACAGCCAGTAGCTGGGATAGGGTATGAGAAAAGACAGCGCGATCCCGGCGCCACCTGCCAATAGCAACTCACCAGTGATCCCCGTTTGCGCAATGGCGACCCCGCCCTTCAACCCGATTGCCACCATCAAATAGATGGCCATCGCCTTTGAAAAGGCTTCGGGTATGGCGAGGTCGGACCGCGCGAACCCTGCGAACATACCCAGCACGAAAAACAGGATGATCGGGCTGGTCAGCGTGTCGATGATCATGGAGCACCCCCGGTTATAGCAACCCCGCTAGCTCCACGGCCTTCACATAGGCAAGCCCCGTCGCTATCTCGTGCCCCATGAACAAGCCGATGACCCCCGAGCGCAAGCGCAAGCCCGACTGGATCCGCGTCAAGGCGCCGGTCAGCGAGGGCTACAACGAAACCCGCAAGCTGATGCGCGACTTGGGCCTTGCGACGGTGTGCGAGGAAGCGGCTTGCCCGAACATCGGTGAATGCTGGACCAAGAAGCACGCGACGGTGATGATCCTCGGAGACACCTGCACGCGGGCCTGCGCATTCTGTAATGTGAAGACGGGCATGCCGATGCCTGTCAATCCGATGGAGCCCGACAACGTCGCCATCGCGGCGGGCAAGATGGGGCTCAAGCATATCGTGATTACCAGCGTGGATCGCGACGACCTGCCCGACGGGGGCGCGGACCAGTTCGTAAAGGTCATCAAGGCGCTGCGCCGCGAGACGCCCGACACGACCATCGAAATTCTTACGCCCGATTTTCGCGGCAAGCACGAGCAGGCCATCGAGAAAATTGTCGAGGCGCGGCCCGACGTCTTCAACCACAACCTTGAAACCGTGCCGCGGCTCTATCCCACCATCCGCCCCGGGGCGCGCTATTACGCGTCGCTACGGTTGCTGGAGCGCGTAAAAGTCCACGACCCGTCGATCTTCACCAAGTCGGGCATCATGGTCGGGCTGGGCGAGCAGCGCCTCGAGGTCCATCAGGTCATGGACGACATGCGCTCGGCCGACGTCGATTTCCTCACCATGGGGCAATATCTCCAGCCAACGCCCAAGCATGCGACGGTCGAGGAGTTCGTGACGCCCAAGACGTTCGACGCCTATGCCTCGATCGCCCGCGCCAAGGGATTCCTGATGGTCGCGGCCAGTCCCCTTACCCGGTCCAGCTATCACGCCGGCGACGATTTTGAGGAAATGCGCGCCAATCGCGAAGCAAAGCTGGCGCGCGCCGGGACTGCCTGATGCCGCGCCACAGCGAAACGCGTCACCTGCCATACAGTCCCGAGCAGCTGTTCGAACTCGTTGCCGACGTACCGAGCTACCCCGAATTCCTGCCGTGGGTCAGTGCGATCCGGGTGCGATCGTCGAGCGAAACCGAAATGGTCGCGGACATGGTCGTGGGGTTCAAGGCGTTCAAGGAACGGTTCACCAGCAAGGTCACGAAGGAGCGCCCCGACCACATCACCGTCGACTATATCGAGGGACCCCTTAAATTTCTCCACAACGACTGGCGGTTCGAGCCGGACGG
>JACLAD010005761.1_pt1 | contig 10399 bp, 7 predicted proteins | sample 8027901 | NCBI WGS metagenome assembly JACLAD01 (sample SAMN15725071, study PRJNA655200) | protist metagenome | isolation source: fluorescence activated cell sorting (FACS) single amplified genomes of... | place: Spain: Blaines Bay Microbial Observatory, Mediterranean Sea | collected 2016-07-05
TTCTGAACTGGATAATTTACTGAGGGAAGTTATAGAACAAGCCGAGGGGCAGTACAGGGACTGGCCGATGGAGGCGTGATGATTTGATAATTTGAAGATTTGAGGATCGTCAGTTCGAGTGTTTTTTGCTGTAGCGATAGCGGAAGTAAAAAATGTATCGAGAACAGGTTGAAAGTACAGACCCCCTCGGGTCTCGATACAATTTCTTTCGCCTCCCGGCTCCAGGAAATCACTCGACCTGACGAGGGTTTTCTTCACTAAACGTCAGTTCGAGAACAGAGATAAAAAATTTTTATCTAGCGAAAGTAGATGACGTATACAGATCTTCAATTTAATTTATTATTTGTTTGAAGGTCATTTTCGGCCTACGAAAGTTTATCGTAAAATTTGAAATGAGAGGGGCGTTAAAAATTTTAGGCTGTTTGAGCGAAACGGATTCATCTCGCTAGAATAGATTCACCCGCGAGTTCCTAAAATTTAGCCACCGAATGAAAAATTTAGATAAGCTTTCGTAAGCCTAGACTTTTTTGTTTCTTTTTTGGGCGATGCAAAAAAGAAAAAACTGCCTTATGAAAGGGAATAAACTCGCCTGCAAAATTTAAGTAATATAGATTACGTCAATAGTAGTGTTTCCTTTTGGAACAACAGTGAAAAAAGGAAATGTATCGAGAGCGGGTTAATAGTACCAAACTCCCTCTGGTCTCGATACAATTTCTTACCGCCTGGCGGCTCCAGGAAATCACTCCACCTGACGAGGGCTTTTTTCACAAAACGCCAGTTCGAGAGCCGTCAGTTCGAGTGATTTTTTCTGAAGCAAAAGCTGAGGGAAAAATTGTATCGAGAACAGAGGCGGGTGTTCCTAAAGTAATCTCATTCCCTTCGCCGTTCTCGATACATTTTTCTATCTGCTACCGCAGGATAGAAAAACACTCGAACTGACGAAGTGTAAATACGAAAAAGAACAACAGCATATTAATTAAATGAAAATCAGCTACGTCTATATCTTGAAATGTTCTGACAATACCTTTTACACAGGCGTCACATCCAATCTCAATAAGCGCCTTTTAGAACACCAATCTCCAAAATATCCTGACAGCTACACCTCCAAAAGACTACCGGTTGAACTCGTATATTACGCAGAATTCACAGATATTAACTACGCCATAGCCACAGAAAAACAAGTTAAAAACTGGTCCCTTGCTAAAAAGGAAGCGCTTATTGCAGGAAAGTTTAATGAACTTCCTAATCTGGCAAAGAAGAAATTTCCGAAGTGATTTATATTAAACCATTCCGTTCGAGTAAAATTTCATCGACCGGAAGAGAGATGGGATTCGTACAGAGAACTCGAGTGATTTTTCTGGAGCGAAGCGAAAGAAAAATCGTATCGGGAACAGAGGCCACGTCAAAAATTACTTGTACGTGCATTTGTGCTATGCCCTTTCAGGGCTATTACCAAACAATTTGGTTTGACTAAAGATGAACTTGCTTTCTATGACCTCCTCTCTGCCAACCAAAAAGTCACTCAACCAATCCGGCCCCATCCAGGACCTGGTGCATAAGGTTGTAGGTTCCGTCAGGAAAAACCTCCAGCTCGACCGGACCAAAAAAGAAGATGCCCGGATCTTCATTCGGCTGAAAGTAAAAAAAGAATTACGCGGCAAAATGCCATTTTCGGAACTGGATAATATAAGAGGATTTAAAAACCAAATCATGAATTTTTCCTAATTCTAACATCAACATTTCCCCCCAGAATTTACCGGCATTTCGTATCTTTTCGCCTTTCTCAATATTCAGTTAAGTCATATTTCATGAATAAAAGCAGTACAGAATATTTAAACATTATCAAACATTCGCCAACGGCTATGTTAATACTTACTCCCAATTTTAAAATTATTCATGCGAATATTAGTTATTTGGAGGCAACCATGGCTGAAAAGCGTAATATTATAGAGAAAAATATTTTTGAAGCATTTCCTGATAATCCAAGTGATAGGTCGGCTAACGGTGTAACAAATTTAAATGCCTCCTTAAAAAAAGTTCTAAAGACACGTAAGCCCCAGAAATTACCGGTACAAAAGTATGATGTGCCTTTACCTGACGGAACCTTTCAGGAAAAATACTGGGATGTGTTGAATGTACCCGTTATTGGTGATAATGGAGAAATTGATCACATCATCCACAGTGTGACAGACGTTACTCAACAGGTAAAAACAGAGGCCGCACTTGAGTTGGCTGTAGGTGCAGCCCAATTAGGAACATGGGAAATAGACCTACAAAAAAATGCTTATATACATAGAAATCCGCGTCACGATATCCTTTATGGGTACGCCGTAAAACAGTCATCCTGGAGCCATGATACTGCCAAAAAGAAAATTTTAAATGAGGATTTGGCTACTTACGATCGGGCTTTTTCAGAAGCACTAAGTACCGGAACTATTGATTTTGAAGTAAGGACTCAATGGGAAGATAATACCATTCACTGGATAGAAGTTAAGGGTAAGGTTTACTTTAATTCAAACGGGACACCCAGCAAAGCAGCAGGAGTTAATTTGGATATTACTGAACAGCGACTAACTGAAAAAGCACTGCGAAAAGCTAAAGAGGAAGCAGAATCTGCTGTCAAGGCCAAAGATGAGTTTCTTTCTACAATGAGTCATGAGATAAGAACTCCCTTAAATGCTGTCATAGGCTTGAGCAATCTTCTTCTAGAGGATAATCTTACCGAAAATCAGGCATTTAACCTAAACGCCCTCAATTTTGCAGCTGATAATTTACTTCATCTTGTTAACAATGTTTTAGACTACAGCAAAATTCAGGCTGGAAAAATAGAGGTGAATGATGAGAATTTTAACCTGTACGACCTGATTGAAAAATTAATTAAAACTCACGAACCTAAAGCTGTAAAGAAAAATGTTGAATTAAGTATAAATTTTGAGCAAAAGGTTCCAAAAATGATATGTTCTGACCCTTTTTTACTGAGTCAGATCCTGCACAACCTTATAGGCAACGCTTTAAAATTTACTTATAACGGTCTTATTTCTGTTTCTGTAGAATTTATAAAAGAAGAAAAGGAAAAGAAGTGGCTGAGGTTTAGTATTGAAGATTCCGGAAAAGGAATAGCTCCAGATAAACTGGATTACATTTTTCAGAAATTCGCTCAGCAGAGAAATTTTTCAGATACCGATCACGAAGGGACAGGTTTAGGTCTTTCCATAACAAAATCTTTGGTTGAAACTTTAGGAGGTGAAATAGGGGTTAAAAGTATTCCTGGTGAGGGTTCAAAATTCTACTTCACCTTACCCACAGTTGAAGCTTCTTTGTGTAGTACAGAAGAAAGTTTGGTCAACAACCAACAGGAGCAATTTCCGGATCTTAGGAAAAAACAGATTTTATTAGTCGAAGATGTTGAAATAAATCGCAGTATCATTCTTCAATACCTTAAAAAGTGGTGGGATTTAAAGCCAGACGAAGCTGAAGATGGAGAACAGGCGTTAAGAATGGTGCAGAAAAAAAATTATAAATTAATTCTTATGGATCTGCGAATGCCAAATATGGATGGTTATGAGGCTTCAAAGAAAATCAGGGAAATGAAAGCATACCGGGAAACTCCAATTTTAGCTTTTACTGCTGAGACCAAGAAAGATCCAAAACATCTTCATCTCTTTGATGACAGGATATTTAAACCCTTTGAGCCTGCAGACCTCAAGAATAAAATTCAAAAGCACCTGGTTGGTCTAAAAATTAAAGACAAGTTGAGACCTGGTACTGAAAATGAAGAGATGAGGAAAGGTGAACGGCCTGTTTTTGATATCGAGCGGTATAAAAAAATGTCAGATGGGGAACCACAAGTACTAAAAAAATTTTTAAGAATTTCTGTCCGGGCTTTCAAGAAATACAGAGAAGATTTTTTGGCTGTCAAGGAAGCAGCTTCTCTTTCTGATCTTATTCATCGAAATTCTATGAACACGCACTACATTAATACAGTTGTTTTAAATAAAAAAATCAGGGAATTTGAAAGTTCCTTGATCTCTCATAAACCAGCGGCACAACTACAGAAAGAAAAAAATGAAATACTTGAGGAATTTGATTGTATTTTGAATGGCCTGAAAAAAGTAATTATGTCACTCCAGTAGTTGAAGAAAAGTATCTTAGTCCCTCTTCTCATATTTTCTTATTTTCTTTAGAGGCTTTTTGCTCATTAATGTCAGGAATTTTCAACTCTCTAATCTTAAAGGAAGTTTCACAATAAATGTGGTGCCTTCTTCTTTAGTACTTTTCACTTCTATTTTTCCCTGGTGGCCTTCAACTATCTCATTAACAATATAAAGGCCGAGGCCATAACTTTTTTCACCTCTAGTGCTTTTATTACTTCTTGTGAATCTATAACTAAAAATTTTATTTCTTATATCTTCCGGGATAGGAGGGCCATCGTTATGAACCTTAACAATTGCCTGTTTCTCTTCAACAGAAAGACTTACCTTTACTACACCGTCTGGATCCCCATGACGAAGCGCATTTGTAATAAGATTAGTCATCATTTGTTCCAGCCGTGAAGCATCCCACTCTCCCTCTATCCTTTCTTTTGACTCTAAAGTAATTTCCTTCTCAGGATTACCTAATCGCAGTTCCTCCACAACATCCTCACATAGTTTTAAAAGATTGACTGCATTTTTCTCCAATGACATTCCCTTCCCCAGTCTAAATTCCGTTAACTCCAGGAGATTATTTATTAATTCTGTCATACGCTTCAGACTAAAATCAGCTACTTGTAAAACTTCCTTTTCCTTTTTGGAAAGATTTTCAGAAAATTTAAGGATGGAGTGTACACCGGAAATGGCAAAAACAGGACTACGTAAATCATGACCTAATACTCCTAAAAATAAGCTTTTGCTTTTATCTATTTTCTCCTGAAAACGCATCAGGGAAATCATCCATATTTCGTCGATTGCTTCGTTAAAACGTACCATATCATGAAAATTGGCCTCCCAGTTCTCCTTCCTGCTTTTCTTTGTCCACAGGCGCAGAACACTTGCTCTTAATGCCCTGAATTCTGAACTCAGTTCAACAATATCAAACCCAAAATCCATCCGCTGCGCGCCATGAGTCCGGGCTGCTTTTGTTTGTGAACTTTTCAATTCTTTATCCCCTTTAGATTTTAATTCCTGCTGGGCATCTGTTTGAGAAGTTTCCATATCACTTGCAATCCTGTCAAGCATCTCCTTGATATCATTAGTGACTTCTTTTAGCTCCATTTTGGAGGTGCATTTTATATGGTTCTGGGCATATTTAATCCATTCATTAGATATCTCTTCTTTATGCTGGCGGATAAAGTTAGATAGTTCCATTTATAATATAATTGGTTTTATTTAGTGTGATTTAAATTGAGAATTTCATCAATATATTTAATTCCATTAATATGGTGAATTTTGATGAATTTCTTGAAAAAAATTTTGCCATAATACAGAGTAGCCTCAAAATATTAAATACGTAACCTATATTTATATACCTGCTACCTAAAACAACAACCTGGTTTATTTTCTAATGGATTGGCTCCGGAATATAAAAAGAACCGGCGATTTACTTCTTTTCTAAATCAACTTCCTAAATAATAGTAAATGTAATTTTAAGAATAACTGGATGCATATAAAGTCTTGTCGTGCCAAAAAGAATATGCTGAAACTTAGAAGAAGCCTCAAATTAAACCGGCATCTCCCTAGGTTATTTGTACTGGCTTACTGCGGGAAGAGAAATTTCCTTCTCAAATACCAGGGGTGCACGAATTAACCAGTAATTCTTTTGTTTATCTTTAATCTAAAACAAAAAAGGGTTCAATTTTAAAATTTGAACCCTTTAAATTTAATACTATTGAAATTTTATTATGCCGGAATTTCCATAGCGGCTTTTTCTCTCTTCCAGTTACGGTGCTTGCTTATGGCTTTAATAAACTTCTTCGGATTTTCGTTTATACATACCGCTTCGTCCTCTTTAAAGTCCTTACCATAGGTTGCATCAAAAAGTCCTTCAGCTTCAGAATCCAGAGCGATCGCCTTGCAATGCTTTAATGCTTCGTTTATAAACTTTTTCGCTTTGGCCTGTTTCATAAGTGCATCAATACTCTCCTTGCCTCCTGGAATGTATAGAGCATCAAAAACGACACTTTCTGTAGTCATTAATGCATGCGTTACTTTATGAGAATCTCCTTTATCACATTTTAAGGTACCACCATGTACGCCCACAATTTGTACCATTGCACCAGCTTCTTCCAAAGGCTTTTTCATTTTATTATAATCACTTTCACTGAACCCATCTCCTGCAAGTACCGCAATTTTGCGTGTCGCTATCCCTTCTGAAGGGAGAAATTCCTGGCTTAAAGCTTTAGATTTATCCAAATAGTTCTTTTTAGGACCCGGTTGATGCTTTTGAACATCTGCATCGGCTCCTATCGCCTGATTTAATGGCTGGTCAACTTCTTCCGGAATTTCCATTCCCAGGTTTGCTGCAACCTTTGATGCCAGCGTATCGTCAATTTGAGCAAGAATGTAGAGCATTCGCTGTTTTATATGATCATAAGTACATTTACCCAACTCAAATGAATAGGCCTGTACCACATGCTCCTGTTCATGCTCGGTCAAACTGCGATAAAACATGGCCGGTTGTGAAAAATGGTCATTGAAACTTTCACTCCGCTCCCTTATTTTCCTGGCATCTATTCGCTCTTCATAATGACTAAACCCACCTTCGGCTATTTTTGCAAGATGAGGACATCCTCCTCCAATAGAGTTCGGGAAATAAGCAGTCTTTCCTTTATTTACCGTCATGCGCATATGTGCATCACGTTGATTGTTGTGAATTTCATTTATTGACCGGTTAATGGGAATTTCATTAAAATTAGGACTGCCTAGTCTTGATAACTGGGTGTCTGTATAGGAAAATAATCTTCCCTGCAACAATGGATCATTCGTGAAGTCAATTCCAGGTACAACATGGCCCGGGTGAAAAGCCACCTGTTCGGTTTCTGCGAAGAAATTCTCCGGGTTTCGGTTAAGGGTCATCTTACCTATGCGCTTAACCGGTACCATTTCTTCCGGAATCAATTTCGTAGGATCCAAAAGATCGAAATCAAATTTATGTTCATCTTCTTCAGGGACTATTTGAAAACCTAATTCCCATTCGGGATACTGCCCTGCTTCTATAGCATCCCAAAGATCTCTCCTGTGAAAATCTGTATCGGCGCCATGGATTTTTACCGCTTCGTCCCAGGTTACAGATTTTACTCCTAATAAAGGTTTCCAGTGGAATTTTACAAAATGTGATGTTCCTTCAGCATTTACAAGTCGGAAGGTATGGATACCAAAACCTTCCATCATTCTAAAACTTCTTGGAATAGCGCGGTCACTCATCAACCATATTTGATTATGCATCGTTTCCGGAGTATGCGAAACAAAATCATAAAAAGTATCATGAGCTGAAGCCGCCTGCGGAATTTCCCTGTCCGGTTCCGGTTTTACAGAATGAATAAGATCTGGAAACTTCATTGCATCCTGAATGAAAAATATGGGCATATTATTCCCTACAAGGTCAAAAATGCCTTCTTCTGTATAAAATTTAGTAGAAAATCCTCGTACATCACGGGCCAGATCTGCAGACCCCTTAGAACCTGCAACTGTAGAAAACCTTACAAAAACAGGTGTTTTCCTTGAAGTATCGGTAAAGATCCCGGCTTTTGTATATTTCTCCTGACTCTCATACAGCTCGAAAAAACCATGTGCTCCACTTCCGCGGGCATGAACGATGCGCTCCGGAATACGTTCGTGGTCAAAATGGGTAATTTTCTCTCTTAAAATAAAATCTTCTAATAAAGTCGCACCACGTTCTCCTGCCTTTAAAGAATTATTGGTGTCGTTTACTTTTACTCCCTGATTGGTGGTCATTTTCTTCCCTTTAGGATCAGAGGTATTCTTCTTCAAATCTTCTATCTTTTTTGAAGTTTTGTCTCCCTTTTCTTTCATCACTTATATTGATTAGATTTAGGAATGAAATTAAATTAATCTATTAAAAAGCACTGCAAAGGAAGTGTTAAACAAAAAGATACAATTCATAAAATTATGTGCAGCAGTAATTTTGAACTTGCAGGAAACGGACTGGCAATAATTTTTCATTAGTTTCAACACGCCTTAGAAAAACCTATTCAAACTACCTTTTTTGAGGTATTTCAAAAATGACTTTACGTCTCTATCTTAGCATCGTCAAATAAAAAATTATTTGGATTGGATCTGTAAGGAAGTTTATGTAGGGGTAACTTCCTGAATACTGTAAAATGGTATAAAGGATCTTAATTTCCATTAGGGGTATAAATATTTGGCCAAAGCCTTCAGAAATTCTGGAGGCTTTCTTTGTTTAAAGCCATTGTTCCTTGTTCAGAAGTAAAGTCTTATTGGCTTATAAATTTCTATATTTATCTTTCCAAAAATGTACTTATGCAGCAACATTTTGAAGAGATATCACACCGCTGGAAAGAAAGTTACTCCAGTCAGGTAAAGAAATATCGACCTTTTAAAATTTCTGAGGATTTTAGAAAATATGCCTCTGTCTTTGCTCCTGGCAACTCTTATCTCTACATTGTTAATTTTCATAATTTTGAGTTAGAGTACATTTCAGAATCGGTGGAGCAGTTCGTAAATAAACCTGCCGGAGATATTGTGCTTCAGGATTTATTGGAGACGGTAATTCCGGAAGAAATGGAAACGCTCAATCTTAAAAGTAAGGTGACGAGTGATTTCTACACCTCTTTCGCAAATAAAGAAGAGGTTCTTAACTATAAGAATATATTTTCTTACCGCATGAAGGATAAGAATGAACAAATAAGAACGGTTTTATACCAGGCTTTTCCATTAAATGTTTCTGAAAATGGCACTCCTGAACATGTTTTTTGTATTCACACAGATGTTTCCCATCTTAAAGTTCCAAGTACGAACACCGTTTCCTTTATGCACATGAATGGCGGAAAAAGCTATTTGAATGTAAACATCACCAAAGGAAAGTTTGATCCGGAACAAGGAGATACCGGGAATGATGAGCTTTTAACCGAGCGGGAAAAACAGATAGTGATGAGATTTGCAAAGGGATTAAATGCGGAACAGATTGCAGATGAACTCAATCTCTCCCACCATACAATCAAAACCCATAGAAGGAATGTGCTTCAAAAAAGCGGGTGTGCAAATACAACTGAATTAGTCGCAAAATGCCTCACTAACGGGATAATTTCTCCAGGTTAATAGATCAGGAAATTTAGTATAGTGTTCTCTTATTCAATCAAATTCCACAGGATCAACTCCTGTCAACAGCACTTCTACGATCCTATCCAATTCTTCTGAACAATTTTCAGAAGTTTCTATACCCACTTCAGCTAATGCTGCAAGATTTTCCGCAGTAACCTTATCCATTTCCAGGCTTGCGTTTCCCATTCGGGCAGGCTGAATGCGAACATAGCTCTCTCTTTTATCTCTCGCAGAAAACATGCGGGCGAGGTGATAATCTGTTGTTTCAGAAGCGCCCGCCATCATGATATCGATAAGAGGCTGAATCCATCCCACGGCACCCCAGTTTTTTGCCTTATCATAATCGTAAGACTGGTGTTTGCTACCGGTACCAATAGAAACCATGAACATTTCGGCAGCTGTAGGGTTGTCTTTTGCATTTCGCACTTCAGAATAGGCACAGAGCGCCGGATTATTTGCAAAGACGCCACCATCAATAAGCGGATAAGATACCCCGCTACAGGATTTCACCAGTGCCGTCTCAAAGTAGGTAGGTGCCGCAGAGGTGGCACGGCAAACATCCCTCACCAGGAAATTACTGCCTTCTCCTTTTGTTGCCGGATCGTGCTGGGTGAAAAAATGGCTTTCTCTTCTGTCAATATCATAGGCCGGAATTATGCAGGGTTTGATTAGTTGACTCATTTTGAGCCCTTCAAAATAGTTTTTCAGGTATTTTTCCAAAGCCAATTGACCGTACTTCTCATCAAGGTACCCGTTCCCGGACCTTATTTTTTGCCAGAAATTTACATCAAAGATTTTGCCTCCGTGGTGCATATAAAGATCTACAGCTTCCTGTGCCGAAAAACGTGGTTTTGAAGGCTCTTCTTCTGAAGGACAAAGATAAATACAGGTAAGAATGCCGCCTGTACTGGTTCCCGCAAAAAAGTCAAAAAAACTGGCAAGCCTGGCTTCAGGGTTACCTGTTCTATTCTGAAGTTTTCTTTCGAGTGCGACCAGTATCTGCCCGGGGATAATCCCCCTAATTCCGCCGCCGTCTATAGATAACATTTTTTTCATGTTTTATATTTTACCGGCCTTTATTCCTCCTTATATTAACTATAATCACCTATTAAAATGTAACG
>JACLAD010001948.1_pt1 | contig 10394 bp, 8 predicted proteins | sample 8027901 | NCBI WGS metagenome assembly JACLAD01 (sample SAMN15725071, study PRJNA655200) | protist metagenome | isolation source: fluorescence activated cell sorting (FACS) single amplified genomes of... | place: Spain: Blaines Bay Microbial Observatory, Mediterranean Sea | collected 2016-07-05
CGAAACCAGAAGTGAGTCCTATGGCTCCTATCATGCATGAAGCCCGTGCTCCTATCTTCTGCTGATAACCCCCAAATATTGCGCCCCACACGAAGCCACCCATACTGTGTGTAGAAGTAATACAAAAAAAGACGGAAACGGTTGTCAACATCAGAGAAATGCACGCAGCATAATGTGAACAAGGCCGAACGAGGGAATTTGAAACAACTCATTTTCTTCTTCTCGCGGCGGCGGAGGAGGGAGGGGGACTCACATAAGTGAAAATGCTGGTGTGACGTCGCCCATCAACCAGTCGCCACTGGACTGCACAACAGTTCCTTGCAACTTTGTCAACTGCGGCACCCACAGTGAAAAGGTGAAAGCCGATCCCAAAGCAAGATGGTTGGAAAAGGAAGCCGCCATGAGGCTTTTCCGATCCGCCGTGTCTCTATCGATTGTGATTTGCTGGGGCAGCCATCCCAAGGATCGAAGCATTCCCTCTCCCACAAAGCCACCTTCCGCGGCTCTCGCTCCAGAAGCGCAAAAGCTTCTCCTCAACGACCAGGCCGCGGTGAATGTTTGCTGACGTTTTGCTGCCAGTGCAGCGGGCAAACTGGATGCCCCAATATCGTGGCGCAGCACAGCGGCCCTCGCCGTCAGGAATCTGCGCACCGTTGCCCGCGGCACCCACATGTTTGGCCGCATCAGCTGAGGCCGTGCAAAAGACAGGCTTTTTGCTTCTCTTCTTCGAGGTTCGATGTTTAGACTTGATTTTCGGGACTTTAACTTGAAGTCTTTAAGTCCCGAAAATCAGCGAGACAAAAGCGCTGCGCAGCATGTATGTCAATGTGTTCCCTCCGGAGCAAGTCGCGGCTTTCCAGCGCTGCTTCCTTCGCGGCAGGGCTGGCACAGGAGATGCTGCCCACGCCTCCGAGCATCGTCGCGAGTGCGACCTAGGGGCAGCTCAACCGCCCCCCGACATTTTCGCGCGTGGAGATTTTCGGCCGGAGACTGGTCATGGCAATCCTGCACTATGGCGCTCGCCACACTGGAAGACACAGCCTGCCATGCCGACAAAACCCGCGCGCCGGGTTTCCACGGCCCGTCGTCATGATCTTGCTTTTGGCGGAAGCGGAGTCGATGGGTCCTATGTGGTGAACAAAGAGTGGCTAGCACTTTTTCGGAAGGCAAAGGCAGAGAATCTTGCTCAGGAGAGACTGTCGAAAAAACATCCCTACAGCACTGATCGCAAACACCAAGCAAGGCAATGGTGGAAAACTAGCTTGGTGCAAGAAGTTGAAGGGAAAGCGCGTGACGAACAGAGCAGCCGAGGTGGGGCAGAAGCCTCTGCACGTGGAATGGAGCGGGGTGTTGATTCGCCCTCTTCCAGCGACGTGGAGGAGCGGTGCGAACTGCGTAGAAGATGTCTGGAGCTAGAAGCAGCACTTAACGCAAGATTTGATGAGATTTCCTCGTCGCGTGGCTCCAAGCTATTTCCAAATTTGCCTCTGCGTACAAGCGCCAAGCAAAATCCCGCCCGCATTTTGCACAAGAAAACCCGTGTGACAAGAAACCGAAAGGAAGATGGAGCTAAAGGTGCGACTCATTCTGAGAAACTACGAGAATTTGCTGGAACTGTGGAGCGTGAAATTTCGAGCCATCCTCTTCCTGAGAATTTGCAGGAACCGGCAAGTGATGACAGCTCGGCGGGAAAGGAGTCCAAATCCGAGGGGAGATGCGGCAATTCTGGGCGGGGGGGTGCAGTGCGATCTACTGAGATGAGCAAAAGATGGGAAGCAATTCACTGGCCAAGAATTTTTGACGGATCAGAAACTGCGGATTGCCTCTTTGTTCGATCGGCGATCATTCGTAAGGATCTCTTGTGCAAATTCGATGCGCCTTCGGACCAAAGTGAGGAGAGACTTATGCCGGAAACTTACGTTGTGTTTTCACACAAAGAATTCTGCGAAAAAGTACGCATCGCCACTCTCGAAGCGGCGGAGACACGCGGCGCTTCCACTTCGAAACTCTGGGTAGTCAAACCTCCGGACTCTTCAAATGCGGTAGGGGTGGAGTTCTTTCGAGCAGACGAGGCCGAATCGGTCGCACAGAGGATTTTCCCAGAAGAGGCAGGGGGTCGAGATGAGAGAGGCTACATTTTGCAAGAGTATATCTCGCCCATGATCTTGGATAAACTTGGCGGGTGCAAATTCCACATTCGCCTTTTGGTTGTGCTTTTGGGGAGACTGAAAGTGTTCATGCACAGAAGCCCCCGGGTACTCGCCGCCACAGAGCCCTGGCGAGCAGCAGATTTTCAGAATCGATTCATGCATATCTCAAACAAATCTGTCAACATCACGTGCCCATCGTACGATGCATCCGTGCAGAACGTAGACCTTGCGACTGCTTTTGGCGCAGATTATGCAGGTGAGTTGCTGGTGCAAATGGAGAATGCATGCCAACAAGTATTTCGTCGTGTGTATCGGGATGCGAAAATGTCAGAATTCATGGCACTTCCCAACTGCTACGAACTCTTCGGAGTCGACTTTGTAGTAAATAAGCTGGGCCGCATGTTCTTGCTCGAGGTCAACCCAGAGCCAAGCATGGGTCTCTTTCCCGATACGTCGAGGACTCAGCTATTGGGAGTAGATCCTCTTCAGCATGGATTGCCTGCGAGTTGCTGGAAAGAGATATGGTCGTCAAAACTCTTGGACGCAATGCTGGCTCTCAAAAAACATAAAAATAAAAAACGCTGATACTGATATAGCATATCGCCACCTAAGAGCGGGTAGATCTAGAACACACCGTCGAAAATATTTTCGACGATGCTGAAGCATATTTCAAATCACATTATTCCTATATCCTACATCGCATCTTAAGCTTCCTCCTTTCGCGAACACTCTTTGCGTGCAGCGGGGTGCTGCGGCAAAGATTCCGAAAAGACTAGGCGGAGGAGTCGCCGGTAGGAGGGACGTAGAAGCTCAGAGTGGGAATGCAGCGCATGCAGTACAAGCGACATTGAGAGCATGGAAATCAGCGTCGCTTGCTTTCGCTTGCTTGGGACACTCTTACCCAGGAGTTTCGATCTTACCAGCAACTTTTGAATGGCCCCAAGGCAATGCATGAGGACATAGAGCCCCAATTCAATTCGCCGGCTCTTCTTTTCGATCAGAATTGCACTGCCGCATCCGAAAGCCCCACAAATGAGAGAGTAGATGAAAGGACGCACGGGCTTCGGGACGCAAACCATTAGCCAACGAAACGGGACGCATCCAAGTATATCGGCCGACAAAAATCCCAGAGACGTGTACGTAGTAAGAAATATCGCTGATCGAATGACACTACGGCACAGCAAGGTAATCGACGTGGCCGGATCTCGAATTAGAGAGGAGCCCCTGAACACGACTGCTGGGAAAAAAAACACGGGGGCATATATTCTCGTAGCTTTCCAAAAACCTGCGATCCAGAATTGTGTATGGAAAGCCAGCGCGCCGCTTTCGGGGCGTAGCGCCCTAGCAAAGTTCTGGGGTTCCGAAAATCGTATGGTCTGCGCGATTCTCTTCAGCTTGGCGCGGTTTGAGCGGGAAAATCGGTCAAGGAACCTCAGGTAACCCCTGCCCAGCAGGTGGGGCGCAAAAATCCAGCAGTACATGAGCACCCCAGACGAAGCCTGGAACAGCATCTCATCAGCTCTCGGCACAGCGGGAATTGTTCCACGATCTACAGCCATGCGAGAAAGAGCTTCAATTCCTCTAGTCGCAGTGAAAATAGCTGTCGGCAACGATATCGTTACGGGGAGAAAGCTCACTGCACTCCCTGAGAGCAGTCCACAAATGAAACCAGAATAGTGCCGCAAAAGACTGTTGCTGCCCGCATAATTCTCCAAAATGGACATGGCGAATGCAGGTAGCCCCAACACACCAGCAGCACTCAGACCATACAAACACGGCTCCCGCGATCTCAGCACTCTCCAAGCTTTTCTCAGATCTTGCTGTGCCACTGCTGGATACAGCAACACAGCAGCCCTCACGGCCCATCCAATACTAAAACCCTTACTGGCTGCATAAATCCCGGCTTTTATAGAAGAAGGTCGAATCTTCCGACGACGATGGCTCCGGTGTCCGCCCGCCAAATCATCCGCTTCCGCCACAACTCCTCTGCGACCAGATGAGGTCCCAGATGGAAAGTGCGTGTTGACAAGACCATCAGACCTCGCGACTGCGTGCACCCTCCCGGAGCTCTCGCTCCCGCGCTCGCTCTCACCGCCGCCGCCGTGGCTAGCTGCTGGGCGCTTCTTCCCCAGCCAATCCTCCCTCGGTTTCACATCGACGAGGGATGAAACGCGCGCCAGGAGCGCAGATACCACATCTTTCCGCGAATCGCCCATTCCGGCCGTGCGCGTTCTCTCGAACCCAAAACAGGAATATCGGAATATCCATCCGGCTATATGCGGTCAAAAGAAAGCCTCTCGTCAGTCTCATGCCGCTCTTTAAGGCTCTCCGTCGCGCATATCGAGGGGCGCTCGGCTCGCTGCCTATCCAGCTGTGTCGTAATGGTTCCGACGCTTAAACTTTCGTGGTTTTAGACATCCAGCTCTGAACTTTGTCGTTCACACTCTCTCCACAAAAATTTCCAGCATATCCCCATTTGTTACGGTTTCCCGTCATGTTGCGGCGGATGACATTTGACAGAGTACTCTGTAGTCGCGTAGAGCCAATTTCTACCTCTAGCCACTGCCTCTAGCCGCGGTCTACGAGTTTAAGTTAGAGTGTCCCATGACGCCGCACAAGCCGGGACAGGCCAGGAGGTTCGTCTGCTGTAGCTCGCGTCGAGAGCTTTAGAAGGAAATGCTCCGAATCTGTGCACTAGTGCGTGGCGGTCGCCTGGTGGGAGGGCACTGCCAAGGATGCTTGCCGGGCGACAGCGCAGCGGCAAGCTCCATTCGGTCTCGAGCCGCGATGCTCTGCGGGTTGTCAGGGGCCACTGCAGCGGCAGGAGTGACAAACCGAAAGATTGCAAAATCCTATACGCCTTTGCGTGGATTGACTAGGCATGTGCACACTATGCTGGCAGAACATCGCGGTGTCGGAGGCGCCATGAGCGCTCGTGTGCTCGAAGCCCCGCCTACGATTGTCCGAACGCAGTTGGAAGCAGAGCGGGCTCTGGAGAAGCTGTACGAGGTGAGTAAGTCATCATCCACAAGACGGTTTCATGCATGTGATACGGAAGTGTGCGACATAGATTTAGCTAAGGTTGGGCCCGTAGGAAACGGGAATGTAACATGTGTAAGCATCTACAGTGGCCCTGACGTTGATTTTGGGAACGGTGCAGGTGGTGTGCTCTGGATAGACAATCTGGACGAAGCCAGTGGTACTCTCAACCACTTTTCCGAGTTTTTTTCTGACAAAAACCAGCTGAAGGTGTGGCACAACTACTCATTCGATCGTGCCGTGCTTTACAATCATGATGTTGACGCCAGGGGTCTTGGGGGCGATACGATGCATATGGCCCGCCTCTGGGACTCTTCCCTCCAGTCTTACTCCCTCGAGGCCCTGTCTACTGGGCTGCTTCCTGAACGTTTTCGCAAGACAGGAATGAAGGACCTTTTCGGGCGACCTGTGCCGAAAAAAGATGGAACCGACGGAAAGCTCATCAGTCTGTCTCCTATTGAGGAATTGCAGCGCATGCCTGAGACACGGCCGGACTTCATATGGTACTCAGCCCAAGACGCCATCGTGACCTGGGAGCTCCACCAAAAACTGAGTGCAAAGCTCAAAGCCATGAAATGGGCCAAGGACAAGTCCATGCTGGATTTCTACGACCAGTACCTCGTTTGTTTTGGTGAAATGCTTACGGACATGGAGCGAAGCGGGGTCCCTCTGGAAGTCGATAACTATCTCCCTGCGATCGAGGTCCAGGCTGAGCGCGATCGCGACATGCACATGCGGCGTTTTCTTACGTGGAGCGAGCGCGTATGCCCCGGGAGCTCCCGCATGAACGTGTCGAGCGATCCGCAAAAACAGGCACTGCTGTTCGGTGGAGGCAAAAACCGTAATGTGAAGAGTGACGATCCGATGCCGGAAGAACGTACGTTCAAAATTGAGAATCTTGAGGGGATCGTCGAGGAGGGTAAGAAGAAGCCCCTGAAGTATCGTAATCTTGTGATCCGTGGCCTCGGGCTCACTCCAGTCAAGTTTACGAAGGCCGGTTGGCCAGCCGTCAGTGCCGATGTTTTGAGAGAGCTTGCAGGGCCGGATCCAACAGACTCCACGAATCCCAGGTTCGGTACCGCCTATGATGCGCTGGGTGGTGGTCAGGCCGGGCAAGAAGCATGTTGTGCCATCGATTCTCTCTGTGCAATGGGTTCTATCGATACTATGATTACGAACTTCATTCGACCACTACAGGCCCTTTCGGATGAGAACGGCCGAGTTCACTGCTCTCTGAATTTGAATACCGAGACTGGGCGCCTTTCGTCACGCCGACCTAATCTTCAGAATCAGCCAGCCTTAGAAAAAGATCGCTACAAAATACGTGATGCCTTCCGCGCATCAGAAGGTAATTTGCTGATTGTAGCTGACTATGGTCAGCTCGAACTGCGACTCCTTGCTCATATCACCAACTGCACCTCTATGGTTGACGCTTTTCGCGTGGGCGGCGACTTCCACAGTCGTACGGCCATGGGTATGTATCCATATGTCGCCGATGCTGTGAAACGTGGGGATGTCCGGTTAGAGGAAGGAGCATCGGGGGAGAATACTTCAGAGCGTCTCCTTAAGGACGTATATAGTGCCGAACGGCGCAAGGCCAAAGTTCTCAACTTCTCCATCGCATACGGGAAGACTGCGCACGGTCTTTCCCAAGATTGGGGGGTCAGTGTCAAAGAAGCCAAGGAGGAGATAGATGCTTGGTACAGAGATAGACCAGAAGTTAAGAAATGGCAACAGCAGACGATCAAAAGAGCCCATGATCTCGGGTATACGCGGACACTCATGGGTCGCTACCGCATGCTTCCGGACGCCAGGTCAAGGAACCGTCGTGCCCGGGGTCATGCTGAGAGAGCTGCCATTAATACCCCCATTCAGGGAAGTGCAGCAGACGTCATGATGATGGCTATGCTAAAGCTGCACAAAAATGAACGTCTCCGTGAGCTTGGCTGGGAAGTTATCCTACAAATTCATGATGAAGTGATTCTCGAGGGTCCGGCTGAGAGTCACGAGGAAGCGATGGCTATTGTCATCGATAAAATGGAGCACCCTTTCAGCACGCCACTGCGCGTCAAATTGGAAGTAGACGCCAAGTGCGAAAAGACATGGCTACGCGCAAAGTGACCCTATTTCTATTTATACTTTTTTATGCGTTTCGATTTTTTTTTGATATCAGAGTCGTTGTGGGATACGGGATACAACTCTTCTTCCTTATTTATTTTTCGCAAACGTGCGTCGATGTTAAATGTCAAATCTCTACCTCTACAAAACATGATTTGATGTAATATGAATTAATGTTAATAAAATGTAAAAAAGCAAAAAAAGTAAAAAGTAAAAGTATTTCAAGTACAAAAAAAAATTTAATGTAAAAAAAATTTTTTAGCGCGCAAAAAGTTGTCAAAAAGTAAAAGTAAAAAACGTTGCTGAGAAAAAAAATATGTAAATTATGTAAGGATAAGGTTGTGATGTATGTCGAAGACTTTCTACTTCTTCCTCCACTTCTCTGAGTCTGTATTCGCTGGCTGTTGCCCTTGAGAGTCGACCCGATTAACAGGTAGCACACGAGTCATTTTCTTGAAGAAACGGGTTTTCTCCTTAAGAACTCTAGTGGCTTCTTCTTTCTCGCCAAGTGAAATCAAAACCTTGGTATATATGATGTACGTTTCTTCATGATATGGCTCCAACTGCAGCGACCGCTTGTAGTGACGTGCAGCATCCTGCATCATGCTTCGATGCTTATACAGAGCAGCGAGGTTCCTATGTTGTTTAGCTTGTTTTTCATCTAATCGTAACGATTCTCGCAAAGCCTTGATAGCTTCAATGGAACGATTCATTTTGGCCAATGCGCATGCTCTTATATTGTGCGGAACGGGACTGACATGGCCGATTTTTTTCTTGGCTATATCCCCAAATTGAAGAGCTTTCTCGATCATTCCGATCTTTAGGTATGCAACTCCAATGTCAGCATACAGCGTGCCGATATCGGGGCGGACAGACATGGCCTTGAGAAGCATGTCTAGTGCCTCCCGCGGTCTTCCTTGGGACAATAGGAGCACGCCTTCATTGTGGAGACTAAATCCATCCATCGGCCGAGTTTTTATATAAATATGATTCTGAGCCTGAGCTATGTCAAGACTAGGATGCCGCTGGAGGTGGCGAAATATCCTCCTCATAGGAGCTTCCTTGGCCCGCCTCTTGAAAGCATACGTCCTCGCAAATGTCCTCGAATACTTGTCCATGCTTTCGGTGATGAAGCGGCCGCTTCGGCCCAGATCTGATCCAGTTGTTTGAGCGTTTGAGCTCTCTTCAGTCTTCACACCGAGAATCTTTGTCCGTCAGAGCAAGCGCACTGAGTCTAGACTACCCACACTTAACACTGCCCACTTTGTCCTCTCCCTACGCTGGCATTTACTGTATCCTTAATTTAATATGTCCGTTTGTCCCGAGCGATCCACACTACAGTAGGCCTGGGCCTCATCAGATGGCAAATTTTTTGATAGTAGTGAAATTTGAAATCCATACATTTTGTATGTGAAAATGAGATTATATGGGGATTTTATATGGGAAAAGGGATTTTGTTCCACACTCAACACAACCCTAACCCTCATCTCAAGTCTCAAGTCTGGACTTCAAAAAAGTTCCTTGTCCATTCGATTTCAGATTGCAGTCTTTTTCCTCCCTCTCCTCAATGGAGAAGCACACGGGGTACGCACGCACGCCAGTGTGTGCGTACCTCAGAGGAGTACGACCCTGACTCCCGCAGGAACCGATAAGTGGGCGCGTGTTCCATACTTTTATTTCTCGCTCCCCTTACTTTTCGATACTTTGGTTACTACAATGTCTGGAAGACCAGAGCCGGCGCGAGATTTGGAGCTGGATTTCAAAGTTCCAGCGCTGACACGCGTTGGCCCGTCCGCCCCGGGCCTCTGCACCGCCCAGTAATCATCCAAGGAGACAGCTCTATCCATTACGTCCTCCCCATAAAGATTTTCTAAGTACTTAATGGGCTTCTGCGGACACGCAAAATTATTTCCCCGAGCAGAGTACAAGTCGCACTTTGACAATGGCATTATCATACCACGAGGGAAAGACGCTCGTTTCCACCAGTATCGATTTGCAACCCTGAAGACCCCCTCTTTATCCAGCATTACAGGCTGAATGTCAACTTTTGGCCCATGCACCAACAACCTATTCACAAAGGGTGTCGCGCGCAGGTGCAATTTGAAGGCTGTTATGCAGCTGCCGTGATCCATGGTGCAAGGTCGCATTACAAAGGGCGAATTTGGCATGACGTCATCCCAAGCCATTAGCTTGTGGTATGTTTCTGTATTATACATCAGGTTTGCGTAGAGTTCTCCCGTTTGCTGTGGAAGGATGTCAACGTAGATGTCTGCATCCTTATCCCACGGTACAAGATGGCCCTTGTGACGAGCAACACCGAGCAGGGTGCCACTACTGAGCCAGTACGACATCTTCTGCATTCGGAAGAAAAAATTCAGGTCCAATAGCATACGTCTCAGCACCATATGATACTGACAGCATGAGGTCTGGTCGTAATTCTCTGCCGCTTTGATACCCCAACGTTCTTCGATTTTTGCCCTGGACTCGCACTCGGAGCACATCGTTTCGCAATCGTTCAGGTCTATACCGAGCTCTGCAAGTGCTGCATCTGGCCACGCGCCTCCTTCACTCTTCTGGGGGACCGCAAATCGGCCATCACTGCTTCCAGGATTCACGACAGCAGCGCCGGTATTTTCCACACCCTGTTTTCGTACTCCGCGGATAATAGAGACTCGTCGAACAAGATAACCAGACAGAAACAGAAATGCAACAATCTGCCAGACGCAGAGAGAGATGATGATCAATCCCGCGCGGGATTCTCCGAGCACCATAACACCACGCAGATGTCGCGACTCAAAGAGGATGTGGGAGGAGTAAGCACACTGAGGTGCCCCCACCGACACTACGCACCTTTTCCTCTCGCCACACCTTGGCTCCTTTTCCACTGCTCTAGCGCCGTCAGCCTCCCAGACGCCGATCGATCTCTGACGGTAATAAAAGAGGGTGTTACTCCTGGTGTTACTCACTCCAGAGCAGTCGTCTCTCCCTAAGTCGGGTGTTACTCGGAATACGAGTGTAGCTGTCGGAATTGGGTAGACGTACAGAACTGTACCACCAGTTCTGACATAGACAATAGCACGCGAGTGT
>JACLAD010012556.1_pt1 | contig 10394 bp, 9 predicted proteins | sample 8027901 | NCBI WGS metagenome assembly JACLAD01 (sample SAMN15725071, study PRJNA655200) | protist metagenome | isolation source: fluorescence activated cell sorting (FACS) single amplified genomes of... | place: Spain: Blaines Bay Microbial Observatory, Mediterranean Sea | collected 2016-07-05
CGCTTTGCGGCGGTAGTCACGTTTGCCCACCGAAAACCTCGTGTCGTGCGGTGATGAGTTCTGTCGCTGGCGTGCCTGTTGTGTTTGTTTGTTGGTTTCTTCCTTCGAGTTTGGCTTGTTGGTACAAGCATAAAAACTCAATGGTTTGGCAAAATTCCACGTACTTTTGCTTTTCCTTGGTGTACTTTGCCATCACATTACTGCTATCGAGTGGTACCTCTACATGACTGCTTGCCAACTTGAAGATGTTGATTGTTTGTAGTTGGGCCGGGGACAGGGAAGCCCTCACTGTGTAGAACTCAAAAAAGTTTGGCCCATGCAAAAGAGCGAAAAGTTGACGCAGGTCTGGGCTCGATTGGTGATGCAATGTACTCGATTGGTGATGCGATGTGGGCGATCGGAGAGGACTGGATGACGCAGAACCTGTTCGGGACGCTGTACGTTGCCGGCGCCATGTACGCTGGGGCGATCGCGTTCGGCATGCTGGTCGACTTTGTGGAAGAGGCAGCTGGGCACAAGCCACGGGATGAAACGCGCGCTGGGCAGGAGACGCGCAAGCTGCCGGTCAACAAGTCCAGCTCGGAAGAGAGCGACGACTTAACGGATGAAGACTTTGACTCGCAGTGTGACCTGCAAGGGACTGGGTCGCTCGGCCTCGAGGTCTTTGCGGATTACCAGTTTCCCGTCGCTGATGTAGCTTGCATGGATTCTCAAGCCTTGTGGTCTGATCAAGCAATAGCGGATTGTCTTTTGCGAGAAAACCAGCGATTTTGCGTTGGCACGCAGGGTGCTGGTTTAGTCAAAGTACGATTAAAGGTTGTGGGGAGAGGAAAGCAACTTCGGAAAAAAGATGCTCAACACTGGGATAGAATCAACGAGTGCTCGATTTTTACAGAGACAGGGCGCCTAGCCGTGGGCGGCCAGCGGGGGTCCAAAGGGACAATCGCTTGGCTGGCCGTCTCTGCAAAAACATTTTATCGTGCAAGGATATTCTATGCCAACGAGAAAAAGCACTACAAAGTTGTTCTTTGGCAAGAATCGCAACCACGAGAGTTTGCGAAACTTTTGTGATGTTGCGTGTTATTATTTGTGCAATCTCTCTCTCTCTCTCTCTTTCTCTCCGTACACCGTACTATAGCTGTTAATATATTTGTCTGTGTCAGTCATCAACTCCGAAAAGAAAAAAAAGGTTCTGTTTTTCTAACTTGGTTTCGTTTTTATTGATCAAAATCTTCTTCCAACCAATTTTCGTCCGCCTGAATAGATGTGCCGTAGCCAGTGGAAGGCGCATTTTGAATCGGAGAACGGTGCTTCTTCCTAATATTTGGCTCCTGTGCTTTCTCCTCGGAAATTTCGCAAATCTCTTCACGAATATTTGCTTCTTGTTTTTCCCGAGTAGCCGGAGAGGATGACCGCTTTGGTTTCGATCTACTGCTCGTTTTCTTCTTGGTTTGAAGACCTAACGATTCCCGCAGATCTTCATCCGAGTCGGAGCTCAGACCAACATCATTATGGTCTTGAAGGCGGGAGAAGAGAGCCTCACTTTTGTCCGTATTTTCGGAGACCTTTTCTTCCTTTCTCCGCCGATTGCCTGTGGATCTTTTGGTGGGTTTAGGCAACTGCTCTTCATCGCTAAATTTGTGCTCTACCTCGGCGGCTTTTGAAGCGCGCCGCTCAACAGCAGCATCGGAAGAAGACTTCTTTTTCGGCACAGATGCCCTCCTAACATCGTCTTCTCCTCCCTTTGTTTTCAGCTTACGGCGAGAACTCTTACGGACCACGCCGCGGCTGCTGTCAGGTGCCGCAAAGGCCTTTTCATCGCCCAGCTCAACTGGCTGCTTGCTACTGCTCTTGAGGCCCGACGCAGCAGAAGACGAAGAAGAGCTTTTCTTGACAAGTCTTTTGCTCGACTTTTTCGACTTTAATTTTTGCACTTTGGGCTTTCTTGCAGGCCTCGGCGCTTCTCTTTCTGCTTTTTCTTCCTCTTCTTGTCGCGCACTGAGCATGGCAATCGTGCTGTCGATTTCGCGAAGAGTGTGCTCTGTCGCGTCACCGCGTTTAAAAACGCTAATCTTTGAGATTTCTTTCAGCGTTTCTGTTCCATCGCGATCAGTCCATATCTCCATACGTGCGCGGAGCTCATTGACGAGGAACTTGGCATCTTCTCTTGATGGCGTCCGAAGCACCAGCCTTCGTTTGTTCGAGTCCACCTCGATGCTAAATGTGCCAAACTCGTCGCGGTTGAATACATCCTCCAGCCTCGACTCACTGTGCAAAATCCGAATCTTTAGTATTTGCTGAAAGTTGACAAACCCATTGGGCGCTTTGCCACTGTACGGATCCGCACTGGTGTACCATTTCAGCTTGTCTTTCGACAGCACAAAGTACCGTTTGCTCCACGCCCGCGTCACGTGCTTGGTCAACGAACTCCCTTCATGGGACCGGCGCAGCTTATAAAACCACCCAAGCGGCTTGGCACCGCCGAGACCGTCGCCCATGCCCCTCCCTCTCCCCTCCTCTTTTTCTCTCTCTCTCTCTTTCTCTCTCTCTCTCCCTCTTCGCGCCCTCTATCTTCGCGCCCTCTCTCTCTCTTCTCTCTCCTCTCTCTCTTTCTCTCTCCTCTAATTAGCCGTTGAAAAAGACTGGAAGTCATAGATGAGCGAGCGAATAAAAAGAAGCGAAATCAGAGTGAGAGAGAACGAAGAGAGAGAGAGAGAGAGAGAGAGAGAACGAAGAGAGAGAGAGAGAGAGAGAGAGAGAGAGAGGAGGGGCATGGAGGTGGACCCCGAGGACATCGCCCGCGAGCTGCTGGACTGGGGCGGGCAGCTCGCACGTGCCAAGCGCAAGCCTGGCCTGAAGCGGGATTGCCCATTTGAAAGGAGCTTGGAAGCATTTCAGCAGGTCGTGGAGGACGCGCACCTGTGGGTGGAAGAGCAGGATCAAGGGAAAGAACAAGTGCGAACGATTTTTAAGCCGTGGAGCCAAGAAAATGCGGGGAGGAGAGATGGGCTGGCTGATGTTTTTATTGTATTGTTGAGAGGATATGGAGATGCGTTCTCTGCGCAGGATCTCGTCCAACTGGTTCAAGGGACTATTCGTGATGCAGTGCAGCTAATTTCGTGCGCATTGCGGCGCGTTTCAAAACAGGATATTGGCGATCAAGAGGAAATCGATTTAGTTTATGGAATCATTCGCATTTTGCTTGAACTAGGATCTGCTACCACTTTGTTCGAAGACAGGTACAGCGATCAACCATCCAAAGCTCTGCAGCAAGGGACCGCCCCCTCATCTGGGAGCATTTTCGCCAATGCAACCAATCAAGAGGAGCAACATCGAGAAGAAAAATGTCTAGATCGAGTTCCTATTTCGCAGCGCACAAATCAATATGCACAACACCTCCGATCAACCTGCAACGCGGTGTACCAGGAAAGGCTCGTCCAAAATCTTTACTCACGTATGCAAGGCTCAATGCCTAAAATCACAAAAAGGCAAGACTTGATGGAGCTTTTCAATGAATTGGTGACGCAAATGCTGCAATCATGCTCGAATTTTAAACAAGCGGATAGGTATTGCCAGGCTTTGGCTCCAAGCATGCGTCCAATTGTTGTATTGTGCTGGCAACAAATCTCCCAGTACAGCGCTGTCGAATCCAAGCGCAGACGAAAGTTGCTTCGGAAAAAGATCGCCTGCACATTGCAGATTGTTTCAACATACGCTTATGCTGCGCAACATATGATTAAAAAAGACCCGGTAACAACGCTCGACATTTTGCCGATAGACATAGTGGTTGCGATTATGGAAAGCGAATCACTCCGTGTTGACGTGCTGATTCTAGATGCTTTGGTTCGATTGGCCATCAACTTGGATTTTTATGAGGCTGCAAAGTCTCGCTTTTCCTTCGAGGGGAGAAAAGCAGGGAAAGAGCAAGATGCTTCGAATCGTCTGCTCGGCCTTTTCAAGTCTGTTTGGAACAAAGAGCTTTCGTGGAATGAGCAGAACGAGTTGGCCAGAGGCCTTCAAAGCGGCTATTGGCGGATGATCCGCCCTATCAAAACAAATCATGAAGTTTTAAACTTTATGTTTTCTGTACCGACTCAGCCGGAGCACAAGAAAGACGACCGCAAAGAAACATACCTTGGGCCATCTACTGACGTCGACGAAATCGTTTTTGGAGAATAATACCTTGCATGTGATTGAATCTTTTCACGGAGCATCTAAAAGGAAAATTCATTGTTGTATTTATGACAGTTTTGCTTTGGTTTTTTATGAAAAGAGACCTCCAACGGCGGTTCTAAGGTTGATTGAGTCCACGCACGAGAGGAACTGTATCCCACGTGCGAGCGAAGGCGCAATATTTAAACCCAACCGTCCCCGCCATCATCACCTCCGCCGCCGTCGCCTCCATCATCGCCACCACCAAAAAAGGAGCCGACAATTCCTCTCCCAATACCAGAGCCGACACCAAAAGCTGCCCCTTGAGCCATCATTGAACCAAGTCCCAAACCCTGCTCTTGCTGCTGTGGCATTGCGACGCCTTGCTGCTGTCCAGGAGCAACAACTCCGGGTGGCAGCTGATTCAACGCTGTTGTCTCGTCCGTCTCAGTATTCCAATCTAAGTGCACAAATGTTAGTTTACACGCACCCAAACCCATGATGCCCCATAACCTGACACTTACAATACACCAAACCCGATTCTTTGTCTGTCACCGGCTCCCATGGTCCGTAGCTGGGCAAGGTCGCCGGCCCAGGTGGCTCCCGCTCCGCGACAGCCGTAGTGGTGCTCGCCGTCTCCTTGTTCCTCCCGCGTCCACGGGCCAGCCCACGTCGGGGCGCGTATAGTTGCGGTACCCGCGCTGATCGCACTGCGAGGCGGCGAATCATCGCCTCTCCCTGTCCCTCTCTCTCTCTCTCTCTCTCTCCCTCCCTCTCCCTCTCTCTCTCTGTTCGCCTCGTGCCCCTGCCGCCCTCGCGCGCTCTTCTCTCGAATTTCTCCTAAGGAACGCACTTAAAAGGAACTCATTGAGTGAACTGACTCTCTCTCTCTCTTAAGAAACGCACTTAAGGAACCCATTGAGTGAACTGCTTGGGGGAAGCGGGGGGAAGGTGCTCTCGCGAACATCAAAAAGCCGATTGGAAACAACACAAAAAGACTTGTCACTGAAAAGAAGATAAGGAAAAGAAAAGATTGTGTCCCCCATTATTGGAACGGGCTACTGCACGGTGCAGGCAAGTCCCCACTTTCTTCTCTCATGACAAAATTGTCAACCAGGGTGGGGTCATCAATGGAAAGGAGGCTCGACAATGTAGAGTAAACGATATAGTTTCCATTTTTTTTAAAGCAGACGCCTATAGTTTCGATGATGCTGCGTTCTGCACTATTCCAGGAATTGTTTCGATGGAAGGTTTTCCGTTTGCTTGGAATTTGTGTCGGGCATCTTTCATCATTTTGCCATACGTTTCTGCCCACCCGTCCAAAACTGGCGTTTGGTTGTACGAATCCTTCCGAGCCCATTCCAAAAGCGTTTCGTACACTTGACCGTCCTTTCGGCCGATCGCGGAACACAATTCAGAATCAGAAAAGCCAAACGAATCAACGAGCGGAACTGCAAGTGGCCTTACTTTTTGCAAAAGCTTCTTCAGTTCTTGCTGAACGATCCGAGCTTTTTCGGGAGTAATGAACCCAACGACAAGATAGTCCTGCATGTTTTTCATCATAAGATTGAACGCAAAAAGGCGACACAGAAAATTCATTGCGTCTGCCATTGACGCACTACTGGTCTTTTCTAGGGAGCGTATTTCTGCCACAAAGCTACGCAAGATGAGCATTTCACCGAATGCCCAACCAACTTGAATTCCCTCCCATTGCGCATTCCCGCGAAAAGGTTGCGCATGGCCTTCGGCGGCACGGGCAGTATCGACGAGCAAATGTGCCGCCCGGAACTCAAACGCTACGACAAGAGCCTCCAAGCTCACGTCTCCGTTTGTCGAGATCGCAAAGCCAGCCCTAGCCATCTCCAACAGCTGGCCAGGACTCTTGATAAACGAGTAGTGCGGCGATGTCACCGCTTCGCCGCGAGTGACAGAGAGGTATTCTTTGAGTAGGATGGCTGCAGTCTGACCGATCAGCATGTAGTTTTCGCCTTCCCCAGTAAAGTTGACCATAGCGTTGCCATAAAGGTCTTGGAAGCCGGAGAACATATGATAGCCGTGTCCGCCGCACACCCGGCGCAGCTCCTCGATCCCGTCTACCGCAAACGTGGTGCAAACTGCTTTAAGGCTTGAACCAACCGAATGGACTTCCTTCTCAAGATTGGCACTTGAATCGTCTCCAGCGGCGCTCACGCGTTCTTCCATCTCGAGGTGCATTTTGGTCATCGCGTTGCCAGCGCTCTTGAGAGCGTACGCTGTTGCGATCCATGGCAGTGTTCGCATGGCCACTTGGGGATAATCGAGGACTTGCGTCTCCGTCACGCCATCCGCTTTTTTGAATTGGCGCCTCACGCTGCAGTAGCGGACCGCAATGGTGGCGGCTTTGCCTAAATATTCGCTTGAAAAAGCCACAAATCTTGCTCGTACGCCCAACATGGTTGCATAGTTGCGCTTCGCAAAACGAGGTGGGGCAGGCACCCACTTTTGCGTTTCTGGACTAATGTGCCCGTATCGCGCCAACAGAGCGATGCGAGGCAGCTTGACATGGTTGAATCGACAGTAGCCTTCTTCGATTGCAACGACGCCCATGGTTGGCCCAATGTCTCCTGAATCGATGCCAGGGAGGTTGTGGTGAGTGGTCAAGTCGCGAAGCTGCACAAAAAAAGGCTTCACCCCGAGAAAGTCATACTTGGTACGCGACGCATCACGTGGGATCAGCAAGCGGGCGTGCACGATTGCATGAGTTGCTGTTCGACCAAGCGCCGCTGGCCACCACTTGGTGCTGCCGACAGTCGGGGAATGAAGGTCAAACGTCTGCGTTTCTGGATCATACCGTGCCTCCGTTTCAAGCCCTTGAACATCTGTTTTCAACAAAAAAAATTAGGACTAGTCTATCAAAATCGAAATCCAAATCCGTCCATTACTTACCGGATGCGTGAGCGAGCTCTTAAAACGGAATTACAAAGGTCAGAGTTGTGTCTTTCCGTCCATGCATGATTCTTTGGGCTTCTGTTTCAAGCCCTTGAAAAAGAAAAACTCACCTGATTGCGCGTAACAACCAAAAATGGCCAAATTTTCGGCAGGCTTTAGCCATAGCTTTTGTTGTTCTTCGCTTGCCTGGGTTCGTAGAGTGCTCAAAAACATCAAAAAGTGGATGCCAATCGTGGGGCCGTCTGGTCCGATCGCCATTGAGTAAAACTGTTCAACTTGTTTTGCACTGGTCAATCCATATGGCTCTTTGAAAACCTCACCGGCGTGCAATTTTTTCCTCGCGAGCAAAAACCGTTGGTTTACACGGACATACCGTTCATGCCGGCTGAGTCGATAAATATCATCCGTTGGTCCAAGTGCCAGAAAGTCTTTATCTTGCTTGAGCGCAGCGTCAATCCGTTGCTTGGCATCCAGCAGCCCCTCATCGCCAAGCCACCACGCGGCGACCTCGTTCACGCTGAACGGCGACGCCTGTCGCTCGGCTTGAAGACCCGGATCCATCCTGCCAAATGTCCTGCTGCTGCCTCCGTCGCTTCAGTCCGCCCGGAAGGAATTCATCAGTTTCATTCTGTGCAGAAAACTATCCGTTGAATTTTTTTTTTTCAAGTTCCTTTATAGGCTCAAAGTCGAAACGAGGTTGGGCCGGGAGACGAGCTGCGAGGAGGGAGGTGGCAAGTGGATGGCGATGGCTGGAGGTCCAGCTTATATGCGTCCCGGCGTGCTCGAAATTGTGGGGTCAAACTTTGACGGGGTGGATCCGTTCGTGGGGACTTCCATACGTGATGTGTTCCCCGTTGAAAGATGGGGTAGGCAGCACGTCAAGCTGGTTAACAGTGAGATGGTCACGGTGGATCATTTGGAACTGGAAAGAATGAAGGAACTTGGACCATACTCTACTAATCATACTGTCTTCACTAACGTCAAAGTTTTGGAAGACGTCGTAGAGCGATATGCCGGCAAGGTAGTTCTGATCACTGCCACGCAGAAGAGCGGCATGAATTTTGCTATCGAATTTTGGTGCAAGCAGTTTCCTAAATCAATAGTAGTATTAAACGAGGACGCTTGGGCATTAGTCAACTTTGTAGTTGGTGTCCCTGACCGCATGTTAGGAACGAACTGCACAGTGTTAATGCACAACCATGAACCATCTGTAGGTCCATCGAGGGCTTCAGAGCAACTAGTCACGCACCTTCAGAGGAGCAATGCAACTGTATACGTTAATTTGGAAACAGCAGAGAACCCATATAAAGTCGTCCTCTCGAGCCCATGGACTCCGGTTTTCTTTACATGGGTTCCAGCCCTCATATCTTTGTTCTTGTTGCAACTCGCCATCCGGGTTTTGATAAAACGGTGGAGACAAGGATGGCAGACAAAAACATGGCATATAACCCTTACGCTTGTATGCAACGTAATCACTCTCTTTGTGATATCGCTTTTTTTCCTCATTGACGGTTATACGACCCAAAGCAGGTTTGATTTTCCTTTGCAAAACTACTCGCGCCAATTGTTTTCATTTGTTCGATGTGGAAGTAATCTCGCCATTGCTATCGTATGGAGCGAGATTATGAGGCAAGCATATCGAACTTCTGACACAGGATGGAGAGACCGCTTTTTAAAGACGAGCGTGCCCCTTCTCTTTCTTCTTGAGATTCCTGTCCTTTATTTTCTTTTAAATCCCGCAACGTCATATGCTTTCGCCAAAATAGTACCTGCACTAGCATTACCTGTTGAGCTGTCAGTTGGACTTTATTTTGCCATATCGGCGTTTAGATTGCTAAAGAAACTTGCTCTAATAAATGGTCAGTCAACCATGGAAGGAAAAGCAAGTATCGAACGAGTATCGAAACTCGTCTTCCTGTCCGGATTTAACTCGCTGCTTAATATCGCGGTTCTTGCTTATCTTGCATTGAACACGGACTTTGTTCTTTCTGCCCCTATCGTTTATTTGACTTGTTCTGGATTTATCGCCTATTGCCGGCTCATCGATGCTACTTTGCAAATATTGGTGATAAAGGGGAGTTCTGCCCCATTAATTCCTGCATTTTTGACTATGGTCAAGGAAGATTCAAAAGCAGCCATTGTGAAGACCTTTCAAAGAGTTTTGACGCAGAAAAAATCACAGCAAGATAGTGGACCCCCAAGCAATTACAAAAAGAAAAGCGGAGGGGTGGTGGTGCCCACCATGGACTCTTCGCGTTGGCAAACTGCGTTGGACTAGTTGCTCCAACCAAACCTTTGGACTTTAGAGCAGAGAACAGAAATGCCGATATCGCTTGACACGAACACGCTTTATTTATTACAACAACATCGAAAAAAAACTATTGTATTTGCCATGGCCGATCTTCTGGCCATTCCCACGTGCAGGCAGAGCACCAAAATTGGATTGGCGCGAGCTCATTACGCCGTCGTGCCAAAGAATGCTCCATTTCTTCCAGTTTTTTGGTCTCTTCAGTCAATTCTGAATAGCCCTGTTTGTTTTGGCGCCATCTTCGGTTGAGGTAGCGAACTCTATTTTCCAACTCGGCAAAGACTTTTTCAAGTTCCCGGAGCTCTCCAGCTTTGTGTGCTTTAACCTCGTTGCTGTCAAGCACTGCTTCGCCGTTGCTTAACCGACTGATTGATCCGCAGTTTCCACACAAAAGATAATGGCAAAGACTCAGAGCAAGTTGTCGGTTTTCTTTCACCTGACTAGCATCGCCCCATATTATTGACACATTTCCGAGACTCAAATCCAACTCTTCGATAAATACCTTTTCTGGGGTTGTCGGCTCGAGGTAGACACCTGTATCTCGGGCCTTTTCTTCTAGTCTTGTGGCTTCTTTTTCTTCCTTTTCTTCCTCTGCTAGAGGGCTGATATTCTCATTTTCTTTTTTCGGTGGCTTTCCCTCTTTCTGCATCCGCGCCTCGATTGTTTTCGCTCGATAATCGATTTGAGTGACAACTCCATGTCGAATGAAATTCACTTTTTTGAATCTAATAAAGCTCCCGATGCGAACAAATGCGCCATTTTCAAGTTGCAGCCATCCAGGCTCTTTTTCTCGAAAGCAGCTACTACACTTTATCGCTTCTGCTTGATTAGTCTGGTTGCACAGCCAACAACTCCATGAACTTGATTCAAATATCGTCAGATTCGGTTCTCTCACCAAAACACAGCCACTCCCCGCACTCACTTCTTTTTGCTGCTTTTACGTTTGATCCGTGACTTGGGCAAAGACAAATTCTTCATCAAACAAGGTGGTACTAACAGTCCACAA
>JACLAD010005891.1_pt1 | contig 10393 bp, 8 predicted proteins | sample 8027901 | NCBI WGS metagenome assembly JACLAD01 (sample SAMN15725071, study PRJNA655200) | protist metagenome | isolation source: fluorescence activated cell sorting (FACS) single amplified genomes of... | place: Spain: Blaines Bay Microbial Observatory, Mediterranean Sea | collected 2016-07-05
CCCCCAAGCATTTGAGACTCCAGTATTTAACAGCCAAAGTTGTTGAGCGGTCGCTTGATGCAGGCCCGGTATGGATTGTTCAATCAACCATTCAGGTCCGAGGGCGGCTTTGCTCCAGTCAAGAGCGAGTTGTTCTTTGGGTAAGATGCTGTGATTGTCTGTTGCCAAGTTGCTCCAGTCTGCTGGACGAGTTGGTATGAACAGACGGATTGGGGTTTCGGGGTAGAAGTCTGTAAATCTTCTTGGATCATCAGCCAACAGAATCACGAGATCAGGGTTTGCTGCCTTCAGAGTCTCTGGATTGCTGAATAGGAAAGAGAAGAAGTCGTTGGCATTCAGTGCTGATTTCAAAGGGTGCAGTCCGTACCGATAAAGTGCAGAAACTCCCTCAGTACTTAGCAACCCCACCCGCAGATCATCTCCTCGCGAAGATTGAAAGTAGTAGTGATTGTCATAGTCAGGATCTGGCAGCTGAGGTTCAATCAATATTTGTAAAGGTGCGTGATGCTCATATTCAGGACTTAGTGCTAGTCGCTGACGCTCTGGTGTGCCTTTCCAACTGATGACGGACTCGTGCAGTTTTTGAGACTCTTGCTCCACAGTAATGCGTACTTCTGTAGACTTCGGTTGTTCCCCAAAGAGCTCTACCTCAAGAACTGCGCTTAGTTTTCCTTCTGTTTTTACACGAAGCTGTCGTAATCCCAAATTAGGTGTGGATTGTAGCCCTTGTGGTCTTTCAAAACGCCATTCAATGGGTAGTGCAACGGGAGCATAAGGCCAGTATTGGGAACGCTGAAAATCGGACACCAAGTTAACAATCAGTCGACGATTGCGTTCTGTTTCTGGTCGCGATTGCATGATGGCCTGTCCAATCTCTCCTAGATTGGGTGTGCCAGCAAAAAAACTTCCCTGAAACTTGGTTTGTAACGGGGCTTCTGCTGGAGGAGGAAATAATTCTGAGAGCAGAAGTGGTTGTGCTCCTGTCGGTATATTCGACTGTAGTGAAGGCTGGGTCGTCAGGCTAGCACTGTCATCAACGACCCATAGTTCCAATGGAGGAGGTTCCTCCAGCCAGTAAGGGCGAGCTAGCAAAAGTACAGCGAGTAGTACCAAGAGACTGCGCAGAAGTTTGATCCAAAAATCTTCACGAGAAAATCTAAGCTGCTGTCTTAGTGTCTCTGGCGGCAGCAGGAAAAAAGCAGAGAAAGGCTGGGGTTGGCGAGTCCGTGGCTTTAGCAGCGGCCAAAGCCAAGGTAGAATGACTGTTGGGAGAGCCAGCAGCCATAATGGAGTGAGGAATTGAAGCATGCCGAAGGCCTGCTAGTCCTGAAGTTCTGGGGTCTTGATTCGGTTGAGAAATTGCTGTTGCGCAATGGAAAGCAAGTTACTGGTCAACCAGTAGAGTGTCAGTCCAGCAGGGAAAGTGAAAGTAAAAATGGTGAATACCAGCGGGAGATACTGCATTATCTTCTGCTGCATGGGATCCATCGTAGCAGCTGTGGGAGTTAGTTTTTGTTGGAAGTAGAGACTCACCCCCATCAGAATTGGCGTGATTCCAAGGCCATCGGGAGCAGACATGTCCGAGAGCCAAAGCATGAAGGGCGCATGGCGCAGTTCAACAGCACCAGAGAGAGCGCTGTAGAGAGCGATGAAGACAGGAATTTGTAGAAGTAGCGGCAAGCAGCCTCCCAGTGGGTTGACTTTGTTCTTGCGGTACAATTCCATCATCTCTTGGTTTAACTTTTCTCGGTTATCCTTGTACTTCTCCTGAATTTTTTTCATTCGTGGCGCCAGCTGCTGCATGCGTTTCATCCCCTTCATTCCCTTGTAGGTTAAAGGGAACAGCAGCAACCGGACGATGATGGTCAGGATAATAATGGCGATGCCATAGTTGCCAACATAGCCAAAAATCCAGTGCAGTAGCGTCAGTAGTGGTGCCGCCAGCGTTTCCAAGAACATTGCATTTGATTCACGCAGATTGTGACCAAATTTCAGCATTTCGTCTTCTAACTTTGGCCCAAAGTAGGCGCGAAAATTTGATTCAATCTGTCGATCTGGTTGTAGGCTGACCAATGGCAGGCGTGCCCCAAAGTACGGGCGCAGCATAGTTCGTTGATCCGCCAGAGCGGCAGCAGAACGGAAGTAGGCGAAGCGGATTGGTGATTCAGCTCGAACTGCATTTAGGAAGAACTGATCTTCCACCCCGAACCACTCAGCGTTTGCCACTTGAAATTCTTGTTGGACATCGCTGTTTGTTTCAGTCTCCACGCTTTCTTCAACAAAGTATACTGGCCCTGTGTGAGCCCCTTGTTGTTGATAGTCATCGTTCTGAACGCGGCCTTCTCCAAAGACGTGGCGAATCCGCAAAGACTTTGCTTCCTGAGAGCGGTTGATCACCTGTACCTGATAGCCTATCTGGAAGGAATCAGCGAAAAACTCGAAAGTCTTGATCAACTGCAGTCCGTCGACAACAGGAGAAACGAATTGTAGGGAGGCTGTTCCTTCTTCAAGAAGTAGATCTCCTTGTGATTCAGAGAAAACAGTACGTTGGAGTCGGGCAGAAAGCTGGGGATCGTCCTCCAATTCGACAGCAAATTGATGCACATTATCGAGGTCGTTGGCGAACATGTTCACCTTGTTGTCCTCTGTGACAATTTCTTCGTTACTAGCCCCTAAAAATGATGTGAGATAGGGAAACCATGTGCTGAGAGTCAGTCGTCCCTTGTTGTGCTGGTACTCTTGAAGCAACAGGCTCTCAGCAACTGCACCCCTAGTATTAAAGGTCAATCGGTAATGCGGAGTTTCGACAACAACTTGTTTGGCGGGTTGGCTTTCATCTACACTTGGTAGGCTAGCACTCAGTGGAGAGACAGAGTTTTCAGAAACAGCTGATTCATTCTCATCTCTCACTATAGTGGGAGATGAGTTAGTGGCTGCGGGTACGGTCGTCGAAGTTGGCGGCGGCGGCGGAAAGAGGAACTGCCAGCCAATCAGCACAGCAGCCGACAGAGCGATTGCTAGAAGGGTTTGTTTCTCCATAGTGATTTCAGGCCGGATCAGAGGTTTAAAGATTTAGTGGATTCGGTTTGCTTATCAGGAACAGGGTCGTATCCTCCAGGATGAAGAGGATGACAGCAAAGAATTCTTCGAAGCGCCAGCCAGCCACCTTTGCCAAAACCATGCTGTTGAAGAGCTTCCAGTGCATAGTTGGAACAGCTTGGGTAGAAGCGGCATGATCTAGGTAAAAGCGGAGATAGACAATACTGGTAAAGCTTGATGCAGGCGATCAATCCTCGGGACAGTAATCTTGAGGGTGATAGCTCGGGATAGGATGCAGAGGGGACGTCCATGCTGGTTAATTTTCAGCAGTCTGGGCGTTAAGAAATCGGAAAGCTTGGTGAACCGAACTCTCAATGTAAGCCTGCTCCACGGGGCGTTGTGGTTTTTTAGTGATCATGAAGCAGACATTAACAGGCTGGCGGATTTGGTGTCGGTGATGGCGAATTGCTTCTCGAAGCAAACGTTTCAGTCGATTCCGCAAAGGTGCGTGTCCTACGCGCTTACTCACCGTTACCAGAAAGCGGCTCTCCGAATTAGAACTAGTAAGGTACTTGATGCTGATTAGTCCTAATCCTCGGTAGTTCCCATGCTGAAAAATTCGGGCCACCTCACTCCGACCGCAAAGGCGTACCCGCTTTGGATAACGCCTTGAATCCACTAAGCGGACAGTCGCTTGCGTCCCTTGGCTCGTCGTCGCTTGATGATGGCTTGACCATTTTTTGTCGCCATCCGTGCACGGAAGCCGTGCTTCATTTTACGCCGACGATTGTTGGGTTGGTAGGTTCGCTTCATCTGCGCAACTCACTAGGGGTAGAAGAATGTAAATCAGAAATTAATATCGAGTTCATAATTTTTTGACAAGTTTTTTCCTACTCTTGGTTAGGTGAGATTGTGCAGTAAACTGGGAATTTGATTGAGTTCTGTAGTTTGTTGTGCGAAATTAGGAAAATTTTCTTGCCCCATGGATGCTGGCCGGCACCTCTGGCTGTGCTGTAAAAAGGAAGCTTATGCTGCAGAATCGCATTACGGAAGGTTTGACCTTCGATGACGTTCTTCTTGTACCCGCCTACTCAGACATCCTGCCTCACGAAGTCTCTGTTCAAACTCGGCTGACCCGACACTTGGATTGTAACATTCCTCTGCTGAGTGCGGCAATGGACACGGTTACAGAACACCAAGTGGCTATCAGTATGGCTCAGGAGGGTGGTCTTGGAGTGATTCATAAGAACATGAGTGTGGAGGAGCAAGCCGCTCAGGTTGACCGAGTCAAACGATCAGAGAGTGGGATGATCTCTGATCCGATCACAGTCGAGCCCGAACAGCCATTGAAAGATGCCCTACAGTTGATGGAGCGCTATCGCATCTCTGGAGTTCCTGTAACCCGTGGCACGGAGTTGGTTGGTATTCTGACGAATCGAGATCTACGTTTTGAGACCAATTTGGATCAAAAAGTGGGCTCTGTGATGACTAGTGGGCGGGATCGACTAGTCACGGTCTCTCCAGGAATTGATCTCGAGGAAGCAAAAACTCTGTTGCATGCTCATCGCATCGAGAAGTTACTTGTTGTTTCAGAAGGCTATGATCTGCTTGGTTTGATCACGATCAAGGACATTGAAAAATCCCGCAAATATCCAAATGCCAACAAAGATGATCGAGGACGTCTAAGGGTTGGTGCTGCTGTGAGTACAAGTCGAGATTTGATGGAACGCACGGCGGCATTGATCAGCAAAGGGGTTGATCTGGTTGTGCTGGATACAGCACATGGTCATTCTAGTAAGGTCCTGCAAAGCATCCGAGAACTTCGTGAAACTTTTCCGGAACTAGAAATTGTTGCAGGAAATATTGCTACTGCCTCTGGTTGTGAGGCACTGATCAAGGCAGGAGTTGATGCTGTCAAAATCGGAATTGGGCCAGGCTCAATTTGTACAACGAGAGTAGTTGCTGGTATTGGTGTGCCCCAAATTACAGCAATCAGTGAGTCAGCAAGCGTGGCGAGACGTTACGGGATTCCTGTAATTGCCGATGGAGGAATTAAGTACTCTGGTGATATTGTGAAAGCTCTGGCGGCCGGTGCAGACTCCGTAATGATCGGTAGCTTATTTGCTGGAACCGCAGAAACCCCAGGTCAAGTGATTCTTTATCAGGGTCGTCGATACAAGCTGTATCGTGGAATGGGATCAATGGGTGCGATGAAGGAAGGCAGTAAAGACCGCTATTTCCAGAACAATATTGAAGAATCAAAACTAGTCCCAGAAGGGATTGAAGGCCGAGTGCCGTTCAAAGGATCACTGGCAGAAATGGTCTATCAGTTTGTAGGAGGATTGCGTTCTGGAATGGGATACACTGGCTGTCGAAATATTACAGAGTTGCAAGAACAGGCACAATTCGTCCGAATCACTTCGGCTGGACTACGGGAGAGCCATGTTCATGATGTCCTCATCACGGAAGAGGCTCCAAATTATCCAATTTCTCAGGTGGAGTGACGTGCGACGATTCTGGAACCGCCCATTACTTTTGTTATTGAGCCTACCCCTGTTGGGATGCTCGTTTGCTTACGATCAGGGAGTACGGTTGGAAGCGGAAGAACGTTGGGAAGAAGCTTCGATCTCCTACAGGGAAGCCGTTGTCGCCAATCCGGACAATTTGGTCTATCATGAAGCTCTCCAACGAGCGAACCGTCAGGTTGCTCAGGAAAACCTCCAGCGCTATCGGGAGTACCTAGCTGCTGGGGAAGGAGTGAAAGCCTTTGCTCGGTTACAAGCTGTTCGTCAGCAGGATCCTGACTTGGCAGAGGCTGCCGAAGAAGAAAAGCTATGGTCACATGCCTTGCTCAGCGGTCGGGTGCAGTTCGAGTTTGAACAGCTTCAAACAAATGTGAGGCTCGCGGATGAAATGCAGTTGCAAATACGTTTTAACACCCCTGCTGGCAAAACAATCTCAGCGCCGATTTCAAGCGAGAGTGGGATCTTTTTTGTAGAAGATTTGACCTATCGTCAAAATCCTCAAATCTTTGCTCAATATTCAGTGCAATCCATTGGACTACAACTGGTACGAAGTGAGCCTTCTGGTCTCTCTCGTCGAGAATATCAAAAGTTCATTGATTTTCGAGAAATTCAACCATTGCGCGTCCAAGGACAGCTTGATTTTCCAACAACCATGGTGCCATCAAGATACTTGATTTCTGATCGTTCTCGAATGCTGTTGCGTCAACAAAACCCGCAGGAATGGAACCCACCTCGATTGGTTCAGTATGAACTCCTGCTGCAAGGAGACCGAATCGCAGTGCGCAGTACGGATCAACGACGGGAATTTGCTGCGGATATCTTGTATTGGAATCTGGAGGATCAGCGGGCGCTACTGGATTTTGGAGTGTATGACCTACGCTTCCAAGAAGAGAATCGTAACTGGACGATTCGCAGGCAGGACTATCAAGAACCAACAGATGATTATCTTCTGGAACTTGCTGACAATCTGGCCCTAAGTCCCTATTTCTTCTACAGTGGAATTGCCTATTCTTTTATTGCTCAGCCCTGAGTAATAACTTCTGCCTCCTGAGTTAGTCCCTGAAGTTTGAAACAATGATGTTCTGACTGAACAAGACTGCAGATCGCAGTCAGATTTCAGAACAGATCTTGGCTCAAGTCAGCTCACCCTCTCAATTTCCTTGCCTGGAAAAGAACATTCATTAAGCACTGGACACTGTCCACAAAGAGGCTTTCGTGCTTTGCATGTGTAGCGGCCCTGCAAAATCAGGTAGTGATGTGCATCCTTGCGCCAATTTGGAGGAACATTACGAGCTAGTTTGCGCTCGACTTCTTCCACCGTTTTTCCACGCGCCAATCCTGTGCGGTTAGAAACTCGAAAGACGTGAGTGTCGACGGCAATCACAGGATGCCCGAAGGCAGTGTTCAAAAGGACATTTGCAGTTTTGCGTCCCACACCGGGCAAGGCTTGCAGAGCTTCAGAGTTTTCGGGAATTCTTCCTTGATGCTGCTCGCAAAGCTGTCGGGCAGTTTTAACAATGTTTTTGGCTTTAGTGGGAGCAAGACCGATAGTCTTGATATGGGCCAATACGTCTTCTGGTGCAGCCTGAGCAAGTTTTTGTGGAGTAGGATAACTGCCAAAGAGAGAGGGAGTGACCTTGTTGACCGCTGCATCTGTCGTTTGTGCACTGAGGATGATAGCGATCAGAAGTTCGAAGGTGTTTGCATGTTGTAATTCTGTGATAGGTTCTGGAATCGCTTTGCTGAGATTCTGAAAAAACTGCTCACGCTCAACTGCTCGCATTGGTCCCCGTATTTGACTCCAAGAAGGTCTGGTGAATGACGCGTAATGCTTCTGGGGCGTCCTCTTGCCGGATTACGCAGGAGATGTTGATCTCAGAAGCGCCCTGAGTGATCATCTCCAGGTTTATTTGTTGCTGGGCCAGCGCCATAAACATCCGTCCTGCAGTACCCTTAGCGTAGTGCATCCCCTCTCCCACCAAACTCAGTATTGCTCGGTCACGAATCAGTGTTACATCGGCGAATTCCTCCATGTCGTGAATCAGTGACTGAATATTATCCAAGCGGTCAACCGTACAGGAGATGTTGACTTCTGATGTTGAAATTAAGTCAATCACGACTCGATGCTTCTTGAATAGCTCAAATACCTGCGCCATGAAGCCGGTCGAATTCAGCATGCGGTTTGAGTGAATATTGAGGATGCTGACATGGTGTTTGGTTGTGACCGCCACAGCTGTTTGATTCCGCTGTCTTCTCTGTTCGGTCAACTTGCCAGGGACGATGATGGTGCCGGGTTTCCCTGGGTGAAAGGTGTTTTTGATTCGAATTGGTACGTTGGCCTTGATGGCACACTCCATGGTAAAGGGATGTAGTACTTCAGAGCCAAAATACGTTAGTTCGGCAGCTTCAGCTGGTGAAATTTCTGGTAGTACAGAGGCTGTAGGTACCTTGCGAGGATCTGCGGAATAAATTCCATCAACTTCTTTCCAGACCTGTAATTCATCGGCTTTGGTCTCTGCAGCGATCAGGGCAGCGGTTAGGTCAGTGTACCCTCTACCGACACAATCAATGATTCCTCCAGGAACAAAGCCAAAAAATCCTGTGATCACCGCAGTCCGCCCTGTCTCCCGAGGCAAGTACTGCTTAAATTGACGCTGTAGGTAAGGAAAGAGTGCGCGTCCTTCGGGGATGGGCTCGCCTTCTGGAAGGGCTTCAGATAAATCAACGTATTCAGCGTCAATTCCCAAGTCTTGAAGCACTCCACTTAACAATCGCGCAGAAAGACGCTCTCCAGTACCAACAATCAGGTCTTGGCTACGTGGTGAAATCTCTCGAATTACGTGGATTGCTTCCAGAAAGGACTTCAGCGAACGCAATTCTCGATGAACAAATTCTCGTAGTTGTTCCTGAATTTCTGGATTGCGAACAGCCTTGCTGAAAGCCTCGTTGTGGCTTTCCTCTACCAGGTCAATCATTCGATAGAAGGGCCCCCCACTGAGCGCTAAATTTCCAGCTTCCAATAGCCTACTAGTGGTTCCTTCTGCCTTGTTATAGCTGCTCATCGCCGAAACGACAGCAGTGACTCGGTGGTATTGTTTTAGATGGTCTACTATGATTTGAGCGACCCCTTTCATGCGCTCGGCTGTGCCAAGGCTGGTGCCACCAAATTTTTGGACGAAATGGCTCATTACACTGGATTTTAGTCGAAAATAGAGGGAACGATGGTTTGTTGGGATTGACGATGATTAGTGAGGTAGTTGCCGAGCAAAACGGACAGCAATATTGAAGTACTGTACGGCCTTCTGTTGAAACGCTTCGCGTTCTTCTTCTGACCAAGCCATTGCTGTGCGCATCTCACAATTGGTGACCCCCAATCTGAGCGCGGCGTACATTTGATAGACAGGGAGCAAGGGCTTCATGTCGGTACGATCCCGAGAACTACGTAGGTACCGATCCAGAAAACTACTATTCAGCTCTTCTTCTTGTTGGCGTAACAACTCTACAGAGAAGGTTGCCACATCGTTGGCAGCATCTAGTATTGCATACTTTTTCTGGGCTTCCTGAGGGCTTAGAAATATTACAGTCTGGCCCTTAACATGGATGTGCTCAGGCAGCAGTGCACCATGTCCCTCAACGATTCGATGTTTACGAATTCGGCGCTGAAAAAGCCGATTTTGCTCATCGAAAAATTTATCAAGTGGATGACGAATCATATCCCGAATAGGTTGGGTGAATGACTCGTCCAAGTGACGTTTCATCTGATAAAGCATGTCTTCGCACAGCGAACGCAGTACATCCGCCCGTCCTCGTTCGTGTGCGGTCTTGTCGTTTGCTGGGAAATCTGAGTGTGCTTGAGCGAGTTTGCGGGCGATTCGTCCAACAGCAATCAGTGAGAGTTTTTTCTGATCCAGCAGATGACTCACCAGGTTGCGTTCGCTCAGCGCAGTTGTTTTGAGAGCGTAGTCTACAGCTGTGGCTCCGGCTTCATTCTTGTAGCTGAAACTTTTCCCATTCTGATAAACAGGAAGTACTTCGGCCTGTAATTCTTCTCCATTGAGTCGATGTAGTAATTTGGCTTCCTCTTGGCAAAAAGCTTGTTTAACCGCTAAACTTGTGTATTCGCTATCAGCCTTTTTGATCTTGTAAAAGTGATCACCAGCTTTGAATAGATAGGAAGAGACCGTCTCTTGAAATCGGATCTTACTGACAGAATCGAGGTAGGCATCTTTTTTCCGTAAGGCTGTGACGAGTGGGGGGGTTGAATTTGTAGGCATAGCACTTTTGGATGTAAACGGGACAGAATGTGGATGTGATAAATTCCCGGAAACCAACCTGACTTGACCAAATTGAAGCAAGTTCATCTTTGTAAAGAACATTATAAACCAAAAACTAACACAAACCAGAAATATACGGAACTATGACGGAAAACTTGCAGCACCATCCTGCAAACCGGAATTTTGCTGGCGAAGCACCTCTTGCGGATTTATTGCCACATGTTTTTTCTTTAGATGGACTCCGTGATCGCAAAGGTCGTCGCCGGATCAACCTGGTTCAGGATGAGCGACTGCGCGAGCGTCTTTGTGAACATTGGAAGCAACAAAAGGAGATGCCCTTTGGGGGATTGTTGGAGATGGCCCGGACCCCATTTTGGGCTTGGCGACCAGCGATGCCGGGTATTCGAGGGACCAAGCGACCGTTCACTTTGGCTCATTGTGTTGCTCTGGATTTGCCATTGGAATTGATCCAGAGTTTGTTAAAACGCGCCGTACAGGTGGGGCAGATTCTGGAGGAGCGCAAAGCATGTTGGGATCATACCAGTCAGTTGCTAT
>JACLAD010006950.1_pt1 | contig 10386 bp, 1 predicted proteins | sample 8027901 | NCBI WGS metagenome assembly JACLAD01 (sample SAMN15725071, study PRJNA655200) | protist metagenome | isolation source: fluorescence activated cell sorting (FACS) single amplified genomes of... | place: Spain: Blaines Bay Microbial Observatory, Mediterranean Sea | collected 2016-07-05
ACCCCGGTCGAAGCAGCCAAAAGGACTGCAAGCCATGCGAAGCCCTCACATTCAACGATCTTAAAGGCCAGAGTGGGTGCGATTCTTGCACTCGATTTGGCGCAGCTTATTCTAACAAGGGCGCCTCTAAGTGCAAGTGCACGGGTAGCAAGCGTGATTACAGCTCTCACTCCGGCAAATGTACGTGCCGGTCGTTGTTCGAGTCAAAGATTGATAATGAGGTCGGCGGTAATGATCCATACGTTCACAGCGAGCATGATTGCTCGCCAATAATCTTCGAGCTCTGCCCGCCAGGCACTTCGCGAACTGCACATAGCGGGAAGTGCTTCAGCAAAGGTAAATGGAATTCATACTGTGAATCTTATTGCAACTCGTCTAACGTCGCCGTTTCTGAGACGAGCTACGATGAATCGTTGGGCGTGTGCTCGTGCACATGGACGACACATGGCGATGCCCCAGCTGTTATCGAGAAGGGTGAATCGTCCGTCGTTCTAAACTGTAGCGAGCCGAAAAAGCCACAGATTAGCTGTAGCAGTAGCGGCACAGCTTCGTGGCTCGAGCCGAGCTCGGCCTTTGCTCTTTTACGCGAAGTTCTGGATGAGCCCAAACCGCGTGATCCAGGCCGTGGCTTGTGCCAAAACGATGTTCAAGAAGCGTTAGCCATTGACGATAACAAACGAATTTGGCCAATTTGGGGTATAAACGGCATCTTGAACAACGTGCCTTGTAATCAACTGGTCCCAACCGGCCCTGTCAATTCTTTTGCCGCCAACAGTTCGGCAGAAACTTCTTCGAACAATTCATTACGTGTTCGGCGCAATCTGAAGCCAAGTGACGCGGATCTCGTCAAGAATCCGCTGGTGTGTCTAAAGCAAAATGATGCATTGCTTTTCAGGGTGTCGAAAGCTAGTTACCCCGTGTATGACAAAGACAATCTGCTAAACGCACTGGCTGACGAAAAAACAGCGTTTGATATCGGGATGTTGTCCGAGGTCTGGAATGAGGTTAAGGATTTTGACGCTGACGATTATCTTACGTTTTTGTACACCTTTAGAGTTGCTGGCACGTTTGTTCTGATTGATGGCGCAGATCGCATGGGTCAGATGGTTGTCCGGGTGATGGGCGATGAGTCCGACTGTCCCGAAGGGGGAGTTTGGGGTACTCCGTTCTTTGTACCCACTAGTAGCAATCACAACCTGCTCGCCATTAAGCTCAAGTCTGACCTGAGGCTAAAACCGGATTTCTTAACAATTTTTGCATGCATCGGCGGTGGCGTTGCAATCCTACTAATTTTCTATTTCACTATTGGAAGGTGCAAGGGTTGGTACGCTCGTAAGCTTAATGGGACTGCTCCATACACTAAGGAAGCAGCTAATCTTGAACTACAGATGTATCAGTCCAAGTCGAAGGACAAGCCCGTTGTGAGGCAACTTCTGAAAGGTACTGGTGTTGTCGATGCTGACGGTAACGAAATTCCACCGCCGTATACCGCAGCTGATGCGGCGTCAAATGGCAGAGACGATGGCGGTGACGATGAAGCCACAGCTGGTCCGTCTACGTTTTTTGATGATGATCGTCGAAAAGTCGACCTCGACGGGTTTATTGTGAATGAAGCCAAGCAAAAGATCGCTCACCTTAAGGATGAACTTGTGTCGATTGTTCGATCAGGTGGAACTCACGCTCGGGATCTCCACTCGAAGCTCAATCAACAGAACCTTGAGATGAAGCTAATGCTAGGGAGATCTGACCGTGCCGAAATCGTGGATATCTGGTGGTCAACCGAGAAAGAGTCCTATGCCGATCGTTTAAAGGCAGCTCAGGACGAAAGCCTGCGTCGCAAGGCGCTGGCAAAGGAGGCTCTGAAGGTGTTCGAGCTCCAGTATACGACACAGTATACTTCAGCGGCCGCATTTAGCGAGCACAATACTAAGTTTCAGAAAGCAACCCGCAATATCGAAAACGTTGTAGCCGCGATGCTTTTCCACTTGCAGACGGATTCGGATGGTGACACACTATACGATTTGATGTCACGTATTCATTTGGACAGTGAAAGTCTAGAACACGAATTTCATTGTGCCGAGGAAGGCTTTAAAGCTGAATGCAAACGCGTCGGGCAGAACTGGAGAGTTGATGGGAACATGCCGCGGCTTGGGATTCCTCTGCCAGATAATTGCACTGTGCATTCGTGGCATGGGTTAGAAATCCCGGACCGGGCTGGTTTCGATGATCCTGCTGCTGAAAACTTTATTCCGCCCCATCACTGCGTCCATCCAACCACGCAACTCCTTGTGCCTATTGCCGGCAATACGGCGCTCGACCCCAAGACCTCACTGCTCGTTGTAACAGCCGATACCACACTGCCAAACGTTGATGCGCATTGCCTTATCCCGTTTATACCTTCGCCTGAAGGTGTTGAGCTTCTACTTCGACGCTCGTTATTGATCGGCGAGTCTACTGATCTCGAACTTGGTGCCATGTTCCGAGAACCGTGGCACGGTCAAGTAGTGCCGGTGGTTGCATGCACCTTCAACGAGTCTCACAATGAGTTTGTTCCAGTTGGCGGGTCATATGTTTCCCCATTTACCGGAACTTATGTTCCAATTATAATGGGAGGGCTTATTTTTGAGCCGCTATCCAGTCATGATGATACTGATGGTCGGCCTTGCTCAACTCTCGGTGTTATGTTTGATGAAGAAGGCGAGGTTTTCCCGCTGGGTGGGTATTCAGCGGACACAGGCGAAGCGTTCGTGTTCGGAGCAGTATGCAATGAAGAGCCCTTCGAAGCAATATTAACAGGCCTTTGTGTGCTTGATGCCGGTGATGGTTCACTCGTGATGGAAACATGTACGGGTGGGCTTCCCGCAATCTTAGCATCGCGGATGCTTGAAAAGGAGCAGATATACACGGAAGCCCTCCGTGAGCTGCTCAACATGGCTGAAGTTCTCATTGCAGAGAAGCCGGCCGACTTGACTAGTGCCGTAGAAGAACTCGAACTGGTTCATGCCAACTGTGTTCATCTCCGCGAGGATTTACATGCCTGCACCGAAAGGATCACTGCACAAATTTTCACCGCTATTCTTGAATCTGGCCGAACACAGGCTCAATGGGATGAACTCGCATCAACAGGAGGGGTTGTTGGCAAGATTGCGTATGGTTCCCGAACGCTTCCAGTACTTATTGGTGTCCCCCTACAGCATTCGGAGACACAGCTTGACGTTCCAGTTCTTGGGATCGTACCTGGAGAGAAGGAAACGTTCCCATTGGGCGGTGTTATGCGCGATCCTGAGACTGACGAAATCGTACCAATTTCAATTGCGGAACGGTTCCGAGATCCCCGAGGTGAGCTCGATTACGGCTGGGTCAACTCTGCTGTGATTGATAAGGTAACGGACAAGATTGTGCCGTCAAGTCAACCTGGACAACACTTCCTTCCAGACCACACTGACTACATTCTGTCGCAGGGGATAATTTCATCCTACGAGACGACCTACAAGAATTTTATTATGCAGGCGATGCCGACACTCGATCGTATCAACTTAATCAACTCTGTGCACGTGATAAACGGATCCGATGTTTCAGATGATACAATTGCAGAGACTAACGTGTTGCTTGGCAAACTGCAAGTGGCCCGAGATGCACTCACGGCAAAACGGGCAGCATTGCACCTGGATGTGGCAGCCTTCCCACAAAATGTTCGGCTTCTACTCGACGACGACGATGAGTGGGCTCGCGGGTTCGGTCATTTGAAGGGTTCGGTGGGTCACACGGACATCCTCGGAGGCACAATCGCCGTAGCTACCGAGGTACGGGAATCGTACATCGCAGTCCAGGCAGCAAAGATATATCTACGCATGATGGCAAAGACGACGTCATTTGATAAACTAGAAAAGCCCCCTCCAAAATCGATGCACGATTTAATTGAGCGGCTTGTCCAGACTCTTAAAGGCATGACAAGTGTTGCGCCAACACAGGACGAGGTGGATAGCGACGAAGAAAATGATGACAGCAATGCCTCCGGATCAATGCGGCCCGCTTCCGGCCGTCCCAAATCCAGCCGAGCACGGGGAACCAAAGCCGGAGGGCTGCTTGTCCCTGGCATGGAAGTCGTTTCTGAAGAAACCGTTTCTAAGGATGAATACGAAAAAGCAAGGCGCGAGGAAAAAGCTGTGGCGTGCGCTCGTGCAGAAACCGCGCTGGCAGAAGATGAAGCCCGGAAATTCCGTGAGTGTGCCGCTCAGATCGATGCAGATCGACAAGAAAATGTCAAGGCTCTCACCAAGGCTCTTGTTGAGGTCACTATGTCGGACTCAGATCAGAAAACGAAGGATGAAGCCCTGCGGAGGTACAAAGAAAATGTACTCAACACCAATGAGGCAGCCGAAGAGACAAAGCGGTCAGAGCTTAAGTTACTAAGTAAGAAGCTTGCGGCGAACCGGGTAGAAGTTATGCGCAACTACGGAGGCGCCACTGATGATGAGAATAGTACTGCACTTGCGTTGCTTGACAGCGCTTTCAGAGATCTTGAAGAAGCCAACTACAAAAATGCTACAGCTGCTTCTCAGACCCGGTCTATAGCGATTGAGGGAAAGAAAGAAAAACTGATTGCTGACGTGATGCAAGACGTTTCCATGAAGGTAGCGGAAGGTGATATCTCGATTACGAGGGATGCCAACTTGGTTACTGCATATCAAGAAGTCACGGAGAAGGTCAATGCAGAGACGATGGATGCGATTGCCGCCATGGATCAGTTAAAAACCAAGCTCATGCCAGATGCAAATCCTGACGGTGTGATCGGTGCTGCGGGCGCGGCTGCCCGGCGGCGGAGACTTAAGCAAATGCGGATGCGCCTCGAAGCTCAAGATAAACTAAATGCAAAGCTTAGGAATAGGCTTGCCGGTCGAATGAAAGCTGTTGAGGCGGATGTAGACCACAACGATGAGCTTTTAACGGAAGAATCAGCTGCGTTGGCGGTGGACACTGAACTAGGCGAAATTGAGGCTGGGATTCGAGCGGCGGCTGATGCCTCCAGGCGACGACAGCGGCTACAGGCGGCCCGAGATAGAATGAATGCGAATTCAAAGCTTAGTTCGAAGTTAAAGAACCGCCTTGCCGCAAAAATGAAAGCAATTGATAAAAAGCTTGATCAAGCCGATAAGACGAACGAAGCCATAGTGTCCAGTGAAGCACCATTAGATGCGCCTGAATCGGTCCGTGCAGCCGAGGAGATCGAGAAGGCGCTAGTTGCGGTCGAAACACAGCTCGGAATCAAGCCAACAGAATTCCAGCATGAGAATATGTTCTTGAGCGAGGATGATAGGAAAGCAAATGCATGGTTTGACGAACAGGCTGCATTGATCTCGCAGTATGCGACTGAAGTTTCTTCGAAGGCTATCGAAGCCAAGACATGCGAAGTGCTTTCTAAAATCGTCGTGGCTGAGGATCAGAACAAGGTGAGCAAAGTGGTGACTAAATCTATTTTGACTGCGGAACAGGCCGATCAAATTGAAGCGAAGAGAGCTGCGCTGCAGGCTGAAGCAGCCCAGCGGATACAAGATCAAGGAAGAAAAGCTGAACTTGTCAAAACCGTTGTTGGTGGATCGCAGCCAACCATTAAAGATGAAGCAACCGGTATGGTGGACACGAAAATTGTGGCTGCAGTAGACAAAATTGAAGAACAAGTCAAGGTACGTGTACAGGCTCGAATCGATGAACTCGAGGCTGAACATGTTGAGCGGCAAGTCCAACTTCGACTCGATCAGGAACAAGAGCTCCAAGAACTTCAAGCAAAGCTTGCTGCAGAACTAGAGAGTGAAGAAGCCAAGGCTATGGCCGAGCTTGAACTGACTTTCTCATCACCGACCGCAGCTGGGCTTGTTAAATCCGGTGAAGATGATGCGTCTCAATCCAAGGAAGCACATGCCGCTGCCACAGCTGAGGAACTACTTAAGCAACAGGCTGCCGACAAAGCTGCGACGCAAGCCTCGCTACGTGTCGAAAAGGCAAAACAAGCCAAAGCAATCAAGCAGCGTCTTGCTAAAGCGAAGGAGCGAAAACTTGCCCGGGCCAAAGCTGATCAAGAGGCGGCGTTGCTTGAAGTTGCAAGCGCTCAGCAAGCCGCTCGAAATGAGCTTGTGTCGGAAGAGCAACGTGCTGTTGAATCTGAGGTTCTGCAGAAGGCCAATGAAAATGGAAGTGGTTCATCGGACAAGATGATCTACGAAGTTGTGCATCATCGGCACAAGCAGGATATGGCGCTGCTCGAGATTCAACATGAGGCGGACTTAAAACTTGCTATTCAGAAAGCCGTGATGGTGTCGGAAGAGGAAGTCGAGCATAAGCGTGAGCAGCTTGTTCAAGAGCACAAGCGGAACCGTGCAGATGTGGAAGCGGAAGGTGGCGATGTTGTTGGATTGATCGAGTCTCAAGAGGCAGAAATGGCCGCATTTGAAGAGCGGTCCGCAAAGCAAATCGATGCGGCTGCTCGGAAGGCAAAGATGGCTATCCAACAGGATCATTACAATATGAAATTGTCCCTCCGGCAGAAGCAGTACGAAGAGATTGCAGAAACATTCCAGAAGCTGTCACCCGACGCAGAACTGGTTGCTCAATACGAAGCATCGGCCCTGAAGGCCAAGAAAGATGCTGCTGAGTTCCGTGAGAAGGTGCTTCGGCAAAAAGGTGAAAAAATGGCAAAGATTAAGGCGTCAAAGATGAGTGAAGCAGAACAAAAGAAGGCAGAGCTCGAAGCCGAGATTGAGCGAGTCGAACACGAGCTCCAGGCTGAGAAGCAGAAAGACATTGAGAAACAGCGATTGAAGGAGGCCGAGCGTGAAGCACGCAAGCTGAAGATCGATGCTCAAGCTAAGATGCTCGAATCTGGCGACCTGTCCAAAGCAGAGCGGGATAAGTTGCTCCGCCAGCACCTCAAGGATCAAGAGGCACAGCAAGCGGCGATTGAGGCCACCAAGGATCTGCATAGCTCGAAGCTCAGTGATCAGATTGCTAAACGGAGAGCAGCAAAAATGAAGAAAGAACTCCGAAAGTTGCAAGAAGCTGTCAAGGATGCGGACACCGCAGAGTTTGAGCGGGCCGAGGCTGAACTCGAGTTGCAGGCAAAGCGGATGCAGGAGTATGAACAAGCACATGGTGGCGGGGAGCGACCGACGTCGGGGCGCCGGCCTGGAACAGCTGTGCGGCCCGGCTCGTCGCGGCGGGGTGCACGGCCCGGCTCGTCGCGACGGGGTGCACGGCCTGGCTCGTCGCGACGAGAAGGCAATGCAGAATTTGTCGTTATTCACGGTGAAAATGACATAGACTCAGATGATGAGTTTGGCGACAGCGCTATGGCCTTCGATCCTAACACAACAATCCTGCCTGATGAAATGCTTGACCAGATCCTACGCAAGGTTGCGGACATCGAGCGGTTGGTTGGGGCCGAAGGTGTGGACTTTATCGATGATCGTGACGCGGACTGGGACGAAGCGGGGCACGTAGGAGATCCACTGGCCATTAATGGTGCAGATCTCACAAATGAAGAGTTTGTCATGCTGCTGTTTTCACGGTTCATCTTTCAATTGGTAGGGTGCCTGGAGAACGTGCAGACATCCGAATTGTTGCCAGTTATGGACAAGGGTCTTGCAGCATATTGTGCTTCGTACTGGTGGGCACCCGGCAGCTCTGTATTCATCCGACGGGCAAGGCTCGCTGACATTGGTGCAACGCTGGTTGTTTCAATCCATGCAGCTGCGTACGTGCTAACAGTTCGGGCCGGGGGCAAAGACGACACGGACAAGTTGCGAACTGAACTACACCGTTGTATTGCAGTTGTTTACGCCGACTTGTTTGCTCGTCAGCTCAAGAATAAGTCTGATGCGGAGGCTAAGGCTGTAGCCGAAACCAAGGCAGCTGAGGCTGCTGCAAGAAAATCAGAAGAGGAGCGAGTGGCCGCCGCTACCGCGGCCGCCGCTGTCGCTGCAAAGAAAGCAGAAGAAGAAAAGCGGGCCATTGAAGCCGCAACAAAGAAAGCTGAAGAGGATAGACTCGCTGCCGACAAAGCCGAGAAGCGCGCAGCTGCCATGAAGATTCTTGAAGAGCGAAATGCTGCAGAGGCTGCTGCAAAGAAGGCCGAAGAAGATAGGCTCCTGGCTGCTGCGGTTGCCAAGCAGGCTGAAAAAGAGAAGGCGGCGGCCGAGCGTGCAGCGGCAAAAGCCGAAGAGATCGCGAAGATTGAGGCTGAGCTTGCTACTGCGAAGGCAGAAGAGGAGCGGGCGGCGGCCGATCTTATTCTAGCTGAGAGTGAGGCTCAGTCAGATTTGAAGCCTGCCAAAACGCTTGAGGAGCTTGCTGACGAAGATGCTCGCAAAGATGCGGTCAGGCAAAAACATCTAGACAACGAAGCGGCCGCCGATGCCGCAATGAGGGCCAAAGCCAAGCGAGAAGTTAAGGCTCCCGCAGACGAGAAGACGAAGAAAAAGAAGAAAAAGAAAGCTGAAGTTGTAAAGTCCACGTCTTTGAAGGTAAATCGACGGCCAAAGGTGCGGGAAAAACTTTCATTCCGAAAACCAGCAGACGAAGCGGCCAAAAAGGAGTTAGAGGCCCTTCTTGCGAAGGAGAAGGCCGAGCTTGAAGCCACCAAGAAAGAATCTAGCGAGAAGGAAGCATCTGGATCAGGTGGCGCAGCTGCAGCTGCAGCACCTATTCATGATGGTGCCCGATAATCTGCGGTGTGGACGATAGCGAGGACTGGGTGGAGCTTGGCTGGCGGTATATTCTGATACGCTCGGCTTGCCCGCGCTTGCCATCCCCTCGCAAAAACTGTTTATATTCCATGCACATACGCGCACAAATGTACAGATATGTACTATGCACATTATACCAACTCTTATTATACACTTTTTGTAACCTTGCTCTACATAGATATGGCAGGCCTGTGTGTTTCCCCCTTCTCCTTCTGCTTGATTGTAGGCATGTGCATATATACCCATGTGTTAGGGGGTTTAGAGGTTAGATGACGCGGAAGTTCTTGAATTGGAATGGGTCTTCTTTGTCGATATCTTCTGGGAAGAGCGTTTCGCGGTCAACAAGCGGAGTCCAGTCGGTGTATTCGCCAACCACTGGGGCGCAGTATGGATCAGCAATCTCGAGAATCCTTTCGAAATCGATCTCGTCAGGCTCGCAGATCCCACGGCGCGGATTTTCCATAGCCCAAATCATCCCCGCGAGCGCGGTCGCTGTGACCTGGAGCGAGGTGGCCGAGTTGTGCTCGATGAGTCGCCTTGAGTTCTGAATCTCAAGCTGCGAACCGTACCAGTACGCATTCTTAGCGTGACCACAGAGAAGCACTCCGAGCTCGTCGATCCCTTCAGTAATTTCGTCCACCTGGAACAGCAAGCCATGTTAGTTGCTAAGTTGGAGGGAGTGCAGACGAGGGTGTGATAGTAATGACCACTATCTTGCAAAGGAGGGATGGGGCTGACCATAAGCCGCTTCTTGGTCTGCTCCACGTAGTTTTTCCCTGCGAGCTCGTGCAACGATAGTACGGCGTCATCGCACGGATGATAAGCGTAATGCACCGTTGGGCGATACACCGGCTTGCCGGAAGCATCCTTGACGGTGAAGTAGTCTGCAATCGAGATCGACTCGTTGTGGGTCACTAGAAAGCCATGGAACGGCCCCTCGGTCGGCGTCCAAGTCCGCACTTTGGTGTTGCAACCGGGCCGGTTCAAGTAAATCGCAGCGTCAGTCCCAAATGTGTGGTGCGCACCGTCGTGGGGGAGCTCTTTCTCGTGGGTGCCCCAGCCAAGCTCGGCAGGTTGGCACCCCTCGGAGATGAATCCGTCGACGGACCAAGTGTTGACAAACTCCCCCGGCTTCTTGGGCTGAGTCTGACAGACCTGGGTGTCGCGCTCTGCAATGTGGATAGTTTTCACTCCAAGTTTTTGTGCGAGCGCACCCCATTCGGCCTTCGTTTTTGGCTGGGCAGCAAGCTCGACACCGGTATCCTTTGCGATGTTGAGTAGCGCCCGTTTCACGTAGTGCGAGACCAGTCCAGGATTTGCACCGTGGGTGGTGACTGCGGTGACCGCGGTCGGACCGAACCTCTCCCTCAACGCGAGCATTTGCTCCCGCTGCGCATAGTTCGACCTTTCGGACGGCGTACCGTTGAAGTAGCTGCGGGGCAGTAAAAAGGGTTAATGCCGAATGCAAGCTCCGAGTATTGCACACTTCCCGCCAATTGCGATACCTCTCCCGAACACACAGCACACACGTGCTCGCCACTCCTGGTCTGCCAGTTGCAGCAAGTTTCAGTGCAAGCTGCACAAGTTCAGTTGGGAATGGCGGTGAGGTAAGTACGTACCCGCCAAGCCATGGCTCGACCACTGTGTC
>JACLAD010009188.1_pt1 | contig 10379 bp, 4 predicted proteins | sample 8027901 | NCBI WGS metagenome assembly JACLAD01 (sample SAMN15725071, study PRJNA655200) | protist metagenome | isolation source: fluorescence activated cell sorting (FACS) single amplified genomes of... | place: Spain: Blaines Bay Microbial Observatory, Mediterranean Sea | collected 2016-07-05
TCATGCCACTTCCAAGTACCATCATCATTTCCTCTACACCATCTGTTTCAGCAGATATCAGAGATTGTGCATTAAATAAACCTTCCGTTATATATAGTGTACTAGACATGTAGAGAAAAACATTGTGAAACATTTGTATAAATTCAATTAAAAACATGCCCCAATAACGATATGGTCGTTGTAATAATAAAAAGATCCATTGAATGAAATATACGACAACTATGATCAAGCCACGTAAATCATTTGTTAGTGGTAGCCCTATTATTATCATTCCTTCAAGTAAATTGAAGAACATACGATATGAATTCCAATACCACCTATCTTCTTTTAAATTAAAAAAAAGTGCTCCCCATCGATTGACTAATTTGGACATTCGCCAAGTTTTAGCATGCGCGCCATCCGTATCTCTCCATCCTTCATATTTAGTAGTTTCAACATACATGACGCCATATTCACCACCATTCTCACCCTCTCGTATTAATTGCTTACTTTTATAACAAGCAAAACATGGTAAAAATAAAACAACAATTAGTAATGGTATTGCGAAAAGCAAGCCAATTAGATCACCAGTATCAAAATATGCTGCTACGCCAGAGAAAGCTGCAAATGTCAATCCCATATGCAAACCAATTGTTAATTTTAATGTTACATTTGGTATATCCATCCAATATCGTATAGGAAAGCATGGTATTTTATTTTGTGGACATTTACCACAATATTTATAATCAGCAGCCGCGTCGCTGTCATCGCCGTAATGATTACGATACATGATAAGAAATGGCAAGCGAAGGATCAATAATACGATAACGAGACTAAAATAACCAATAGTTGTATCCAATAACATAGCATTTCTATACGTTGGATCCGCCGTATCTAACTTATCCGCACCTTTTGCTTCAGCTAATCCAAACCTGCATGCAAATATACCATATTCTCGACTATAATGCGTGAAAAATTTCTCACTTAAATCACAAGGACAAGTAGCTTTTGTCACACTGTTTTTCGTTTTCACAGTGCCACTTTGACAAAAAGTATAATTAACATTTAATGCTGGAATATTTTGTGCATTTGCTAACCATGCACCATGATATAAAAGTGGAGTAATATCAACACCAGTTATTACACCATAAATTGCAAATGTCATTAATGATATTGTTAATGGTCTACCAGAATTTTTCAATGCAATTTCTGAAGATTTGGCCGGTAAAAGATTTTTCGTGGTGTAAGTTATATTACCATGTTTGCTACTATTTAATGTATATGTTAAGCAAGCATGATTAAACTGGGTCAAAACGCTACAGCAACAAAATGCAATAAATAATAATATTTTATTATATTGATGTCTCTTTTTATTCTGACCAAATATTGCCATGGTTAGGTATTGATAAATACGTCTGTCTTTGTTGTCTTATGTAATATTAGAATAAAGCAAACACAATAAAAATTCTATATTATGTTATTATGATTCTATATATCGATCTGTCTATCTATCTCTTCTATCTATCTTCCTAGTTCTATTATATTTCTTCTTCCTCCAGCAGATTTTACCTGGTATTAATATTATAATTAGTAACACGTCGTGCTACCAACCAATTAGTAGTAGTGGAGGAGGATCCGATCTAATTATTAGTACCGGTACTATCCTATAGTGTTAATTATTATTATTATGATGATGCCTATCAACATGGTTGCACATCACCACCACACAGTATTATAGCACACACCACCAATTATTACACTTATAGTACACTCATAATATTTTTATGTATTTAATGAATCACAGATTGGCAACCATTGCCAGGTGCCCAGTTGCTGGATGATTGCTGGATTGCACCAATTATCTTCTAGCATATCTCATTTTTTTTTTTTATTTATTTTTTATTTCAATTATTTCAAATAATTATTCTGAATTATAGATCTAAAAAATAAAAATATTATTATTATATACACTGATGCTATTCGAAAGTAGTATTATTGCACACAGAGAAAGAGATATACATACATATATATATATATATAGAGAGAGATAATATATAAAGGATATACTTACACGCACGCACACACACACATATATATAAAGAGATAAACGTGTATCATTATCACCATGTTATTTTATTACAATATAATCATATTATTAATTATATATACATGTTTTATTATATTATATCAGGTTAGTGGGCAATCTTTTGAACCACATTTACATCCAAAGTCAGACCGAGAACATCGTAACTTAGCGGAAGGTTTTCATACAGATATTGACGATATTATAATATCCGCTGGATTTCAACATTCGTGTGGTATACAAGCAAGTGGCGAAGAGTTTGGCGGGACCATCACGTGTTGGGGTTTCAATCAAAAAGGGCAAGCTGCACCGCCACAAGGGACTTTTATTCAAGTCAGTTGTGGAAATTTTCACTCATGCGGTTTGACTATTGATGAAGAAGTTAAATGTTGGGGTGCAGCTGGTGTTGGGCGCTCCGTTGAAGGTTCGTTTTTACAAGTCAGTGCTGGCGGATTTCACACCTGCGCAGTGAAAAAAACAGGAGAAATAGAGTGCTGGGGAAAAGATTACGATGGTCAAGTTAGTGGTGTACCACCTGGTACATTTGTCCAAGTATCGTGTGGTAAAAGTCATAGTTGTGGTATTAAATCAGATGGTACAGTACAGTGCTGGGGGAGTAATAATTGGGGTGAAACCCAAGCACCTGAAGGACATCAATTTACACAAATATCTGCTAGTATTTGGCATCATACATGCGGTGTTACGGTAGATGGCGACATCTTGTGTTGGGGTGCGGATGGATTTGGACAATCTGGTAGAGTGCCAGATGAAACATTTATATCTGTAACCACAGGGCGTAAATTTACATGTGGGATATTAACAAATAATGAAGCTGTTTGCTGGGGAATGGAAACAGATTTTGATTTGATAAATGTTCCAGGTGGTGATACGAAGTGGGCATCTGTATCATCTGGTTACATGCATAGTTGTGGCATTACAATGGATAATAAAGCACTATGTTGGGGTAATGATGTAGGAACACAAGCAACAGTACCAAAATCATTTATACCAGCTAGTTAATGATTTTTATTAAAATAGCATACGATTATTAGCAACCTGCATTAGGGCGAGAGAAGCTAATATGCATACTTCGTTTTATATAATACTTCGTATACATTAAAATACGAGAGCGTATATTTTAGGGATTGGAAATTATTTCTGGAGACAGAGTATATTGTGCATTTTAGTATTTATCACGGGAAGTAAAATTATTTTAAAATACGAACAAAGTATATATATATATATATATACGTATGATACATAATATGATATGATATATATGATATATCATTTTTTATTATATATATATTATGATATATAATGATATGATATGATACATATTGTTGTGGTTAAAATCTACGCGTAAAAGTTATATGCATACGAAGCGTTCGTAAGAACTTCGTAATAATTTTACTTCCCGTGGAAAATACTACCATATAGCATCATACGCTCAATACTCAATCTCAGGAATAATATGTCAATCCTCTCAATCTGAAAAAGGATTTACTCCTACGAAGTACTAATTAATAAAGCTCTCATGCGCCGCCGCAAGCTAATACTCTATAAGCACAAGTAGGTCTGAATCCAGCAAAACACTCTCGATGAAAGTGATGTGAACAGTCCATATGTTTTCCAAAATTTGATGGTTTTGAATTTCCCAGAGGGGTGGATTCATATATCATACGTCGTATCATATATATATATATATATATATATAATATATATTATATATATTATCTATATATCATATAATACTCGTAAATATAACTCCCTCTTACGTAGATTTTAACCATCAGTGTATGCATATAAATAATATCATATGCATACAAGCAACAAACGTGGACCTGAATATACATATATATATATATAGAGAGAGAGAGAGAGATACAAGTATCGTATAGAAAGAGTGGTTCATATTGCGCTGCTTTCTTACCCATCGCTCTTTTCATGATGTGAGAATTGCAAGTGCATTTTCTACATCGCCATTGGTAATTTCTAACATTTGTCGCGATGCTTCTTCACTAAAACCCATCGAAATAAGTTGTTTTAAACCTTCTGATTGTTCTTTTGTTTTATTGTTATCAATGTTACCACTACTGTTGCTATTACTCTTATCATTATTATTATTATCATTATTGCTAGTGTTAGTATTATTCTTTGTCATTTTTGCTGTTGTTTTTGTGGATGATGATGCCACTATTTTTGCTGAAGTTTTTGAAGGCTTTGGACCTCCTCCAAATCTTGCTAATCTTGCTGCTCTCATTTCATCTCTTGATAATTTTTCAGGTGATTCGTTTGTAGAATTCAATACGTTTCCACCTGATGCAGTCCAATCACCTGAAGCTTTTCGCCATTCTAATATAATAGCTGATATAGATTTGGTGCCAGTGGCACCATCGATAATAGCTTGTCTTACTGTACTAGCTTCTACCACTTCTTTGCCACCCTTATCAATAACAGCAACTGTTGGTATCCCTTTAATATTTAATTCACGTGGTAGTTCCCTATGTGCTTCATCCCCATATTTTATTGCTAAATAATCACCATGATGGTTTTGAAAATATGATAACATCTCAGCTTCTGATTTATCATTACTTACAAATACAATCTCAATGTTTTCCCCTTTTGTTTTAGCCTTTTCATAAAATTCTTTCAATAAAGGCGTGAAATGTTTACACGGAGGGCACCATTCTGCTGAAAAATATAACAGTGTAACTTTATTTTTTAGTATTGCTTCTGAATTAGATATTGTATTTCCACTCCTATTGATTAATGCAGCATGTTTTAATCTGTTTGCCATATTTGTTATTAATATGTTTGTTGCTGTTTTATTATTGATGATATATATATTGTGATATATCTATGGTGTCTAAAAAATACGCATGTATTGTCTTTTCTACTACATACACTATAGATTAACCTCTTCTTACATATGAATCAAGATGTTGAATATGTATTAATAGTAATATTGTTGTTGTTCTTGTTGCCTGTGGCTTGGTGGGTTTTAGTTTAATTCACTTCTCTTCTTTATTATTACTTATAGTCGTCTGAAGACTCTTTCTTTACAATAATAATTGTAATCATCCGAGGTACATTACATTCTAATTAGACTATATAGCGCCTGGATTGATCATATTTAGTAGGGCATTATTACAATTAACTCTACGTAGTATAGCAATTTATTATTATATATGCCTGCCTTAGGGCCTGGTAGATCTACAGTACCTGGTGGTATGCCAGTATGCCAGTACCACGTATAGTATGCACAACAAATTGATATAAGCTGGCTTGGGCTGGCCAATAATATATATGATGATGATGATACACATGCTTTATCTTATCAGATACAATATTATATATCTGTATATAGTCAATTACAACTATATAACAATATATCTATCCATATAATTGATCAACCATGGATGATCAAGATAGCGAGGAAGACAAGAAATATGATCCAGCATTATTGTTACCACCTCCGTTGAAAAAAGTATTATCAGCGGAAGGGAAAAAATTATTAATTCAATCCATGTCAATAGATGAAGATAATAATGAAAAAACAGTAGTAAAAAAAAAGAAAAAAAAATCAAAAAAAAGATGTTGGTTTGATAATTGCAGGACTAAATTAAAACTAACAGATATGGAATGTAAATGTAAACATAAATTTTGCGGTAAACACCGAATGATGGAAAGCCATGATTGTGAATATTTGAAAATGACAAGCCCAAAAACACAATATAAAAAGAGAGGCAAGATGGAAGGATTAGGTAGCGGGAACTTTAAAAAAATTGATAAATTTTAAAAAACAAAAACATAATATATACGACGGGGTTGTATTATATATAAAATGTTCTCTTACTCATATATTATATATACTTCGTATATAAATATAATACACACAATATGCGCGTATAATATTACTTTGCATATATATATATACATGTACACGAAAGTAAATTATATTCGTATAATATGTACACACTCAGTACACACGTCCTATTCTTTATGAACATCCTCCCTAGAGGCTTGAATTTGCTCCCATTTATACTTTTTTTGTGCGTATGTTTTTAATTTATTCATATGCTCTTTTAATGACTTATGACGTTCAACTGGATTCTTGCTAAATGTACGTCCCATTGGCATTGGCATTGGGAACTTTTCTTTTTGCTTTATAATTTTCTTCTTTTCCTCTACTAATTGTGTGGTATACTTTACATCTTTCTTCTCTTCTTCCTTATTATTTTCTGACGTTTCCATATCGACATTATTGTTTCTATCATCATTATTACTAACATAATTATTATCATTATTAATGATATTATCAAATATTATATTAGTACCATCATTATCTGTATCCTCCACAGCAGTTAAATTCATTGCCATTTGTTTCAAACGTAACAAATGTTCTTTTACATGTTCTGCATTATTCATATCCACATTTTGGACATGATCCAATATATTGCTATCCAACGTAGTTTCAATTTGTATAGCAGAATTTATAGCATTAACAATAGATTCGGTATTATTTTTATTATTGTTATTATTACTATTGGCAAGATTATGTGTACCATTGCGCCCAACATTACTATCATTCGCACTTTCTGCATCCTCTTCAGCTAATAATGATGCTTGTAAAATATTTGCCATTTCTCGCAATTTTGATAACTGTATTTTAATTGATTGTACTTGTTGTTCATTTTCAAGTTCATCATCATCATCATAATTAATATTATTTTGTTCAGTATTATCAATTGGTATTGGATCAAGTTCTTTATTGTTATTATTATTAGTTGACATTGATATTTTACTATTAGTAATACCACTATTAACTTTATTATTATTATTAGTAGTAGTAGTAGTAGTAGTAGCCAATTTATCTTCTTCTACTTCTTTAGAATTTATTTTTTTCATTAACAACCTTTGCTCTTCAAATTGTAAATTTCTCTCTGCTTGATTCAAATTATCAAATAATTCTCTTGCATATGCAATTAAATGTTGCAATTCATTTCCACGTTGTTCAATATACTGTAAATGTACTTCCGCTTCGCTTTCTTTCCTTTGTAATAAAACGTCTCTCGTTTCAAACAACATTTTTTGTTCATCCATTTCTACTCGATGGTGTAATATTTTATTTTCCAATATTAATTGTTGCTTTTCAACATTTGCCATTCCTTGTTTATGCATCAATTGCAATTCTGTTTTTTCGTTTTTAGCAATAGCAATTTCCTTTTCTAAGGCTTCAATTTTAGATTGCATTTCTCTCATTGTATTACCAGCATTATCTAATGCTGCCGTTGATGCTGAAAACTTTTTGATCATATCATCCATTTGACTTTGCACTTTTTTCATTTCTGGTGATAATGCATGCTTGGTCAATGACACCGATGCCGATGCTATCTTGTTATTGTCGTCGTTGTTGTTATTATTATCAGTAGTAGTATGATTGTTACTATTCGTAGTAGATTTCTTAATGTTTTTTCGATTGCGTAATCCATCCATATTATTATTACTATTATTTATAGTAGTGTCAGTTTTTTCTTCTACCACTATTATATTTTCAGATTCGTCAGTAGTAACATTCGCCGTGCTTGTTGTTACAGATGATTGATGGTCATTGTTATTATTGTTATCATTATTATTACTACTACTATTTGATCTACCAGTAGTTGGTGTTGCATCGTTATTTGTTGATGTATTAGTAATGTTTACGACATCCTCGTTGGTTTCCTCCTGCAAATCGTTATTGTTATTTTCATCATTTTCTGGTATTGCTTTTCTTAATACTACAATTGTCCATAGTATACAATATATTGTCACAAGGAACTCTAATGTTGTATCATAGCTATTTACAGCTGAAACATTGCTTAAAAATTTATGCGTAAATAAAACTTTTGGATAAAGTGATCCCCATACATACATTGGACTCATCGCATATATAGCCGCAATGACGCATCTTGAATATGTTACTTTTTTACGATATTCTTCATTATAATACCTGCCAACACCACTTAAATATTCCGTCCATTTTTTTACTATGATTATTGAACAAATCATACGTATAATAGGTTCTTTTGCCCTGTTGATAAGGCCAGCCATGGTTAAATATCCCCATAATTTTCGTAACCAAATGATCATACGAAATACAATTGCATTTTCACTACCTTGATTTAAATTATATGTTTTATATGTTTGAATAACACTTCTTTCGATATTTTTCCTATTGATTACTAACATATTCCTTTCTTTATCTTTTTTCGAAAAGAATCTTAAAAAATCTACAAATGGTTGGCGTGAATCAGTATCGAATGCAATATACCTGACCCCATATCCTTCATATCGATATGCAATTCCATTTTTAAATATTGACATTGTTACTTGCTGCGTATCAATTTCAACATGAAGTAACGCAGGAGTGTTAGGTAAAGTTTTTGAACCCCAATTAATACTTTGTACAATTCCATAACGGTGGTATTCTAAATACCACATCATCAAAAGCTTAAATGTCGTACCAGATGCTTTTGGCAACGTCAACCATTTGTCGGGAAAATTATGATTTAGAGTCAATGTTTTTGTCTTTGTATGAAATTGTAAATTAAAATCATTAAAAGAATCTTTTTGAAATAAAGTTTCCATTTCCTTTAGAATGTTTTTATTATTTTTCACTTTTAATAATTGGAAAGTTTGATTGGAATACAAATCGATAGAATGAAAAATTACTGTAGCTACAACATGGCACGTTAATGTAAAATACAATAGATGTATCATAGCATCTTTAAACGTACATCGTTGGAAAAATGTTAGATTAAGCAACCTTCTGTGTTTTGTATAAAAGCTTATTTTTCCACATTGATTCAACTCCCACCAATGACGTTGTACATGGTTTCGTATAGTAGTATATACCATTATTATTACTATTATTATTATAAACGTTTGTGTGGTTTCTGGTTTTATTCTCTTCTTTTTTCAGCAATAATGATGCGCGAATATATATTGTTATGATAACGATGTTGTTATGTCCTGTATTTTTCTGGTAATTGTTTCTGTTATTGTTCTGGTAATTACTTTTGTTATTGTTCTGATTGTAAATGCATTTATACATCAATATTTGCACATTTCATTTATTCATTTTAATTTATTATTATTTATTGCACTACTAACTATTAATACTACCTGGCCTTTTAGGTTGGCCTGCTAGCCTGGCTAGCTGCCTGGAATTAATTCACATACCTATAGGGGTGCAAAAACCTGGGCCATCGTATTCACCTGCTATAGTGGTATATACACTACATAGCATTATAATGGTATTACTATATTATATTTATTTAATAGGTACATACCATTGGCTACTGTCATTAATTTTATCAGTCCATTTTCGCAATTATATGCATTTAACATAAATATACGTGATATATATATATGCCTTTTGGTTACAACACAAAAGTTGCGAAAATCTCCTGCATTCCAATTCTTGGTTCTTGCCGTGAATCACTTCGTACTTATGGCTATACTAAATACCTGTAATATATCTATCAAATATTTACAATGGTATGTCTATTTTGTATGCTATATATATTGTATATATAGCAGGCGAATACGATGGCCCAGGTTTTTGCACCCCTATAGGTATATAATAATTAATAGAACTCATCATATTATTCTAATTAAGGTTATAGGAGGTTTCATCATCAGATATAATAATGATTGAAAGAAGAAAATCAACAACAACAATTATATCTATTTGTTGAAGAAAGTGTATATATATGTATGTAGAGATAGAGAGAGCCGTTTTAATAATGCAATTACCCACTCTCAGTACATACGTACATACATTTACATACACGCGATAACAATCTAACATACGAAGGAATAAAAGAATAAAACATATACACAAACATAAGTAGAGAAGGAGAAAAAAAGACAGAGAAACATGATTATATCACAGGACAATGAAAAGAAATTATCACAACTAGCTGAAGATTTAAAAGAAAATGTTACAATAAAAGATAGAAAACATCATTTTCGTAATTATCCATCAACTTTCCTTGGTCGAGATGCATTGGCGTGGTTGATCGAATCGAAGAGTGCCTCGACAATGGCAGAAGCAAAACAAGTAGGAAATATATTAATTTCTGCAGGTTACTTTCATCATGTCCATGATGAACATACTTTGAAGGACGAATTTTTATTTTACAGGTTTTATGACGATGAAAAAAAAGATGCTAAGAAGAAAAAAGGTAAAGAGGATAAGTTGGATGATTTATCCGTGCCACAACAAGTTGCATTATTGGAATTGCAATTGAATGAGAAAAATGTCGAA
>JACLAD010005512.1_pt1 | contig 10378 bp, 17 predicted proteins | sample 8027901 | NCBI WGS metagenome assembly JACLAD01 (sample SAMN15725071, study PRJNA655200) | protist metagenome | isolation source: fluorescence activated cell sorting (FACS) single amplified genomes of... | place: Spain: Blaines Bay Microbial Observatory, Mediterranean Sea | collected 2016-07-05
CATGGCCACCGCCCCTTTCAATCCACACCCGCAAGGCGCATGCCTGGCGTGCTTACTGCACCACCTCGGCGTCGCCTTCGACTTCGATGACCTCGGTGTCGTCGGTCTCGGCTTCGGTCTCGTCGATCTCGGTGCCGATCTCGGTCGCGGTTTCGTCGATCTCGGTGCCGATTTCGGTCGCCGTCTCGTCGATCTCGGTCTCGATGGCCGTGCCCGTCTCCTCGACGCTTTCGACCACGGGCTCCTCGGTCTCGAGCAGGGATTCCTCGGCCGCTTCGGATTCGACGCTGATATTGGTCTCGTCACCGATCACGTCGGTGTTCTCGACATCGGTGCCGCCTGCGAACAGCCAGTAAAGGACGATGACCGCGACGACGAGGCCGCCGACGATGAGCGCGATCGACGAGCCGCCCTTCTTCTTCGGCGGCGGGTTGGTGTTGTTGTGGTTGATGTTCGGGTCGGACATGCGAGATGCTCCGTTCATGTGTCATTTGACGGGGCAACGTCACCCTGATCGGACCGGTTCCTCGGAGGATCAAATTATTGTTGGGGCAGGATCCGGTGCCATGCCGGGGTTCTCCATGCTTCGCAAAGGTTTGGCCGCAGGGCTTCATGCGGCGTATCGGCACGGGGGGGTTTCTCGGAGCGGCACCGCACGCTAGGAGAACCGCGAATGAGAGGTCACCATGCTGTTCTGGATCATTGCTGCCGGCCTGTCGGCCATCGTACTGGCCGCGCTTCTGGCCCCCTTGCGGCGACGCGACGAAAACGAGGCCCCGGCCCCGGACGTCGCCTTCTACAAGGGCCAGATGTCGGAGATCGAGAACGAGCATGAGCGCGGGCTGCTTTCGGAAGAGGAAACCGAGCGCGCCCGCACCGAGATCGCCCGCAGGCTGCTCGCGGCCGACAGGTCGGGCCGGCGCGAGGCCCTGGGCCGCGGCCCGGCATGGCCCGCCGCCGCGCTCGGCGCGGTGGTGCTGATCGGCGGCGCTTTTCTCGTCTATGCCGATCTCGGCGCTCCCGGCCTGCCCGACCAGCCGCTCCAGGCGCGCCTTGCCGCGGCGCAGGAGCTGCGCGCGGCGCGGCCGTCGCAACAGCAGGCCGAGTCCCGCACCCCCGCCACACCGGTTCAGGCCCCGCAGGAGTATCTCGACATGGTCGCCGAGCTGCGCGCCGCCGTGCCCGAGCGCCCGGAGGATCTCACCGGCTGGACGCTTCTGTCGCGCCACGAAGCCGCCTTGGGCAATTACGCCGCCGCCGCGCGCGCGCAGGAACGGGTGATCGCGCTCAAGGGCGCGGCGGCGAGCTTCGAGGACCGGCTGGCGCTGATCGACCGGATGGTGGCAGCGGCGGGCGGCCTCGTCTCGGCCGATGTCGAAGAGCGGCTGACACGGCTGCTGGCGGAGCGCGACGACGCGGCCGGACCGCTCTATTACATGGGCCTGCTGCACGCCCAGACCGAGCGCCCCGACCTGGCCTTCCGCTACTGGAAGCGCGCCATCGAACAGGGCGACCCGGCGGCCCCGCATGTCGCGCTGGCGCGCGCGCAGATCCCCCGCGCCGCCGCCCTGGCCGGCGTCGATTACAGCCTGCCGCCCCTGCCCGGCCCCTCGGCCGCCGATATCGAGGCGGCGGGCGAGATGACGGCCGAGGACCGCGAGGGGATGATCCGCGGCATGGTCGAGGGGCTGGCGAGCCGTCTGGCCGAAACCGGCGGATCGGCCGAGGAATGGGCGCGGCTGATCGGCGCGCTCGGGGTCCTGGGCGAGCGCGAGCGCGCCGCGGCGATCTGGGCCGAAGCGCAACAGGTCTTCGCGGGCACGCCCGATCTCGACAAGATCCGCGCCGCGGCGCGCGAAGCGGGAGTCGAAGGATGATCCACGAGACGGTAGAGGAATTCGCCGCCGCCCTGCCGCGCGCGGGCGCGCTGGCAGGGCTCGATCTGGGCACCAAGACCATCGGCGTCGCCGTCTCCGACGGGCTGCGCTCGGTCTCCACGCCGCTCGAGACGGTGAAGCGCAGGAAGTTCACGCAGGATGCCGGGCGGCTTCTGGAAATCGCGCAGGGGCGCGATCTGGCGGGCTTCGTGCTCGGCCTGCCGCGCAACATGGACGGCTCGGAAGGCCCGCGCGCGCAATCGACCCGCGCCTTCGCCCGCAACCTGTCGCGGCTTACCGAGGTGCCGATCGTCTATTGGGACGAGCGGCTTTCGACCGTCGCGGCCGAACGGGCGCTGATCGAAGCGGATCATTCGCGCAAGCGGCGCGGCGAGATCATCGACGCGGTGGCGGCGGGCTACATCCTGCAAGGTCTGCTCGACCGGCTGTCCTACATGGCGCGCCCATGAGCGACGAGCCCTGGCGCCGCGACGAGATCGAGAGCCCCTGCGTCAAGCTCTGCACGATCCACCCCGAAACGCGGCTCTGCCTGGGCTGCGCGCGTTCGATGGACGAGATCGCCCGCTGGGGCCGGATGGAGGCCGAAGAGCGGGCGCGCATCATGGCCGAGCTGCCCGAGCGCAGCCCCGCCCCCAAGGGGCGGCGCGGCGGCCGAAAGGCGCGGCTCGAGCGTTAGATCAGCGCCTTGCGCAGCATGTTGAGCGCGACGAGGATCAGGAAGGCGCCGAACACCCGCTTGAGCCGCGCGGGCTTGGTCCGATGCGCCAGCGCCGCCCCGATCGGGGCGGTCAGAAGCGTCATCGCGATGACGATGAGAAAGGCCGGCAGGTTCACCGAGCCCAGCGTCATCGGCGGCGCCACCCCGACGGGCAGCGGCGTCAGCAGGAACCCCATGACCGAGGGCAGCGCGATCAGCAGCCCGAAACCCGCCGCCGTCGCCACGGCGCGGTGGATCGGCACGCCGTGCAGCGTCATGATCGGCACCCCGAAGCTGCCGCCGCCGATGCCCATCAGCACCGACAAAAACCCCACCACCGAAGACGCGGCCCCCCGCACGATCCCGCCCGGCATCGTCTCGCCCAGCCGCCAGTCGCTGCGCCCCAGCACCATGTAGAGCGAGACGCCGAGCGCGAGGAAGCCGAAGATCAGCTGCAGCGTCACCGTGCGCAGCTGCGCCACCACCAGCACGCCTAAGATCGCGCCCAGCGCGATCCCCGGCGCCCAGCCGCGCAGCACCGCCCAGTCCACCGCGCCCTTGCGGTTGTGGCTCAGGACCGAGCGGGCGGAGGTGACGATGATGGTGGCAAGCGAGGTGGCAAGGCAGATCTGCATGAGCTGCGGCGTCTCGTAGCCCAGCGCCGCGAAAGCATAGAAAAAGGCCGGCACGAGCACGATCCCGCCGCCGACGCCGAGCAGCCCCGCGAGCACGCCCGCGAAGGCGCCGATCCCCATCAGCATGGCGCCCATGGCAAGCAGCAATGTGGTGTCGGTCATCTGGCGCTCCGGCTCGTTGCCTTCTGGCCGATGCCCGCTTGCTGCCCCGATCGCAAGGGGCGGCGCGGTGCTCCGGCCCCGCTTCACGCCGCCTGTTGCAGATCCTCGATGCGGGAAAGCGCCTCGCGCACCAGCTCCGGCCCCGCGCCTGCGCGCGATGCGCCTTCGGACAGCACCCGCCGCCAGCCCCGCGCGCCCGGCCGCCCCGCGAACAACCCCAGCATGTGGCGGGTCACCTGGTGCAGCCGCCCGCCCGCGGCGAGATGCGCCTCGATATAGGGCAGCATTTCCTGCACCACTGCCTCGGCGCTGCTGTCCCGGGAAGCCCCCCAGATGCGGCGATCGGCCTCGCACAGCATGTCGGCGGGCGTATGATAGGCCGCGCGCCCGACCATCACCCCGTCGAGCCCGGCGGCGAGAAAGGCCTCGGCCTGCTGCAGTGAAGTGATGCCGCCATTGATTGAGAGATGCAGCTGCGGGAAGTCGCGCTTCATCCGCCTCACCAGATCGTAGTCGAGCGGTGGAATGTCGCGGTTTTCCTTGGGGCTGAGCCCCTGCAGCCAAGCCTTGCGGGCATGGATGGTGAAGCGGTTCACCCCGGCGGCGGCGACCGTTTCGAGAAAGCGCGGCAGCACCTCTTCGGGTGCCTGCTCATCGACGCCGATGCGGCACTTGACCGTGACCTCGACGGGGCTCGCCGCGATCATCGCCGAGCAGCAGTCGGCGACAAGCTCGGGCCGGGTCATCAGCACCGCGCCGAACGCGCCGGACTGCACCCTGTCGGAGGGGCAGCCGCAGTTGAGGTTGATCTCGTCATAGCCCTGATCCGCCCCGATCCGGGCCGCCTCGCGCAGCTCCGAAGGCGCCGAGCCGCCCAGTTGCAGCGCCACCGGATGCTCCGGCGCACCAAAGCCCAAGAGCCTGTCGCGGTCGCCATGCAGCACCGCCGGGGCGGTGACCATCTCGGTATAAAGCAGGGTCCGGCGCGACAGCAGCCGGTGCAGATGACGGCAATGACGGTCGGTCCAGTCCATCATGGGTGCAACCGAAAGCCGCGAAGCCCTTAAAACGTGGGAGTTTCTTGATTCCATGGCACAATCCAAACAGGTTGCCTCGCGGGGTTCGTCGTGGTTTGGCGTTGCGAATCGTCGTTTTCCGGGGTCTGTCCTCCAAATGGGGGACAACACAAAGCCCATGGGGGACAGAATGGGGACGATCACCACGCGCGAAAGAGCGGACGGTTCGGTAGCATACCGGGCCGAGGTTGTCACGCGGCACGATGGCAAGCGCCACAAGCATTCCGCCACCTTCGACCGTGAGAGCGCGGCGAAAGCGTGGATCAAGCGCAAGGAAAAGGAGGTTCGGAGCGACGGCTACCATCCAGCCAAGCGCCGGGTGGCCGTCACCGTGGGGGATGCGATTGACCGCTACGTCGCGGATCACGAGCGCATGGGCAAAACCAAGGCACAATGCCTGCGCACCCTGCGGCGCGACCCTATCGCGGACGTGGACTGCCGCGACGTGGGCGTTGTCGTCCTGTCCGACCTGATCGCGCGTCTAGGCGAGGACAAGCAGCCGCAGACCGTGGGCAACTACATGTCCCATCTTGGCTCGGTTCTCGCCGTGGCCCGTGATGCGTGGGAATATCCCATAGACGCGGACGCGATGAAGCGCGCGCTCAAGGCGAACCAGCGCCTCGGCACGGTTGCCAAGAGCCGCAAGCGCGACCGACGCCCGACCGTGGCCGAGATGGACCGACTGGTGGCGTATTTCCGCGAGAGGCGCAGGCAGGCGGACGCGATGCCCATGGACGTGCTGGCCGCGTTTGCGATGTTCTCAACGCGCCGCCAGGAGGAAATATGCCGGATCACATGGGCGGATCTGGACGTGGCGCATTCCCGCGTCCTCGTCCGCGACATGAAGCACCCCGGCGAGAAGATCGGCAACAATGTCTGGTGCGAACTTCCGCCCGAGGCGCTGCGGATCATCGAAGCCCAGCCCTGCAAGGATGCCCGGATTTTCCCGTTCAATCAAAAGAGTGTCAGTACGGCCTTCACGCGCGCGACCAAGTTTCTCGGCATCGTGGATCTGCACTTTCATGACCTGAGGCACGAAGGGGTCAGCCGCCTTTTCGAGCTCGGCCGCACGATCCCGCAAGCCGCCAGTGTGAGCGGCCATCGCTCTTGGCAGTCTTTGCAGAGATACAGCCATATCCGGGCAACCGGCGACAGGTGGGGCGGCTGGCTGGGTCGAACCTTTCCCGAGCTGTGACAGGGCGGGCGAGAGGACGTCGCCCGCCGCTCCTTATTCAGATCAGTCTGGTAGGTCGTCGTGGCAGTCATCGCACAGCACATGGATTGTTGGCGAAAGCCGGAAGTGCCGGGGTTCATCGGGACGCTTCGGGGGGAGAGGTTCGCCGCATCTTGCGCATGACGTGAGCTGAGCTATCGACCCCGCGAAGCCCGGCCTGAGTAGCGCCCACTTCTCCATGCTTTCGCCCTCGGCTGTAACGGTATGCCGCATCGCCTTTGCTCCTTATTCAGACTGTCTCGGCTTCGGCCTTGGCAATGAGCGCGCCCAAGATGGCGGCCAGCCATGCGCGGGATCGTGTGGGGGCATACCGTGTATCAATGCCATCCACGATGCTGCACCCGAACTCCTCGCCGCTCTGCCAGATCATCCATTTTTCGCCCGGCCATTGCCCCTTTGGCAGCAATGCCTCGTGCAGCGACTGAGCGGCGTTCATGGACCCCATCAAGTATGCCGCCTCGACGGCTTCCCAATGCGCCTCTCCCACCGCGCGGGAGATCATGTCGATTGTGGTTCGGGGGACGTATTGCAGTTTCGGGTCAAAGAGCGTCCCCGCCTCCACCTTCGTCAGCAGTTCCCGCAGCGCAGTCACGTTGTCGGCCATGCCCTTGCTCCTTTACTGGATTACCTCGAACCGCCCGTCGAAGAACTCCGACGCCGGGCGGCACCACGTTTCAGCCGGGTCCGCGTGGCGCTTGTAGTAGACCACGGCGGGCTCAAGCGTGGCCTCGATGATGACGTGCATCTTCACGGCATACTCCCCGCCCGACTTCTTGTGCCGCCACTCCGAGAGGTAGGGCGCGCGCTTCTGGTTCGCCCTGATTTGATCTTTCGCCGCATCAAGGCTCATGCCTTTGCTCCTTATTCAGATCATCGTGCCAAGCAGGAACATCACGGCCCCCAGCGTGAGCGCCATCAACGGGGTCACGCTTTTCACAGAGGATATGTGACGCCAGAACTCTCGCAGCCACATGGCCTTACTCCTTCTCAGCCTTGCCGCGACGCCGCGCGCGCCACTCGGCCTGATGTTTCGCCTTCGCGTCACGCTCGACCAACGCCAGCAGCGCGGACGTGTCGTCGCCTGCGCGCAGTAGCAGGTCCATCACGCAACCGCCCTGACCTTCACGCCCCGGCCCTTGAGTAGATCGCGGCAGTCATCGGGGATGCTAGGGAAGGTCAAGACGTTCGCGTCCTTATGCTGCGCCGCCTTCATCAATCCGGTCAGGCCCGGCGGTGCGCCGTTTGGCTCAGGGGCCGTGTCGATAAACAGAAGCTCCCGACGAACCCCCATCCCCATCATCCGGGAGATGATCGGCTCGGCGTCGTCCACGCTCCCCGCGATGTAACCCAGAACCCTAGGGAGGTCCGGCCCCTGCCGTGGGCGTTGCGGGGCTTCCTGATGCCTCTCGGCGCACCTTTCGATGATGACTGATAGCCGGTCTGGAACGGGTTTCGGCGCGGGCCGCATGGCATTGTGGATGGGGTTCTCGGTGCGGATCGCCCGCGCTTCTGCGCGCAATGCGGCATCGCGGCTGGGGTAGTTGGCAATCGTGACATTGCGAATGTCTGGATACCAAGAGGCGTTTCTCTTGTGACCGCCGAGACGTGCGACGGCGTTCTTGGAGATGCCGACATACAGCAGGCGTCCGTTTCGGTCGAAGTGCCGGTATAGGCTAGTCATCATCGCGCCGGTCCTTTCTGATCCTGGCGTCGGCGCGGCTTTTCAGCTTGATCCGAACAGCGTTGTAATCCGCCCGCGCCGTGTCGCGCTTGCGCTCTGCCCGCTCAAGTTCGGACTGCTCTTTTTTCGTCAGTTTGTCGCGCCATGTCATAGGGAGACAATACGCTAACTTTTGGTGTTGTCAACGCGGACCTGCTATGCTATTTGTTGGCGTAACGCTGAGAGGTGGCGACCGCGCTAGTTCTTTCTGTAGAGTTTACGAAACTGTCTATAAAACCCCCGCCGCCCAATAGGAGCCCGAAATGAACGCTTCCGCAGAGATGCCCCGCTACCGTTCGCACAAAGAAGTGTGGGCGCTGAAGATCGACGCGCTTGAGGTCCATCAGGACAAATCCGCCACCATCGCCCCCGAGGACAAACGGTTCTCGGTGTTCACCACGCGGCCCGGATGGGCCGAACGTTTCGAGGGGTCGGAGGAAGATCGCGGCTACTTCGTCCAGTATGCCAATGGCTTCACAAGCTGGTCGCCGTCCGAGCCTTTCGAGGCCGGATACACCCTGATCCAATAAACCCCGGAGGCTTACATGTCCGCGAGCTACACGCACTATCGCAACTATTCCGAAGCCATCAGGGCGGGGAGCCCAATCGTCGAAGTCCTCACGAACAGCGCCGCTATGTCGTTCTGCGAGGAGCATGATCTATTCTCGCGCGACGTGTTCTCGCGCCAGCCCCGGCTGCTCGATCATGGGGACGTGGTGAAAACGGACGACGGACGCATTGTCGAGATCATGGACCGTTGGCGGCTGTGGGTGTTTTCCAGCGAGAGCGAATGGCGCAAATACCGCAAGCCCCTCACCTGCGACCAGTATCTCTATCAGTAATCCCTAAAACCCCGGCCCCCAAACGCAAAAACCGCCCGCTGGATCACTCCGGCGGGCGGTGTCGTCAGATAGCTATGAGAGCCAGAGGTATCCCTGGCAGGCCGGTAGCTACAGCATCCCATGGATCGACAGTCCCTCGTCCTGTCAGCTCGTCCCATGCCTCCTTCAGCACACCTACAGCCAAAGGAACCAGAGCAGCCCACCATACACCGGGGATGATGAGAGCGCAGATCACCATCACCACGCAGCCCGCAAGCAGGTGCTTCACCTTATCCTTGGGAACCTTCACCGGGCCGATCATGCTGCGCCCCCTTCCGGCTCGGCCACTGTAGCCGCCACCTGTGCGAAGTGCTGGGCAGGATCAATCGACCCTTCCGGTTCAAACCCCCAGACCAAGCCCGCAATGACCGCATCACGGTCTGCGGGGGTCAGCCCGTGGTCAGCCAGTTCCAGCCCGGCGACCACTTCACCGCCCGCCTGCGCCATCTCTGGGTCAATCCCCAGACGCTCAAGCTCCTCCATCGGCACAGCCCCGGCAGCGACCAGAGTGGCGATGAAGATCGGCAGCGCCCGACTGCGGGAACCGTAATGCGTGACTTCTCCATCGGCCCCGGTGATCGGGACCGTGTAGCTTTCGGGGCCGTGACCCAGAGCAGCACCGAGGGCATTGGCTTTGTCCAGCAGGTCAGCCGGAACGATCAGAATTGCGCTGTAGTGGGTCATTGGATCACCAGCTTTTGGAGGGACACGTTATTGAATTGCGACTTCGTCGGCCCCGGAATATTTTCAACGAGGTGTAGGTAACAGGTTGCAACGGTTGGGATTATTACGCCCACGAAGGATTGCCCGGTGGAGAGGCCCTGACTAAGGAAGAAAGTATCCGATACGTTGGAGGGACTAACATTAACGCTTATCCGAGCGTCATTTCCTTCGGCTACACAATACGTTTTCACCAAATGCGGAACCCCCGGCTCCAACACAAGCTGTTGGTAACCAGACGCATTGTATGTGCTGGAGTTGGTCGCAACACCGAGAATGCCGCCGTCATCGGTCAGCGTTGCGTTTCTCGCCGGACTCCACCCCGTAGTACCATTCGAAAAGTCCCCATTCGTCACCAATTCCACCCCAGACGGCACAAGCAGCCCCTTGGCTCCACGCTCCTGCCAATACTCGGTCAGCTTGGCGATCTCGTAGTCATTGAGCGTCCGAGGCGCATGGAGCGACCCCACGATGTCACCCAGAGCCGGAGCAATTCCGGGCGTCTTCGGGCTGTCCTTGCCGGAGATGACGCTCAGAGAGCCACCAGCAGCAACGGAGACGTCACGGTCGATCCAGCTACCATTCCGCCCGCAGATCAGCAGGTCGCCGGTCTTGGCCTCGGGGTAGACTTGGGGCAGTTTGTCGTCCACATGGTCGTAGCGGAGGTAGGAATAGGACGGGACGCCGGGTTCGGTGATGTCGAGACCGTTGGCTTTTACGGATTGGTACGCCCCTTCATCTGCCAACTTACCAACGCTAAGCGACACGCGGCCGAAATAGACCCCACCGGTGTTGGCGCCGAAAGAAGTTCCAGAGGCGTCAACCACCTTCAAGTTCGTGTAGCTGGAGAAGCCGTCATGCGCCCGGAACAACTCTATTTTAACACGCCATCTGTTGCCTTCCTGAATAACATATGTGACCGCCCCGGCAGGCTTGACAGGAAACTGCCCGGTGGCCGGATCAAATCTATAGGTTCCATTACCCGTCGGATGCCCAATAAAACCCAGTTCAAGAAGGTCTGTGCTGCCTGCGACGCTTCCCGCAGAGAAGCTAAGCGTGACGGTTTTCTGCACCGTTGATGGTGCATTTGGCCCAAGGTATGCGCGATTTCCGCCAGCAGACGTGTCGGGCATTTGGAGCAAGGACATCCCTTCCCCGTCCGCAGGCGTCCACTGAATACCGTCCTTCACCCAAGGGCTCTCGATACCTTGTGAGCTATTGAGGACATTCCGCCGCTCTTTCGGAGACCTCCCCAGCACCGGCTGTAATGCGGTCGAGGTCTGCGAGGCATGGAGGCCGGTGATCTCGCGGACGGAAACGTTATCAATGGTGCCGGTGAAGCTATTCCCAGCAAT
>JACLAD010006038.1_pt1 | contig 10377 bp, 6 predicted proteins | sample 8027901 | NCBI WGS metagenome assembly JACLAD01 (sample SAMN15725071, study PRJNA655200) | protist metagenome | isolation source: fluorescence activated cell sorting (FACS) single amplified genomes of... | place: Spain: Blaines Bay Microbial Observatory, Mediterranean Sea | collected 2016-07-05
GGGTAAAGGTGGTGGGCATGACGCCGCAACACGCAGCGTTAATACCTGGGTCACCGCCGGCGGTGGCCTGTGCAGGATTCCCCAGTTGTCGGTGGCCGGTGGCACTGACATCCGATCATGCGGGATAGCGGGATTGATCATGCAGCTGCTGCAACAATAACTGCCATTACTTGTATTTGTTCAAGTTGTTGCGTTGTTGTCATCAATATGTCGAATATGTATGGTGCTCCAGTGCTCGTGCCAGTGCATATGCGCGCGGCAGGAAGTCGGGAAGTGTGGCAGCCGCTGTGTGTGTATATACATACAGGCAGCCGCATTGCGGGGTAATGGCGGGGGCTGTGCCGGCCTCGGTGTTCGCTTCTGCTGGTTGTCGCTGCAGCCGCGGTCAAGGTAGGACAAGATCGATGATAAGACCAATCAATAATATTATATAAGGTCGCTGGTGTAACTAGTACTACGATGTACTGTACCTCTAACGACGAGATCCAAGCTTTAACTTAACATCGGGCGCCGAGACTGGCGAGGACCCGGGCAGCGTCGAAGTACCCGTCGGAAGTAGTACCAGGGCGGCCGCGGCCAGCAGTTCGTGGCGCTGCAGCCACACGTGGTCTAGATCTCGAGCGCAGCATAAAGTGTGCCACACACAGTAAAGTGTGTACTTCGCTTGGGAGCGCAGCGCCCACGCACAGCCAGATGTCAGCAGCGCAGCCACGCGCAGTCGCGTGGGGGCGTGGTCGGCATTAATTATGACAGTCACCGAGTCACCCCATGATTTCCGAATTTTCCTTTCACTGTTTCACATCGCACACTTTTACACAAGAGTGGGAGAGCACTGGCAGATCCCAGAGGAGATGAGAGGAGCCATGCGGCCCTTTCTCCTTTTCGGCTTCGGGTTAGCGATCATCGTGCAAACCCAAGCCACGTCGGCGGAGGACAAAGGCCACGCCCCGCTGTGGATGCAGGACCTCAAACAGCACAATAAGTTCCTCGACGCGGTGCGCGAGCAGAGAGAGATCGGGCAAGCACTGGGTGCGGATAACTCTCACGCATCGGCGGCGGCCCAGGCAGAGACAGCGGCGGCGGATCTGCACCGACAGGAGGCGGCCGCCCGGGAAGCGGAAGAGGATACCCCCAACCCCAAGCTTGGAGAGTCTCACGACGTGGAGAACGAGGGCGAAATATCGAGCGAAAGCGTGACGGCACTAGACGAGCCCGCCACCCCAAAGACTGCGAGCAAGCAGATGCGCGATTCCGGGAAAGCGACGCACTCACTCAAAACCAAAGATCTTGGCGACAGCGTTGGACAGACTCCAGCAACCTCTGCACCTTCAGGGAATGCCTCAGGGACGCCGCCACCCACTATGCCTCCGAAACATGAATACCCGAAGGGCGATAAGGCAGGCTACCCACAGCCGCTGCCGCCACCTCCACCAATACCTGCGCCAGCTGCTCCGACTCCACCACCAGAAATCCCAGAAGCATTTGCAGACATCAAAGAGCCGGAAGTCAAGGGATTAGCGATCAAGCCAAACCTCAACAGCTTCATGTACTATGGCCGAATGGTGTCCTTTTACCTGATGCCAGTGAAAAAGTTTCAAGATCGCCTGTATCTGAAGCTCGGGAATGAGGAGAAGTTGGTGCTAGATACCATGGGACAGGTAAATACACCACACTCATGCTTCTGTATGCCCTAAATGACCCGTTTTATTTGTAGGATATCGACCGGAAGGCGATGGCCTTCAAGCTGCATCGTGCTCTGGCGTATTCTGGGGAGGAAGCTTACGGAGCAAAGCCCTTTTGCTACTCACTGCAGCCGGCCCATGCACCCGACAAGTGGCTCGTCGTGGTCCGCGACACATTTTTCACTGTAAAGAAGATTCCGAAAGGCTACATGGCCCCTCTCAAAGAGCGTCGAGCTGCTTCGTTCTGTGTCACGGACAAAAAGGCAGGCCACGATTGGACCATGGCCGTATCCCTGAGCACATGGAATAACGTGGATATGCTTTGGCGTGCTGTGGGGAAGTATGCTTCACTTGGTTTGTTTGGCAAGAACCGACGAAAGGATTTCACACCAGAATCTACCACTTGGATCGTGACACCAGCGGTGTTCCATGGTCTTTGTTGGCAGGGCATCAAAAAGCAGTGCACTTGTGAGAAGTCGTACTATGGTAAGAACTGCAAGCAAATCAACTGCCTTGATCAGTTGGAGAAGAAGATGGACCAGTGCTCCAAGAGGGGCGTCTGCCAGGAGAAGTACAAGCAGTGTTCATGCGGCACTGGATTCTTTGGTGTGGACTGCCAGCACAAGGCATGCCCCACATGGGGTCCAGTGGATGCGTTGCGAACCTGTAATCACCGAGGCCAGTGCGACACCAAAATAGGAATGTGCAACTGTGATCTGGGTTGGGGTGGCAAGGCATGCGAGAAAGGCTACTGCCCGACAACGAAAGGTATCGATGCTGCGTGCAGTGGGCATGGAAAGTGCGACGAGAGCACAGGAATCTGCACTTGTAGCGAACATTATTGGGGTAGAGCTTGCCAGCGAAAAAAATGTGCCAGCTTCTATCCTTCATGCACTGCTGCAGGCAAGTGCTTGCGCACTGGCAAGCTGGAGGGCAAGTGCGTCTGCGATCATGGTGCTTCAGGAAATGCGTGCGAGAAGAAGGTCTGCCCAATCAGCGACTGCAGTGGGCACGGCTTCTGCAATCATCAGATCGGAAAGTGCAAGTGTTTCAACGACTGGTTTGGTGCTGGCTGTACCGACAAGAACTGCCTTAACGGCTGCTCAGGGCACGGAACATGCAACTGGAAGCTCGGCAGCTGTAAATGTGCCAAGGGCTGGGGGCTTGCTGATTGCAGCGATCGCACCTGTCCTGGGCTGCAAGGCAAGTCATGTTCGGGACACGGTAAGTGCGATGCAACAAGTGGAAAATGCACCTGTGTGGGCCATTACTGGGGCGAGAAGTGTGAGAAGGAATGCCCAGGAAAATGTTCGGAGAACGGCAAGTGCAATCAGAAGACCGGGAAATGCGAGTGTGGTGGTCGTTATTTCGGAACCAAGTGCGAGTACCAGTCCTGCCCGAACAACTGTAATGGTCAGGGGCAGTGCGACATGAAGACAGGGACTTGCAAGTGCTCTCCAGGATTTGTCGGAGAAGACTGTGGCGTTAAACGCTGCGTCAATGATTGTAATGGCAATGGAAAGTGCGTGGGCACGTCTGTGCTCTCGAAGTGTCAATGTACCTATCCGTACATGGGGGAGCTGTGCAAGCTTCGAAGATGTCCGAAGGAGTGCTCGAAGAATGGTCTGTGCAACTTCATTACAGGGAAATGCAAGTGCGCCACCAATTTCGTGGGAGCGGACTGCGCACACAAAAAGTGCCCCGTGGACTGCAACAAGCGCGGGGAGTGCATTAATGGTGAATGTAAGTGCTTCAAGCCTTTCAAGGGTGCCGCATGCGAGTTTGCAGACTGCCCAGTGAAGTGTGGAGCTCACGGATCCTGCGATAATCGTTCAGGAAAGTGCAAATGTGTCGGACTGTGGGCTGGGGCTCAATGCAACACCAGAAAATGTCAGAACGACTGCAGTGGCCATGGCCTATGTTCCGCGAAGGGTGTGTGCAACTGTGAGCAAGGCTGGATGAAGGAAGATTGCTCGCGGCACAAATGCGACATGGCGTGTAAACATGGTGTATGCGATCCTAAAACAGGAGGCTGCATATGCCATCCAGGCTACTTCACTGCCGACTGTAGTAAAAAGAAATGCACTGGCGAGAATGTCAAGTGCGACAAGAAGTCCTGTCAGTGTGGTGTCAAGGGAGTAGCACAGTCCATGTGCAACTACGACACTGGGAAGTGCGAATGCAAGAAGGGCATATCACTGGCAAAGTATTTTTATTCTTCCTACTGTTCAAAAAGAAAGTGCCCTGGCTCATGTAACGAGAAAACCCAAAAGTGTGATTGCTCCGGGCATGGCGCCTGCGACTATGCGACGGGCAAGTGCGCGTGCAAAGCTGGATATCAAGGCAACAACTGTGATTTCCAGACGATTGTGATGGATCGCCAAGACCTGAGAATGGTAGGACAGACACAGTATGTGCACGCAGCCAATGCGTTCACAGTGGCTGGAGCTCTAGACAACGAAGCGGCCAATGTTGCTGACTCGGAAGTCATGGATCTGCATGGATCGGAACGATAGTCAGCCTGACCGTGCACAGCAAAACCCAAGAGCCCCCCCTTGTTACCTACTTGTTACCGCGCGCGCGGTAACAAGCCCCGTAGCAAGCCCCGCCGCAAGGCCCGCAGAGGGCCGGCGTCCAGCCGCGGAGTTCTCGCGCGGGCCCGCGGCCGGTACCTGTATGCATGGGGTTAGTTTGTGTGTGTGTGGGGGCGCAGGCGCGTATAGAATACGTATAGAACCGCAGCCAGCCGGGTCTGCGGTGTGGCTGGGTGACGGAGTGGGGCATTATGCTTACCAAGGCCACTCTGTCATAATTCTGTCCACCGTTAATAAATAGGACAACTATAAGTGCACGCTAGTGCCTCTACTCGAGCCAAAGTATATATATATATATATGTACAAACTCGCTTGTTAGCTCTTGTCAATCCTTCGCTGGGCGACCACCAGATCAGCGTTTTGGAGCGCGTCCGGAAACCAAGCCTGAAATTGTTCCAGGTCCATGTGGGATCCAGAGGCCACAGTACCCACCACCGCCTGCACTGCTGGCTCCCCTGGCAAAGGCACAATGGTCATGACACACATCAGCATCTCGGAGGCAGCATGTGTGAGCCAGTCCCACGCGGCACCTCCACCGATTTCCAGTTTGAAGAACAGCGCAGTGACGATTTGTTGGAGCTCGGTACCAGTGGCGATGGTGCCTGAGTCATCAAGATCGTACCTGACCAGTAAAATTCAAAGACATCGCGAGATAGGAATAAACGAAACCTTGCAAAAAGCAGCTCCACAGTGCCACGGACGCGTGCTGCTCTTTCTTCATTACTCTCCAAACTCCGCGGGTGGGATGCTGGTGCTTCTCCCCCCTGGAGAGTATGCTCAACACACGACCAAAAGCAGCAAAGAGCAAGCAGAAACATTGGCAAAAGCACCACCTCTGCATCTAGATTGGAGTGTACACTCACTGGTGCTGCGGCACTGGAGGCCTCGTGATATGTGGCTTCCTGGCCTCCAGGATGGTCGGCACATACCACCACCACGCCTTCCTGCAGCAGTGGAGCACACTCATCACTGCGGTTAGCCGCTGCATTGCCCACATAATGCGCCACCACCTCCTCATGGCTCAGCGCTGTTAAATCAGGATGCAGGCTTCGTATCAGCAAGTCAGTTCTCCACTGGAAAGGCGTTTTCGCCAGTTGCACCAGCTGATCGTATGAGTACTTTCCTGAGTAGTTGTGCTCTATCAGGGCCGGGTAGATCTCTTCAACATCGCTCAACCCGGCCATGGGACCTACCGCTGTTAAGCGGCGGTGGAGCCCTTCCCTGATTTCTTCGCCGAGCGTGTACTCTGTGCTGGAGTCTGCCACGATAATATTGTAGGCGTCCATGAGGATAGCGATGAAGACGTTCACAAGGATGAGCACCATCACCACCGCATAGGACATCGCGTAGAGCGGCATCAACACCGGCTGCACCGCACACAAAAAGTCGTAATCAAAGCGTTCAATACCGTAGCTCAGATCGAATAGTGTGTACATTGTGGTGAATATTCCCTTGAAGTAGGTACTTACGACAGCAAATGGCAGTTGAGCTGCGAATGAGTATGCGATGAGCATCATCACCAGGAACAAACAAAAATGTGCCACATCGTTCGCAGACAGGAGGAGCATTCGCACGATGAGAGCGATTTTACCCTCCACCTTCACAGCTTTCAGCATCCGTGCAAAGTTTAAGAGAATCAGCCAGGTGTACACGGTCGCAATGCTCTCTGCTTTGCTCATGATGGCTTCGACACCGTCGATGCTTTGCTTGACTTTCGGTGAGTTTTGGTTCTTGAGAAATGTGAGGTCGTAAAGAATCTCTTCAGTTGAGAGCATGTTGTAATTCTCGATCGTGATAGTCATCATCAATGACATTATCAGGTAATATAGAGTTAGCCCAATGGTGGCAAGATTCAGCCAATTCCAACCATCGGTTAACGCCTTCCATTTCCGCTCGTGTATGCGGAACACCAGTTCCGTGGTTTGGACTACCATGATCAGGCACATCAAAGCGAAAGCCACCCAATGCGCGACGAAGATCGTCAGACTTTGATCTCGCAAAGTCATCGCCACTACGTTGAATGTTTTATAGCCCGGGATCCACCGCCCTGCTGGGGTAACCGTCATCGTAAGGTCTACCTGAGCCAGGGAGTTGGTCTGAGCACTGTAAAACCCCATCGAGATCTCAAACATTCCCTGAAAATCGCTTGGTTCATCATTCCAGTACAAAATACCCGATAGAGAGTCGTATGTGTTCGTCGTATACAATGCATAATAGTCGTTTTTAGTGGCGGACATGAATGGAATCAGTTGTCCAGACTCCTCGTCTTGCCACGCATCTTCAGAGAGCTTTGTACACAGTTGACGATCGTTGTCGTACACGTTGGCAAAACGAGAGTTGCAGGGCTCTGTGTTGGTTTGTCGCCGATGTATGGTCCACCAAGGTGGGTAAATCGGCAGCAAATGCCCCCTCAAATAAGGCTCGTTCATCACGTCGAAGTCCTGGTACCCAGAAAGGAGGGCATTCGCGCAGTCTCCGGTAGTAACTTCTGGTTTACAGACAGAGCTACTGCCACTGCCACTGCCACTGCCACTGCCACTGACACTGCCACTGCCACTGCCACTGCCACTGCCACTGCCAGCGCTGCTGGCAGTGGATGCAGTGGTGGCCGCAGCAGGGGCAGAAGTGGTGGCAGTGTCAGTGATCAAGGCCAGATTACCACCTTTGGCCACCAGGTCAGTTCTGAAAGTCGCTGCATTCGTTGTGATGGCAGTGTTGAGGGTGCTGGCTCCGGTGGAGGCCGTTGCCGAGGAAACCGTGACAACAGTGAAGGAGACACTCACATCTCGCCGAGAGGAAGAAGTGATGGTCACATCACTTCTGGTGCATTGTGAAGTGCCATCTGAACCGCAGATCGTCAAATACACGGCGACAACCTCTTTGAATGCAGTCTGAGCTGCCGTGTCGAACTGTGCAATACTGATCCCAAAGAGGGACACAGTCGCAGCCAATACATTGGTATCTGATGTCTCACCGCTTGATGCACTGCTGGTACTGTTGCCACCATCGCTTTCACCAGAAGATGAGCTGCTCATACTGCCACCATCGCTTTCACCAGAAGATGAGCTGCTCATACTGCCACCATCTGAGCCTTCCATACTTAGGAGACTTCTTCGCGACATGCCGACCTCACCACTACCCCCACCGAGATCTTGGCCTACATTAGCATGACCTTCTGTATTGTACATCGACTGCTTCCAAGCATTCATTTGAGCAGCTTCTGTTTCCTGTCCAGCCAGCAACTCCGTATGCCGATGCTTCTCGACCCGTTGCACGCGGTTCTCCTGAGCGCCCGACACCACATTCTTGCTCTCAGCACCACTGTGTGGCATGATCGATCGTCTCGTTAGCTGCGAGCTCGTCACAGGATGCGAATCCTCGATCTTTGCAGTTTGCTTCACCCAACGCTCATCCATTTCCTCCTTTCGATGTGCAAATTCAGCTTCAAGTCGCACTCGCTCCTCGTAGAGTTGCTGCAGTTCTGGGTGGTCGTACTTTTGTGGGATCGAGATGGGCATTCTATCATGCTTGCTATGCTGACTGCGATTTTGCAAGGCGAAGACATAGCTGCTTCGGCGGCATCCTGACGGCGGACAGCCGGTATCTGCTGCGTCTTCTTCTTCAACCTGGCAGAATTCTGTGCTTGTGGAGAGGTCTGCAAGTGAGCTACCCTCAACTCCCCAGTCAAGAAAGGTTGATAAGTCGTAGCAAGCGCCACTTTTGTTGCCAAAGAGAACGGCATAGGTGGAGCTGGTGAGCTGTGGTTCTAGCACACTGTTGTGCCACTCCCAGTACGTCCATTGATCGTTGATATCAAGCCACTTCTGTGTCGCATTGGTCAGCAGTGCATCTCGGATGGTCGCCAGCGTGGACACGTTGGAAGAATGATCGCCGGTTTGTGTCATACCTGTTGCTAGCAACGCGATCACCATCATTGCCATGATTCGGAATTCTCGCCAAGCTCGTCGAGAATTCTGCCGTGTCTTCAATACATGCAACAGTTCATCCTTCGGCATCAGCTTCTGGTGAAGAGCATTTAACGGACTCTCTTCGACCTCGGCTGCTCGCGAACATGTGATTGCCTTCAAACGAGCGGCTTCCTCCGCACATTTTCGTAGACGTTGTGCGACAATCCTTCTGGCTGTCGCCTGGAGCTTCAGTACTATCGTCATCTGCGTGATGCTGAACTTGACATTTTCATGCCCACACTCGGAGTCCTCCTCGCAGGATTTGCCCTCGTAATGTTCCACCACTTCTTTGTGACTCAAGTCTGCCAAAGCATTGCCGCCTAGACTGCGTATCAGCTCGTCCGTTCGCCACTGCAGCGGCCGGCCCACTAGATGAACCAGCTGATCGTAAGAGTAGTAACTTTTCGGGCTCTGTTCTTGCAACGCGATCAGAAGCTCGTCCACATCTGGCAAATTAGCGAATGGCCCTTGTGCAGTTAGGCGACGGTGGCAACCTTCTCGTATCTCCTCGGCTAAAGTGTAGGCGTTGCTGGGGTCCGAGACTACTTCGTTGTACGCGTCCATGAGGATGGCGATGAACACATTCAGCAGCACTAAGCCAGCCAAGATCGCAAAGCAAATGGAGTAGACTTCTGTGAGCATAGGGTAGAGCTGAAACACAGCAGCAGTGAGATCACGAAGGCAAGAGAACAAAAAACAAGCTTTGCTCTCACAAACCTTGTAGAGAAGCTCGTGATCGAATCTCTCGTTCGCGAAGGCGAGATCGAATGTTGTCTTGAAAGATTCCACAAAACTGCGGAATCTCGGGCTTACCCCACTGTACGCGTTCATTCCGGATAGGGCGAACGCCATGAGAAACACTCCAAAAAAGAGGATGAAATGAAGCAGATTGTAGGACGATAGCAAAAGCATCTTGGTAATCAGACCGATTTTTCCTTCGTAGCGTACATAACAGCATAGGCGCAGGAAGAAAAGCAGAATGGTCCACAGGGCAATGCTCTGCAAAAGAATGTAATTGTCCGCAGCAACGATGACTTCATCAGTCAATTGTTCCTGGAGACGATAGTCGTCCGACACATAGGAATTCCAAACTTGTTCCTCAAAAGTTGGAATATCAATCTTCATGAGAGATATATATGCGACAACAACCCACATGGAGTATAATGAAGCCAGTGCATTACATGCCTGCGGCGCACGGACAAGTCAGTTGCAGTGCATCAATCAGGGAAACAGCACATCGGAGGGTTGTCTGCAGACTATTCGACTTGGGGTGGGTTTGTACCAGATGAAGCATGTTCCAGCCATCCTCGAAGAATCCCCGCACTCCAAGGCTGCGGGCGTGAAGCACCAGCCCGATGAGGCGGCCAACAGTGATGAGCATGAAGACGGTCATGGAAATCCAACATAACCAGAAGCTTACTGGCTGCCGATCCAGCTCGACCTGCATGGGCTGAAAGTACTTGATGGATGGAATCCATTCCCCCGTGTCCAGCATGTCCAGGCGAAGCACAATGTACAGAATCGAAGTGGAAGTGGGATGATGAAATGCCATTTCCAGCTCTGCGTACCCCACAAATTTATTCGAAAAGAACTTATTGCCGTCAGCATCGACCCACGAGAGGGATAAGGCCTTTTGAAGCAAGACCTGGTCAGTGGCGCGAATGCTGGATGCAGTTATAAAAGGCTCGTATCGGACAACAGTTTTCTCCATTTGGGACGGATCCATGTCGTAGCAATATGTCTGATTATACGACTTGTTCCAGCGCCCACCACGGCAATCTTTCTGTGGGTACGAATAAATCTTCCACAAAGCTACCAGTGGCGTTGCTCGATTCTTCATGAAGGGTCGAAAATATGTGAAGTCAGTCCATGTGAAGTTGGTGAAGTTGTTAGTCGTTCCTTCGCCATTTATTCCATACTCTCCTTCTGTGCCACAGTATCCAGTTGCTGCGGTGCCGCACCATGTCCCAGAGGAGCAGCTGGATGACGATGCCGATGACGATGACGATGACGATGACGATGACGATGACGAGTCAGATGAGCCACCCATGCTGCCATCACTGTCACCCCCCATGCTGCCATCACTGTCGCCTCCCATGCTGTCACTATCAGAGCCACCCATACTGCCATCAC
>JACLAD010001234.1_pt1 | contig 10375 bp, 9 predicted proteins | sample 8027901 | NCBI WGS metagenome assembly JACLAD01 (sample SAMN15725071, study PRJNA655200) | protist metagenome | isolation source: fluorescence activated cell sorting (FACS) single amplified genomes of... | place: Spain: Blaines Bay Microbial Observatory, Mediterranean Sea | collected 2016-07-05
AAGATCCTGGACAGCTCGCGGATAGCATCGAAGCACTAGCACTCGACACCGATCTACTCAGGACGCTCAAAGACCGGGGAATGAAAAATGCCCCTAGCTTCGACCGGACGCGACTGGCACACGAAATGCTGGATCACATAAATAACATTTAAAAAAAATAATGATACAAATCTTAGGACATATTAGATCCTGCGGGCGCATATACTCCAATCTGCGACTTCAGAAGGCGAGCAATAGGCAGCTTTTCCCTGACTTCGCTAGGCGCAGATGGCGCGCGTTAAACCCTATTCCCCGAAGCCTCCCGGCAAGTTGCGGGTCGATCCTAAGTATGCTCTTAATGAAATTAGATTTATCAATCGCAACGGTTGCATCGGCGTAACGCACCCGAAGAATATGATCTGCTTGGTACACTATACAATCTTTGGAAAGGATGGAACGACAAGGGCATTTTCGCGCAGGTCATGGCTGATCTGGCAATCGAACAACGCGAAGAGAATACTGTGATGATTGACGTAACCTACCTAAATGTGCACTAGCCAGCGACCAGTATGGGCGCAAAGGGGGGCGCGTACACCGGGGGGGTGCACGAAGGACGGGATGAACACCAAGCTGCAATTCGCCTGTGACGGCCGCGGACGCCCGATCAGCCTCTTTATCGACGCTGAGCAGGTCAGCGACTACGTTGGAGCGCCGGCATTGGGCCCCAATCTACTCGAGGGCAACTGGGTGCTTGGAAAACGCGGTTACAACGCCGATTGGCCTAGGGAAGCGTAGTGTGAGGAGGGGATACGCACTTGCATCTCGGGTAGAAACCAGCGCAAGACGCCCGTAAAGTACGACAGGCGTTGCTACAAAGGGCGCAACGCATCGACATCTTGTTCGTTAGGCTTGAGGACTGAAAGCGCGTCGCTATCCGTTACGACAGATTTTCTTAAAACCCTCGTGCCCGCAGCCACACTAGCTGTAACGATCATGTTCTGGCTAGACAGAAGAATAGTCCAGACTCTAATCGGTCTCTGAGTTGCACCGCACCACTAAACTCGAAAAGTCTGCCCTCCGAAGCGGCAGCGGAAAGACAAAAAAAGCATGCTGAAATCCCAACGTATCCTCGTAACCGGCGGCACCGGATCATTTGGAAAAGCCTTCGTACGGCACATCCTTGAGCAAACCCCTGACATCTCGCGGCTAGTCATCTTTTCGCGCGATGAACTAAAGCAATCAGAGATGGCGCAGGAGTTCCCGGAAGCCAAGTACCCGGGCCTGCGCTATTTCATCGGTGACGTACGCGACAAGGATCGGTTGTCACGTGCTCTTGAGGGAATCGATACGGTAGTGCATGCTGCGGCTCTGAAACAGGTGCCCGCAGCCGAATATAATCCGTTTGAGGCGATCAAGACCAACATTCTAGGTTCCCAGAACCTGATCGAGGCTTGCCTCGACAATGAAGTGCGCAATGTCGTAGCGCTCTCGACGGATAAGGCGGCCGCGCCGATCAATCTTTACGGCGCCACCAAGCTCTGTTCCGATAAGCTGTTCACCGCCGCCAACAACTTGCGTGGCTACCGCGACCTCAAGTTCTCTGTCGTGCGCTATGGCAACGTGATGGGCTCGCGCGGCTCAGTAATCCCGTTTTTCCTAAAGATGCGGGCAAGCGGCTCGCTGCCGATCACCTCGCCCGACATGACCCGGTTCAATATCACTTTGGAAGATGGGGTGAAAATGGTGGACTGGGCGCTAAGAAACGCCCTCGGTGGCGAGATCTTCGTGCCGAAAATTCCGAGCTACCGGATAATTGACGTGGCCGAGGCGATCTGCCCAGGCTGCGAGAAGCCGATCGTCGGAGTGCGCCCTGGCGAAAAGATTCACGAAGAGATGATTACCGAGAGCGACAGCTTCTCTACCCTCGACCTCGGCTCCTATTACGCGATCCTTCCGTCGGGCAGCGATGACTTGCGTCGGCGATATCTCGCCAGCGACAAGGCGGAGGAAGTACCTGCCGGGTTCTCTTACAACTCGGGAACCAACGAGGACTTCCTTACCGTTGAGGAACTACGCGAGCTCATCAAGACGTATGTTGATCCGTCTTTCGGGACTGGGAGCACTGCATGATCCCCTATGGCCGTCAGTCGATTAGCGAAGACGACATCGCGGCAGTTGAGGAAGTCCTGCGCTCGGACTTCCTTACCCAAGGTCCGGTCGTGCCCCGTTTCGAGTCAACGGTAACAGAATACTGCGGTGCAGCGCATGGGATCGCGGTCAACAGCGCCACGAGCGCGCTTCATATCGCTTGCCTCGCACTCGGAGTTGGCTCGGGTGATCTGGTTTGGACCAGCCCGGTCACCTTCGTCGCCAGCGCTAATTGTGCGCTCTACTGTGGCGCCGATGTCGACTTTGTCGACATCGATCCGGTGAGTTACAACATGTCGGTGGAGGCGCTGTCTGAGAAGCTCAGGGCCGCCAAGGCAGCCGGCCGCCTTCCGAAGGTGGTGATCCCGGTGCATCTAACCGGCCAGAGCTGCGACATGGCAGAGATAGGCGCGCTCGCCAAAGAGTACGGGTTCAAGGTAATCGAAGATGCTTCGCACGCGATCGGCGGAGCTTATGCGGGCCGGCCTGTCGGCACTTGCGACCACTCCGACATCGCCGTTTTCAGCTTTCACCCGGTGAAGATTGTGACCACCGCCGAGGGCGGCCTCGCGGTCACTCAGGACAAGACCATCGCCGACCGCATGGCGCTGCTCCGCTCTCATGGAATCACTCGCGATGAAGCGTTGATGAGTGAGCCGAGCCACGGACCATGGTACTATCAACAGATTGATCTCGGCTTCAACTACCGGATGACCGAGATGCAGGCTGCCCTAGGCGTAAGCCAGATGACCCGGCTTGACGCCTTCGTTGCCCGCCGCCACGAGATTGCCGACATTTTTGACTTTCGCCTCGACGGCTTGCCGCTCGACACTCCAAAACGGCTCTTGGGCCGGCACTCGGCGCTACACCTCTACGTGGTCAATCTGCACGACACGGCGCTGCATCGCGCCGTGTTCGAGACACTGCGCGATGCCGGCATTCTTATCAACCTGCACTATATCCCAGTCCACTTGCAGCCTTATTACCGCCAGAGGGGGTTCAAAGCAGGCGATTTCCCCAATGCCGAAGCCTATTACGCCCGCGCGATTAGCCTGCCGATGTTCCCCGACATGACCGAGGCGCAGATCGACGAAGTGACCGACACCATGCATCGGGTGCTGACGTGAAGCTCGCCCTTGGAACCGTTCAGTTCGGCCTTGCCTACGGCATTGCCAACACTGCGGGCCAGGTAGCCGAAACGGAGGCCGCACGCATTCTTGCCCGTGGGCACGATGCCGGGATCGACACCCTCGACACCGCCGCGGCTTATGGCGGGGCTGAACAGGTGCTCGGCAGGATCGGCACCGCTGGCTGGCGGATCGTCACCAAGATCCCGGCGCTGCCTGCTGGCACCGAAGCTCCTCGGACTTGGATCCGCGAGCTAATTTCCCGTTCACTTGCGAATCTCCGAACAGATATGGTTGACGCCGTGCTCCTGCACCGCGCGCAGGACCTCGCCGGGCCGGATGGGGCAGCGCTGTGGGCGGGGCTCCGCGACGTCCGGGATGCGGGGCTGTGCGCGCGCATCGGCGTTTCAGTCTACGGTCCGGACGAACTTTCGGCGCTCCCCGAGACCGTGACACCCGATCTAGTACAAGCGCCGTTCAACGTATTCGATCGGCGTCTCGAAACCTCAGGCTGGACCGACCGTCTAATGACGCAGGGAACGGCCATCCATATCCGCTCGGCCTTCCTCCAAGGCCTGCTTCTAATTTCAACCAGCGCCCGGCCGGCGCAGTTCCGACCATTCAATTCCGCGTTCGCCCGCTGGGACCACTTCCTCGCCGAGACCGGGCAAAGCCCCCTTGAAGCGGCACTCGGACTCGCCCTATCGCGCCCTTGGGCCGAGCGCGTGGTCGTGGGGGTGGACTCCGGCGCGCAGCTCGACGACATCTTGGCTGCAGCAGAACGCGCCGGAAAACTGGCTCCGGCCGCCCTCGCCGTAACCGACCCCCAACTCATCGATCCCAGCGCATGGAAGTCCGATGACTAAAGCTCGAAAACTGGAAATCGTGGTTGGGCTAGCCTAGGGATACGAAGCCAATATGGCACTTCTAGGCCGTCTAACAGCACGCGCCAGTGCCGCGAATTTGCATAGGGTGTTCACCCACAAGTTGCCGGGAACAGAGTACGAAAGCTAGGAACTGTTCAAGTTGCTGGAGATGAACGCCGACGTCTGGCGGTCGCTCGTGCTCAAGCTGCCGACCGCGGCATTCCCTGCAGGTCGACATCTTCCGACACAGAACCCTTGCGCCCCTCATCGAGTTGGGGATAGCGGCCATCAAACGGCACGGCACCGGTCTCGCCAATCCCGGCCTGCGCCCACAGTGACGTGCCCGGATCATACCGGGAATTGTTGGGACGCATCAGTTGGAGATCAACGTGCAGCAGAATGAAGAGATATTGCTACTTGTCTTCCAGTCCTGCCTGAACAACCGGGTACGGCACGAACACATGGATGCACACGACCGGTGCGCATAGCCATTGAAACCCCTTGCATTGCAGAGTGCCCTCCACAGCATCAGGTTACGTTTGAGACCTTCGGTCTACTGGCACTCTTAGGTTACCAGATCGTTTTCCAAAACTCGCTCGCCTGCGAGTCGCTCCTCATCCAAGATTCGTTTGATCTTAGCTTCATCGCCGCCATTGGCTTCTAGACGTGGCTGGCGCATGAGGTTACTGCACTCGACCCTGATTTCAGCTCGCTCAAGGAAAGGCTTTCTTTGGCCGCCGAGGATTCGCCCGGAGAAAAAAACGTGATCGCCAAGCTTAGCGCCCCCACCTGCCTCGCCGGCCTCAAGCGGCTTAACTGACGTGTCGCTACGCCATATCATTCGCGTCGATGCCGCTTGGGAAATCGGCTCGCGCCACGTCATACGCTGCCTTTGCCTAGCGGAGGCGCTGCGCGCAGCTGGGCATGATTGCAGATTTCTGTGCCGGCGGCGGAACGGAGATCTAATCGATGTGATCGAGGCCCGGGGGTTCAGCTGTACCATATTACCCGAGACGGCGGATGTGCCGGCAGGCGCCGAGTGGCTAGGCGCTTCGATGGCGGAGGAGATAGACCAATCTTGCGTAGCAATCGCGGCGGAAGCCCCGGACTGGCTAATCGTGGACCACTACGCGTTGGACGCCAGCTGGGAGAAGGCGGTCGCGCCGGTGGACGCTAGGGTCATGGTGCTCGACGACCTCGCCAACCGTCCCCATGCTTGCGATCTCTTACTCGATCAGGGCGTTGCCCACCGCCCGGTCGACTATGTCGAATTGGTTCCCGATAGAACACGGATGCTGCTTGGTCCGGCGTATGCCCTCCTCTCCCCCGAATTAGTCGACCTGCGCCCGACCGCGGAAGTCTGCAGCCACAATTGGCATTCCGCTCGCGTGCTGTCGATCGCCGATAGCAAGCATGGCGGTGCCGATGGCTTGGACAGCGCGGGAGCGGAAATTAAGCCCGGCTCGCAGAGCGGGCCGGGGAGGAAGGAGCGCATTATCGCGGGGCTCGCCGCTCTATCCGCGCCGGGCTGCCTCTCCGAGATGTCAGCCGCCCGCCTGGCCCGCGCTGGCCCAGCCCGGGTCGTCCAGGCACTGGCCGCATCGCCGCTCGAACTCCGGAGCTGCACGCTGGAAGATGCAGAACCGGTCTGGCTCTGGCGCGAGGCCGACGGCGCACCGCGTTTCTACCGCTCCGGCATACCGACGCCTTGGGAAGAGCACAGACGCTGGTTCGAAGCCGCCCTTAATGACAAGCGGCTAGCGCTTTTCATCGTCGAGGAGGAAGGCCGCCCAGTTGCCCATCTGCGATTTGATTTCTCTGAAACTCGCCTCCCAGAAGTTGGCCTCTCGGTCAATCCGAGGCGCAAGGGCGCGGGGCTCGGCCTCAGCACCGTCGCGCTCGCCGTCCGTCACGCTCGCCAACTGGCCTGGCCGGGCCTATCGGCCGAAGTCCATGAGGGCAATGCTGCCTCTGCGCGGGTCTTCGAACGAAACGGTTTCCGACAGATCGGCCGGAGGGGGGCATTTCTGCACTACCAAATTAAACTATCCTAAGGAGCGTCGGGATGAATCCCAAGATGAGCATTGCTGGCCGTGCGATCGGCCCGGATCATTCGCCCTTTATAATTTGCGAGTTGTCCGCGAACCACAATGGTAGCCTCGACGCGGCTCTGCGACTAATCGAAGAAGGCGCGAAAGCCGGCGCCGACGCGATTAAGATTCAGTCTTACACCGCCGACACTATCACCTTGGACAGCGACACTGATGACTTCCGCATCAAGGGAGGACTATGGGACGGGCGTCGACTCTACGATCTCTACAAAGAGGCGCATACGCCGTGGGAGTGGCACGGAGCGCTGTTCGACCACGCCCGCAAGCTTGGCGTAATTATGTTCTCCTCGCCGTTCGATACCACCGCGGTAGACATGCTTGAAGACTTGAATGCGCCCGCCTACAAGATCGCGTCGTTCGAAGCCGTCGATCTGCCGTTGATTCGCTACGTCGCATCTACCGGAAAGCCGATGATCATCTCGACAGGTATGGCGGATGCCGAGGAAATTGGCGAAGCTGTCGCGACCGCGCGCGAAGCCGGGTGCACCCAGCTCGCGCTGTTGCACTGTGTAAGCAGCTACCCGGCACCGGCCGAGGACTACCACCTGCGCACCATACCCGATATGGCGCGCAATTTCGGCACGGTGGTTGGCCTTTCCGACCACACGCTCGACAACGCGACCGCAGTCGCCTCGGTGGCGCTGGGGGCCTCGATCATCGAGAAGCATTTCACTCTCGACCGCACGGGCGGTGGCCCGGACGACAGCTTTTCGCTGGAACCGGTCGAATTTGCTGCTCTATGCAGAGATACCAAAACCGCTTGGGCCGCGCTTGGCCGGTCCAACTACGGTCGCAAGTCGAGCGAACATAGCAACGTCAAGTTTCGCCGCTCGCTCTACTTCGTTCGCGACATCGCAGAGGGCGAAGCAATCACAGCGGAAGCTTTTCGCAGCGTACGCCCTGGTTTCGGCCTACCGCCAAAATTCGCGGACAGGATCATTGGTATGCGCGTCCGAAGGGCTATCTCCGCGAACACCCCGGTATTGGCGGAAGATCTCGTTGCCGGTGACGGCCAAACCTCGAAAGATCTTTCAGCATGAAACCCGAAATACGGTGGGAAGACATTTCCCAGATTCAGCAGGAAATCGATCAACTTACAAGTCTCGCGGCTCACGCTTGGGGAACATGGGTTGAGAAGCGCACCGGCGACACGCGCAGCCGGAGATATTACGAGACTTTGATCATTTCCGTCCTGATCAAGCTTGTCCCCAGTATTTATTACCACTACGCGGTCGCGGTGGACAAACCGCCCGCCCGCGATCCCTTAGGTTTTGCCGGCCAAAGTTCTCAAACCTTCTTTGAGAACATGCATAACAACGACGTGTACCATGCCACCATCGATGGCTTATTAAGCACGCTCCCGGCATATGAGAATCCCGGTTGCGAAACCGGATCGCCCCCAGGGCTGTCGGCGACAGTTCCAACATGCATACCGAGCATTCCGAAATGTGACATACTCCTGTACAAGGCACCAATCCTGCGGCGAGATGCGCTGAAGCTGTCTCTTTTTGATCTGAAAAAAACCCAAACCCTGAATGATCTCCACTATAACATCCCGGACGAGTACGTTGATCATGGGCTTCGACAAAGTCTCTACACCCACTTAACCGGCTTCGACTTCCCAGATCTTCCTCCGAACCTGAGCGGGTCAGCGCGGGCAATCCTCGACATCCTCGCCTTTCTATTGCCGTTCGAGTTCGTTGAACTGGTTGAAGACATTATCAAGTGGGGAAAGAAGTGCGCGGACTTTTCCACGCCGTCCGTTCTCGTGACGGGTTTCGGACTTTTGGACCTTTCGGTAATCGGGTTTTCCTTCTATGCCGCCGAATGTGTAGCCCGCGGAACCCGTCTTATTGGCTGGCAACACGGCGGCAATTATGGAGAAACCGTCACGCCGGGGCGGTGTGAGAGGTGGGAGCGACGTCTGTCCGACCGGTACATCACTTGGGGTTGGACCGATGAAGGAGAGGACGTCGTGGCCGCGCCGCACCCGAGACAACATTTGCGGCGGAAATACAAGGTATCCTCACGTTCAAACGCCCGCGCATTGTGGGTGGGAACCGCCGAAAGCCGACACGTTCATTTCATTGACCACAGCCCGATCGGGAAACGATTTCTAGGTTACTTCGAGCATCAGCGTAAAATCGCGGCCGCGCTCCCGGAGACGATTCGGGAGCGAATGGTATTGCGACAGGCACGGCATGATTTTGGCTGGGGGCTGGAAAAAGACTTGGGCAATATCGTGCCTAGCGCAGCGCGCTCTACGCCGAAGGACGGCACAATCGTCCACCTTGGCGCCGAACTTGGTCTGGTTCTCATTGATTACCCCGGAAGCACGCCGTATTTGGAATGCCTTGCGGCTGGCATCCCCTTCCTAGCCGTGTTCGATCCATCCATCTATGCTGTGAGAAAATGCCAACGCCATGTGTTCGATCGTTTGGAGATAACAGGCGTCATTACCACAGACTATACCCGAGCAGCGAAAATGTTGGAGATCGCTCTCCGTGACCCAGTCGGTTGGTTCGCTGAACCGGATCGAGCGTCTGCCGTAAAAGAGGCCAAGCATGTCCTGATGAAAGAAGGCAATTCTTTATACTTCAAGGAATGGCTGAAGATCTTCAAGGAACAGAAAACGGGCCGCATGGCAGCGTGATGCCGGCGAGATACAATAATTTAGATACGTGGAACGATGACCCAGCTGCATACATTCGATCGAAGTTATTTTTCGGACAAGGTGGAAAGCCATATCTACGAGAAGCTCGAGAAACCTCGATACGACATCGAGTGGTTGACGCCCGAGAGCTTGATGAACTGGCGCCGGTTGGACGTAAGTTTCCGCTATCTCTATCTCGACTTGAAAGACCGGTGTCGGTCTCTAGCCGAGGATATTTACTACAATGACATCCGGGCGCAAACCCTTGGGAAAATCGCCGATCCGGATAACTTGGTGAAATCCGGTTTCTCTACGTATACCGAGAGCTTCGACAAAACCTATGATTCGATCCGAAAGAATGGCTTCGACGCGACCTCCACGCTCATCCCCCTGTCGACCGCCGGCACCATACTGAACGGCGGGCACCGACTTGCCGCCGCACTCAAATGCGGCAGGAAAGTGGCAGTTATTCGCACGGAGCAACCGTCGATTTGTTGTGACTACCAATACTTCTTCCAGCGCGCGGTTCCGCAAAGATATATCGACATGGCGGTCCGCACCTTCGTAAACCACGCGCCCAACGTTCACGTTGCATTTCTTTGGCCATCGGGACGAAAACTTAGCGCGCGATCGAGCCAGTTTTTCGAAAACATCGTCGCGACAAAAGACGTACAGTTGTCGGAAAAGGGTGCGGGAAACATCTTGTGGAACTGCTATCACCACATGGACTGGGTTGGGGCTGAAGACAACAACTTCAAAGGCTTGCGTCGCAAGCTGACGGAGTGTTTTCCGACATTCGACCCAGTTACCGTCATTGTCTTTCAAGCGGGCAACATCGAAGAAACTCGCGCAATCAAGCAGAAGATCAGAGAACTGAACAAGATCGGGTACAGCTCAGTCCATATTACCGACACGCCAGAAGAAGCGAGACGCCTATCTGCGATAGTGTTTGATGAGGTAAATTTGCATTTTGCCAATAATAGCTCTGTCCGACGAAGCGCGATCCCCGAGAAATTCCTCAAACTCCGCGAAGATGCGCAGTCTGCGGGGATTTCGACCAATGATTTCGTCGTCGATAGCTCGGGCGTGCTTGAGGTTTACGGGATCAGGGAAGCTCAGGACGTGGATGTTCTCGCGGCAGAGAGAGGGGTATTTGAATCCATTCCTTCTGGTGACGATCACGAAGAATACCTTAAATACCACGGCGTGGACAGAAATGAATTAATCTACAATCCGTCCTATCATTTCTGGTTCGGAGGCTTGAAGTTCGTCTCCTTCGACCAAATCTACAGGTTCAAAAAAGCGCGTGGAGAAGCTAAAGATAAGGTCGATCTTCGTCTCATGGATGGCTTCGTAAGTTCTAACAAGTTTGCGGCGTTCAAGGCGAGGCTTGCACAGAAATGGCTGTATTACCGACTCGTTGGCAAGCGCGTCGCTCTACAGTACACCGGTCCAGTTCTCAAGCGTGCTGGCATTTATGATCCAATCCGC
>JACLAD010004549.1_pt1 | contig 10374 bp, 5 predicted proteins | sample 8027901 | NCBI WGS metagenome assembly JACLAD01 (sample SAMN15725071, study PRJNA655200) | protist metagenome | isolation source: fluorescence activated cell sorting (FACS) single amplified genomes of... | place: Spain: Blaines Bay Microbial Observatory, Mediterranean Sea | collected 2016-07-05
TTAGATTATTATTATTATTACTATTACTATTACGTATTGTATGGGGGAAATTTTTGGCTATATAATGAAGTACATCATAATACTTCTACATAATACTTCTACTTCTACATAATACGACTAGCTACTACCTACTACTACTAGCTAGGTATTGCAATATATTGAGCGAAGCGCAACTCTAGAGCGTAGTATGAGTAACGAGTTACAAGAGATACTAGTGCTTGGATCAGAATTGAAGTCTTGGTGCGTTTGATCCAAAACCCTACTGGCTCGCGTATCGTGACTGTGTGAAATGTGAAACGGTCCCTCTTCATACGTCATCCTTTTGAGCAATGCTATAGATCGAGTTTTACTTCATCACCATTCCCTTCGTATGATTCAGCTTGCGACCACATTGTTACACTGGAAGCACTATCGTCCCAATCATCCACTCCCCCTCTTTGTTGATTGGCGAACTGTGCGTCTGAAGGTAGGGTAAATCCACTATCACTTCCTATGGGGGGTAGACTCAATCGCTCCACAGGGGGGCTTGTGTTAACCTTATTGAATGCTTGCAAATCAGAGAGTATCTTTGCATGTATAGTTTTCGCCTCTTGTCTATTCTCTCGCAATACCAATAACGTGAATACTGTTTCACTACCTACAACGGTGATCATCAAATCAGAATCAGCAATCTTCTTATCCAGAGCAGCAGTGATTAATCCGGATCTTACTTCAGAGATATCATCAAAATCAATTCCTTTCGGTAGATCCCCCGCATTCTCCTTGTCTTTCACCCCATATTCCACGCCATTTGTAGCCACACTCTTGTCATTACCATTACCATTACCAGAGCTACTACTACTACTACTGTTCGCATTACTATCTACATCAGGTATGTCCCCTAAATACATTCTACGACGTGCACTAGATATCCACAACTTCTTTTCTTTGATTACACCATCAGCACAATACTCCTTTATATTAATACCATCAGCATCCAAAACATTTTTTATTCTCGTTGCGTCCTTGTATAAGCCTGTAGGCCAGCCCCTCTTCATTCTGTTGAGAAGTCGCGACCCCTCCGTTCTACCCCGCTTGTGGACATCCTTGTCCGGTAAGATCTGGTCGACTAGCAATAAAAGGATACCAGCAAGCCAATTACGAGACTCTGTTCCATGTAGTATCTGCAAATCAAATGTTCTTTCCCCACATACTATGCTCAAACATTTTTCGTGATCCAAATGGTCCCTAATGTGACTGAAAAGATAGGAATGTGCACCTAATCGAATATCTGCAATATCAACAAGATATGCTCCTTTGGATGTATCTTTGATCATACCGTTTGCATATGTATATATTCTTGAGTCAGCTAAAGATGTCCCTACTTTCAATGCTAGAAATCGCTTTTTGGCAGCACCACCATCAGATCTGATCTTTACGACTTGAATTCCTCTCTTCAAAAGATCGACTAAAAATGATACATCGTCGCGTCTCTTAAACTTTAAGATATTTACGAATAACCGCGTGGATCTAACTTTTCTAATTAACCCTTGTATTTTAGATGCGGCCTCTAGTTGCATTGCGGCTCTTAATGTGACGCCTTTTGGTTCCACTATATGATTCATAAAGTCCGGATTTATATGCATAATTTCACCTAAAAATTTCGTACACGAATCTTCCTTCGATAATTGACCCAAATTAGTCCAATACTGCCATTTTTTGTCTCCATCAGAAGTAGAAAAGAAGTCCAATATGCATGATGGTCTGGAGGAGGTGTTAGGTCCTCTTGTCGCTTGCATATAGTAAGAATATAGGACGCAGACCTCCTCAGAGTTCAATGATTTTCGGAACGTTGGATCTTTGTATATATATTTCACCACGCTATTGAATATAGAAAGGATGGGATTATAGCGTTTCTTGAAGAATGTCATGGTTTGAACGGATTCGTAGATACTGCTGCTCAAGCCTCCCTCATCTTTTTGCTCGCTTGTCATGCTTGTTGGTTTCGCGCCCGCTTCACATGCACAGGAAAGTCACACAGAACGACTAGAGCAGTAGTCGCAAAAGAAGCGCAGGAGAGAGCACCCTAGGCCACCTCGTTTGTTCCCGACGTTCAGCCACGATGAGGACAATTGATAATGGTTGAGGTGGCAGTTCCAGACACATATTTTCAGATACACGACACCACACTCAACAACACATATTTTGTATCATCGCATCGATCATCTACACTATTTCACTATGAAACTATTGATCTATCATATCGCTGCGCTATCATCCATCGTGGGTAATAGGTGATGATGCATAATTTCATGATGAAAAAAAATATGGTTTATAATTTTATAATGGTATTTTTATAATGGAGCTGTGGTGTGGCGTGTTGCCTTTTGGATCTCTTCATGGATACCTCTTTTTATTCTGCTGCAGTAAATAAAATATCCAATCTCTCATCTTGGATCTTGGATCTCTGGATCTTGTCTCCGATATCCACTATGAAACTATGGATATCCATATGATAATAATATGTATTTTCGTACTGGATGGATAGATATCTACGAATCGACCTATCTCTTTCTGTGCCTTGTCATTTTAGGTATGGTGTGCGTGCTGCGCTGCCCTTCCGCAGATAGAAATGTGTGCTTGGTGCTGCGCCTACTCTACTCCCCCGATAGTTTGTTGGGGTACACATGAGTAGCCGTGTACCTAAACCTCTCATTGATTTAGACACGAAAAGCAGAGAATCAGAAAGCAGGGCAGCTAGCAGAAGAGCAAGTGGAGAGAAGGAGTAGAGAGGAAATGCCTTACCATGATTCGAGTCATACCATCACATGGTCTAATGACAGAGGGGGTTCCAAGGGTACGTACATGTGATTCATCTCCATTTTAGATTATCTTGTACACTTTCTTGTACTCTCTCTGGTACTCGGAAAAGAGATACAATCTGCCTGAAGTGATATGGTAGGTCTCCTGTTCGCGATTGGTATCTTCCTCTGCTACCTCCTTCTCACGGGGAAACAAAGAGTGGGTACACTTCTTCTCGATGGTATTGAAGATATCGACGACTATGCTCCTCCCCCTAGTCGCCCTAGGCTAGGAAAGTACCACGAATTCTACCGAATGTCCCCAAAACTAGGTTTACTTCCTCGCCCTCACCCCCCTTTCAAATTTGATTTCACGTATTGCTGCGAACCATTAATGTCGCATAAAAATTTCCATTCATTCGTGCTTGTTTCTATCTATTTATAGTCTATTGGGCCTTGGAGTCTTACAATGAACTTGGTTTGAGTATTTCAAAGGATACTGTGGTCGAAGAGGACAGATCCCTATACCCACAACGGTTCTATAGAAACATCACTTCCTCGATGCTCGAGCGAAAAATGAATGGAATGAACAAAGATTATGATTTTTGTTTCATTGGCACTTTTAGAATAGATCCGGAAACAAGAAGAAATCGTCAATGGATTATACCATTCATCGACCAATACTTCACTAATCGATCGTTTCTTCAATTTACTGATGATAAAACTAGAAGTATTGATCCGATTACGGGTGCATCGAACTACAGACCTCGTGGACTCTATGATCATACACTGAAGAGACAAGGGTTTGTGCCAAAGTATGTCAAAGAGAAAATTAAGAGTAGAAATCGTTTTGATTCTAACTACTTCGGGGTCATGAGTCGGTGTAAGTTTTGTCTAGCTCCTGCGGGAGATAGCTTTTATAGTATGCGCTTCCTAGAGGCCCTCATGACCAAATGTATACCCATTGTAAAAACAAAACACGAAACTTTTAGATCAAGAAGAGAATCTAAAATCAATTACCACTACTACTTATCCAAAGAATTTAGGAGAAACAGAGGAAAGATAAAATACAGAACGATGTGGACAGACATTAATTTTGAAACCTTCCTAAGACATCATACCTTGGAATACTTTCCTCAAATTCATGACGATGTATATAATGTAAATAATGAGGAAATAGATATTCATAAAGGTGATAACCACTTGCAGCGCCACCAGCGAAGTACTGTCAAGATTTGGGATGATTGATTTCTTGATCTCTGTCTATTGTTGATTGTCTATGGCCATTGGCTACTATTCTCTGCTTTGTCGACCGTTTGGCAGTGGTGATTGGAAAGAGCTATTGAAAGAGCAAGCAATACAACTTCCTGTCCCTCTTGGTTGGTTGTCAGCTTGCTAGTACTAGTATTAGTATATGCAATAAATTTTCTCTTCGAGATACTGTAGAAGATAGGTCCTTTGCGCATCGTCTCTATGTCTATCTCTAGTAATAATACTAATGTTCTAGCTATCTGATACTAATACTAATAGTAATAGTAAAAGGCGATTTCAACTTGTCTCCACACTGAAATTTTACTAATAGTAATAGCAAAAAAAACTCCGTTCCTCCTTGCGATAGTAATAGTAATAGTAATAGTGATAGTAATAGTAATAGTAATAGTAATAGTAATAGTAATAGTAGTAGACTAGTACTAGTACTAGTACTAGTAGGGAGTAGCAATAGCAATAGCTATAGGTACCTATATCTGTACCATCGTTATGTTCTACTTCGTTCTAGTTCTATTTCTATTTCTAGTTCTAGCTACCGTAGTCAAACGTTAAGCAATTTAAACAACATCAATAAATACTTCTCCTAGCCTCTAGTTCTAGTACTAGTACTAGTAGTAGTAGTAGTAGTAGACCGTAGACCCAAGATAAATGATAACCAAAGACACACTACAATTACAATCGAAGTTATCCTCCTTCAATTTTTCCTTTTCACGAAAGAAGTAGAAGCAGCTCGAAATTGATTTGACCGTTGGGCTTTGGTTACCATTCTAGACTAATGATTACTCCTTTGGTCATTAATTTCTTTCTCTTTCTCCTGAATGATCTTACTCTCGTCACTGTTATCATCGTAGGGATTATAGCCACTATTGTCAAACAAGGATGGATTTTGTATTATCTTCTTTTGCTCCTTTAGCTTTGCTCTACGCTCCTTACGTTCTTTTCGTAATCGTCTTCTTTCTAGCTCTTCCAGTCTTGATGGGCTCGAATCATACTGATTTTCAATTTCAATGCCGCTGAACTTACTATTCGGACTCGAGCTTGTAAGGAATCTATCATCTATACTACCATCACCTGCAGCAGTGGTTTGAATTGTGTTCATGGTATAAATAGTGGATTCATCCATGGAACTATCTCCTACCGAAGATGCTGATTGATCAGATATCCAGGAGTTGACGGTAAACTTTGACTTTTTGCTACGATGATGACGACGTCGTTGACGACTTCCCGACGTGCGGGGTCTAGGAATTACCTCGATATCTTCTATGACTTCATCTTCAATATTAACCTCATCAAGATCATTCTGTGATAACATATATTTAAAAGCAATTGTATCAGCAGCTGAAATTATCTCCTGGATAGCACTTTCTTTTGCTTTCGCTTTTACAAGATCATAATCTGCTGTGATATTTGTGACGTGGACAGGAGTGACCGTTGCTGTATAAGAATCTGATACAGGATGAGTTTGGTCATTATTTATACATGATATATCTGTCCTTTGTTCCATTTTCTCTTTCACGTCCTCCACACTTTTTAGGTCAAGATCCACATTTTGATTATTGAAGTTGTTATCATTCTGGAACATGACCGCTTTGACCTCTACCGGCATACCTTTGATTCCCACTTCTATGATTTCCTCGTGGACAAAATTATCATGTCTCTCCAAACCATTCACAGCATCAGCGAATCTCATCTCATCAGTGTTCTCCTCCGTCTTCGCGAGCTTTAGTAACTTATCGATTTTATTAATACTCGATCTCATAGAAATTTCTAAAATTTCATTGAACAAAAATTTTGCCGTTTTCTCTACGATTAGTGCTTGTCTTTTCTCTTTTATATCCTCCTCTTGTTGCTTAAGAGCATTAGCCTCGGCAAGGATTTGCTGTCTTTCCTCTTTATCCTTTATTTTTGAAGCCCTATCCTGGAAATGTCGTCGCAAATCTTCTTGGTATTGTCGTTCAGCTTTAATTCGTATATTTTCTAGTCTAATTTGCTCCTGCTCTGTAGCGTGATCAGCAGCAGCTTTCGCTAATTTCATCAGTCTCTCTTCTTCTAGTGCCTGTAATCTCAACCTTTCAGTCTCAAGTGCCTCTTGTTGACGCTGACGCTTCAAATCACGCTCTCTCTGTAATCTATCCTCCTCGGCCCTCTTGGCAGCTAATTCTGCAGCAGCTTTGAGATCTTGAGCTATATGTTGAGCAGTAATGTTTACAGTTGATGCAATGGTTGAATTCGCGATATCCTTTGACGTTCTCAAAATAGTTTGCTCACGAATACGCATGAGAATCTCTCTTTGAACCTCTAATGCGATTTTTGCTTCTATTTCTCTTTGTTTTAATTCCTCTACTTCCATCGATAATCTTTCATCTCTCTCTCTGAACCTTTCCATAGCGGCAGATGCTGAAGCAGGCAGTAACGAATTCTCTACGAATGATGTAATGACTTGTGTATTGAGTTTTGCAAGCTCCCTCTGTCGTTTTATCTCCGCTATAGCAGCAAGCCGCAAACGTTTTTCCTCCTTTAATCTTTTACGTTCATAAGATTCTTCAGCCTGCATCAGCATTTCTTCCTCCTCTCGATCAGCTTCCTCATCAGCTAAACGAATCATTTCTAGCCTTCTTTCTTCTTCATCCATAACAGCCAATGCAGCTTCTCTAGATTTTCTTTCTTTTTCGAGTAGAATCTCTTCATTACGTTTCCTTTGGGCAGCAATACGCTTCTTTTCTGCCTCTTTCTCTTTTTCACGCTGCTGCAACTGAGCAACTCGTCTCCTTTCTTCCTCCTCTCGTTCTTTCTGAATCAAATCCTCTTGCTCTTTCAACAGTTGTACTGCGTTAGCACTTGCAATTTGATCTTCTAATATCTTTTTGTTTGCTTCTTCCATAGCAGCCATCTCCAATGCTAATTTTTCCTTCTGAAATTGCATTTTTCGTAATTCTTCTTTAACTTTGACTCTTTCCTCGAATTCTGCCAAAGCTTGTACAGACTCAGGTCTTAGCGAAAATGTCGATTGAGCCGTGTATATCGAGGATTGCTCTAATCGCTGAGATAACTCATCATGTTGTTTATCATCGTAATCATAGTCGTCTCTATGTGTGAGTTCCCCTTCATCGCCATCAATATGAATTTTATGACTATTCCTTGATATTTGAAGTGTTTCAAACGTAGCTTGTTGAAAGCGCTCATTGAGCATTCGAGCCCACGAGTGTACCTCTTGTTGAATCGCCTCCTCTTCCTCTGCTTTTATCCTCGCAGCTTCAGCTATCGCTGCAGCTTCCTCGGCCTCTTGTGCTTCTTTCGATAGCTGCTTTGCGTATGCCTGTCTCATAAACTCTGCATGGGCCTTATCATCTTTTTCTTTCTGTTTCTGTTCTCTAGTTTTTACTCTAGCTGCACCCTCCTTCTTCAATTTTATCTCGGCATTACGTTTCCACGCCACTATGTCATCATCGTTATCACTGTCTTCTCCCACATAGATTTTTCTGAAACGACGACAAGTGCATAACTTTTGAAAGTCTATGATTTCTAATTGCCAAAGTACAAAGAAGACGAGAAGTACAAAGACAATTATAACTCCAGCATAAATCACTTGTAGAGTTTCAGCTGGTAGTGGTTCATATGTCGGGACGGGTGTTGGTGCCGTAGGAGTAGAAGTGGGTATAGAAGTTGGGTAGAAGCTTGGTGCTGGAGTTGGTGACGCAGTTGGTGCGTCGTACATCACTACATCAGTTATGGAGACTGCTACTAAAGCAGACGCGTTGAACCCATTTGTAACAGCAGTATTAACAAATGAAGATGTAAAGGTGGTGCTATTGAATGATGATGAAATGGACGATAAGGTCATTTGATGTGTGACAGTCATAAGAATAGAGACTGATGATGACTGTAATTCTACAAATACATTCAGTAAATATTTAGCAGCATTTCTAGTAGTGACGATTGGTGATTCGACTGCATAAAGTTCAATATTCAACGTTTCAGCCATAGCAATTCGTAGAGATAATTGCAGAGCTGGTGATTGATCAATCTCTACTTTGGTCAATCCACTCATTGTCAATGATATCTTCACACCATCAGGTGATGAAGGCATCGCCGTTGGATTTGGTGTAGGAGGAGTGGAGGTAAACGTGTACGTAAACGGTGTACGGATACTATTTACAGATGTATAGACGGGTAATCTAACTTCAGATAACGGATCCTCTTCACTCAATCTCCTACTTCCAGCGGTGTCAGAGATATTAAGAGAACACATACATGAAATACCATCGGAAGAATATCCATAAAGTGTACATACAGGCACTAATGATGCAGATGACGGCTCGATTTCAGCCTCAACAACACCACATACAGGTTCTCGAGTATACGTACTACAGGTGTATTCAATTAATCCAGCCATACCATTGCATGGGACGTAAAATGTGGATTCGGGACAAATAATGGGTGTGGGTAGTAGCTCAATACCGCAGTATGCATGACCAGTAATGACGCTTTCATAGCCAGTAGTAATGTGTAATTCACCAGTGTATGCTTTCGTTTTCACTAACGTTTTGATAACGTTTAAGGATTTAATAGACTGAGAATTACTGAAATTATATAGGACATCAACGTAAGTCCAATTTCTCTCAGACTTCACTCCACTATCACCCACTACTGACCGCACATCTCCGAGAATAGAACGCATTCCCATCAGATCTCTTGCATACTGAATCAAAGTGATCCCGACGGTATCATCGTTTCGATCAATCGGAGGATCGATGAATTGATCACTTTTCAGTGTAGAGGAAGAGGGGGTGATTGCCAGTGCTTCCTCTAGTGATGTAAGCGCACTTGGGATTCTTCTATCTAACACAGATTCATAGTACTCACGTCTTGTTGTCACCCTTAAATTATCAAACCCACCACCGTCCACGTAAGGAGAATCCACCTCTCCCACAGATAAAGATTGTTGATAATGAGAAATAACATTTACGATAGTTTTCTTTACATCCATCAAGAGAGTGGAGGAGATATACCCATACACATCTCCCTCTAGGATGACTGAAAACCCAGACAGAACAATATTCTTTACCTTCGACGAGAGTGAGTAATCATACTGCACAGTATCTAAGAAGAATTTAATGCAATTCTCATGACCAGAAGAAGTAATTTGAGTTGGATCTTTGATTATCTCTATTAGTTTTTGTGTTCTTTCAACGATAAGATCGGAGGTGATATCTTGAATGGAAGAACTTATGTTCAATATACCACACATGGACTCCTTTATATCTCTTAGAGATGATATTTCAGAGATCACCTTAGAGCAATCAACAGAACCATAACCTTCATTGCATGTGCATCTTGCTTGGCATTCAAAGGAGGTTAATAAACAAAAATTGAGTGGCTCATCTCCTTCTCCGTAATATCTACATGTGCCATGCTGTGAACATTTATTGGGGCATTCCTTCCAGACATCACTGAAATCCGAAGAAGTTGGTCTTGCGCTTGTAGGTACTGGAGTAGGAGATGCTGATGGAGCTGGAGTAGGATATATTGTTGGATTTGCAGTAGGAATTAGTGTGGGTGCGGGTGAAGGATTCGCAGAAGGAGAAGGGGTGGGCCTGGGTGATGGTGCTGAAGTTGGTCGAACTGTTGGTTGAGTCGATGGTCTTGAGGTAGGAATTATACTAGGCACGGAGCTTGATGGTAATGCAGATGGTGGAGATGATGATGGAGTAAATGTTGGTATCGAAGATGACGGTTGCGAAGAGGAAGGACTTGAAGTTGGATCTGCTGATGGCAAACTACTACTTGGAACAGAGGAAGTAGGAATTAAAGAAGATGACTGAGAGTCGGTTGGGATAGATGTGGGGTTCTCTTCAAGTCTACGGCGGCGCAAATTGGACGTGGCCGATGAATTTCTCGATACATTGATTGGTATATTGGTTGGTACATTCGATGGTATGCCTGTAGGAGACAGGGTAGGAATCAGCGAAGGTATACTCGATGGCTCCGACGATGGAACCGTAGAGGGATTAATCGATGGAACAAAAGTAGGCTGCGACGTTGGAACACTTGATGGAATACTGATAGGTACGTCTGTAGGTACCATAGTAGGCAAAGTTGAAGGTAATACGGTGGGAGCACCAGTTGGTTTACATGTGTAAGTTGGCACAGATGAACTAGGAATACTTGATGGAGTAGATGTAGAGGGCGAACTACTCGGTATGCTACTGGAAGGAACACTAGATGATGGCACGCTTGAGGAAGGAAGACTACTTGGAGATGTCGTTGGTTGTGAAGAAGGCTGAGATGATGGCCGCGTACTCGGCTGACCAGTGGGTCGAAATGT